>ERZ772971.87-NODE-87-length-58877-cov-14.517340_pt1 | contig 58877 bp, 63 predicted proteins | sample MGYA00511943_ERZ772971 | MGnify/ENA primary metagenome ERZ772971 (study PRJEB29015, sample SAMEA2737929) | human oral metagenome | biome: human oral; feature: human-associated habitat; material: dental | place: China | collected 2144 ... | reverse complement strand
ACGCCAAAATGTTCATCCAAGAAGGTGCCGTCAACTACGCCAGCATGACTGCCCGTCGCCGCCTGACTGCCGACCACCAAATCGAAAAAGTCGGCGCGCAACTGCGTTCTATGATGCCTTGGATTGCCAAAAATAAACTGGTTGATTTGGATAAAAACTGATTTTGGATTAAATCTGCTTGAAAACCTGTCCGAATATTCGGACAGGTTTTTTGTTTGCAGCAAGACGACACGGATAAAGTGTCAGGCCGTCTGAAAAGTAAATCGGGGGATTTTCAGACGGCCTGATAACGTTTGTTTTGGCATAACGTTTTGCTCAATAACGAAAAGAATACAGAATAATTTAAACAAATAATGAAACTTGTCCGATTAATAGCGTTGAACTTAGATTCATGTAATCATTAAGTATTATTGCAAAATTCGGAATAAGCCTTAAGCTTTATCAGCTTGATTTATATCAAATTATGGAGAATAGATGATTCATATAATAAGATTATCAAGAGTATCGATTTATCGGGAACGATTATGTCCTGTTGGAAGATGGGCGGCATTAAGGGCCGTTTGCAGCATGTCGTAAGCACGTTGCTGGCGGTGTTGTGGCTGTTGGTATATTGCGTACCCGCCTACGCAGAGCGACTGCCTGAATTTTTGAACAAGGTACAGCCGTCGGAGATTTTTCCGTCGGCCGACCGTTACGGCAAGCCGGAAGGTAAGCCTATGGTTGCGCGCGTCTATAAAGGAGACGAGCAACTGGGCTTGGTATTCATTACGACGGACGTAGTCAATACCCGCGGTTATTCCAGCAAACCGATTGATACGATGATCGCGCTGTCGAACGACGGTACGATTGCAGGCGCCAAATTGGTGGCGCATAACGAGCCGATTATGTTAATCGGCATCCCGCAATCGCGTGTCGACAAGTTTATTTCCAACTATGTCGGCCTGAACTTCCTGAAAACACCGCCGAAACCCGGTGTCGCGCCTGCCGACATTATCAGTGGCGCGACCGTAACGTTGATGGTGATTAACGACAGTATGCAACGGTCGATTAAAGCCATTGCACATCAGTATAAATTAGGTACGGCTGATGCCGCCGTATCCGCGGCTCCGGCAGAAGCATCGGGTGTTCAGCAGGCGGCTGCTTCGCAAGCGCAAGTACAGACCCGCCCGCGCCGCGCGGTTAATATGGATAAGCAGGACATTCAGTCATGGCAGGCATTGCTTGATCAGAAAGCCATTGCCAAACTGCATATGACCGTAGACGATGTCAATAAACTGTTTGCTCAGAACGGTAAACAGGGTTCGGCCGAACATGCGGAACCCGGTCCGGGCGACGACATTTTCATCGACATGTATGTGGCGCTGGTCAGCCAACCTTCCATCGGTAAAAGCCTGTTGGGAGAAGACGGCTGGCAGAACCTGCAAAGCCGTCTGCAACCCGGGCAACAGGCCATTATGGTGGCCGGCGAAGGTCGGTATTCTTGGAAAGGTTCGGGCTATGTGCGCGGCGGTATCTTCGACCGCATCGAAATCATACAGGGTGAAACCAGCTTCCGTTTTGTCGATTCGCAGCACGAACGCCTGATTGATTTGGCTGCCGAAGGTGCGCCGCATTTTAAAGAAGTATCGTGGTTTGTCATCCCTGAAGGCGTAGAGTTTGATGCTGCGGAACCTTGGCGTATCCAACTGATGATTCAGCGCGTACTGAGTGTGAACGACAAAGCGTTCGTTACCACTGATTTGGATTACGAACTACCCAAAGGCTATTATGTTGACGACCCCAAAGCGCCTCCGGTAGAAATTGCCGCACCGGTCGAGACACCGTCGGCTCAGGCTGCTTCAGGCGTAGAACCCGGCGCGGGTATTGCTGAGGCGGCGACTGATGACGGTGTGTCCAACCAATTATGGAAACAGATTTGGGAGGCCAAGCGCGGACAGATTGTCGTCGTGGGTATTGCATTGACGATTTTGCTCTTGGTGTTCTTATTCCAAGACGTCATTGTGCGCTACGAAAAATGGTATGACCGTTTCCGCCTGTGTTTCCTGACTTTCACATTGTTTTATATCGGTTGGTATGCCCAAGCTCAGCTATCGGTGGTAAATACACTTACCCTTTTTTCGGCGATTCTGACCGATTTCCATTGGGAGTTTTTCCTGATGGATCCGATAGTGTTCATCCTGTGGCTGTTTACTGCGGCGACCATGCTGTTATGGAACAGGGGAACGTTCTGCGGTTGGCTGTGCCCGTTCGGCGCATTGCAGGAACTGACCAACCGTATTGCCAAAAGATTCGGTGTGAAACAAATTACCGTGCCGCATCTGCTGCATACCCGCCTGTCTGCCGTCAAATACGTTATTTTCTTCGGACTGTTGGCGATTTCACTGTATGACTTGGGCGTTGCCGAGCATTTCGCCGAAGTGGAACCGTTCAAAACAGCAATCATCCTGAAGTTTGTGCGCGATTGGTGGTTTGTGTTGTTTGCCGTGATTTTGCTGGTGGCAGGACTGTTTATCGAACGCTTCTTCTGCCGTTATCTGTGCCCGTTGGGGGCGGGAATTGCCATTCCTGCGCGGTTCCGCATTTTCGACTGGCTGCGCCGTTATAAAATGTGCGGTAATCCCTGCCAGATATGTACTCACGAATGTCCGGTACAGGCGATTGCGCCGGAAGGAGACATCCATCCGAACGAATGTATCCAGTGTCTGCACTGCCAGGTTATGTACCATCACCAGACCCGCTGCCCTCAGGTAGTGGCGACGAATAAGAAAAAACAGAAACAGGCTGCTGCCAAAGCCGATTCAAAAGAGCAGCAGGAGCCGGAAGAGCAGGTGGTTCAGTTTGTGAAACCCTCTGCCAAGAATATAGCAGTAGATAATTAAGAATTTTTATCCACAACGGTAGGCAGTCTGAAAAAAGGCCGATTACCGAATTTTATCCAAGGAGAGTTGTATGTCAGACGAAAAATTAGAACAAAATGGTTTAAGCCGCCGTTCATTTCTAGGCACGGCCGCAGCTTCCGGCGCCGGTCTTGCCGGTGCGGGTCTGCTGGGCCTTGCCGGCTGTTCTAAAAACGAGGGTGGCGACAAAGGCGCGGCTTCAGGTACCGCATCTGCCGCCAAAACAGAATCACACGGAAAACCCGGTGAGCAGACTTCCGAAGTCGGTCCGGGCGAACTCGACCAATACTACGGTTTCCTGTCGGGTGGTCAATCGGGCGAAATGCGCTTGATCGGCGTACCTTCCATGCGCGAACTGATGCGTATCCCTGTGTTCAATATGGATAGTGCGACCGGTTGGGGACGCACCAATGAAAGCCTGAAAATCCTGAATGCGACAAATACGCCGGAAACTAATCAGTTTCTGAAGGACAGTGGTTTGCGCTGCTATCCTAACGGCGACCTGCACCACCCGCATTTGTCGTTTACCGACCAAACTTACGACGGCCGCTACGCCTATGCCAACGACAAGGCCAACAACCGTGTCTGCCGCATCCGTCTGGATTTCATGAAAACCGACAAAATCACCGAAATTCCTAACGTTTCCGGCGTACACGGCCTGCGTCCGCAACGTTATCCGAAAACCGGCTATGTCTTTGCCAACGGCGAACACATCGTGCCGGTAAGCGGTGTCGGTACTTGGAACGACCCGAAAACTTGGAATGCCGTTTATACCGCAATCGACGGCGAAACCATGAACATTGCATGGCAGGTATTGGTGGACGGTAACTTGGATAACGGCGATGCCGACTACCAAGGCAAATACTCTTTCTCCACCTGCTACAACTCCGAACGCGCCCTGACCGTACAAGGTGCTTCTTCCAACGAGCAGGACTGGTGTGTGGTCTTCAATCTTGCCGCCATTGAAGAGGGCATTAAAAAAGGCGACTTCAAAGAAGTCAACGGTGTGAAAATGCTGGATGGCCGTGCCGAAGCCAAATCCCCCTATACCCGCTACATCCCCGTTCCGAACTCTCCGCACGGCTGTAATGCCTCCCCTGACGGCAAATACATCATGCTCAACGGTAAACTGTCCCCGACCGTTACCGTCTTGGACGTGAGCAAGCTGGACGACCTGTTCGCCGGTAAAATCAAAGAGCGCGATGTTGTCGTGGCGGAACCGCAGTTGGGTTTAGGCCCGTTGCATACTGCGTTTGACGGACGCGGCAATGCCTACACTACGCTGTTTATCGACAGTCAGATGGTGAAATGGAATATCGACGACGCCATCAAAGCCTACAAAGGCGAGAAGATTGATCCGGTCAAACAAAAACTGGACGTTCACTACCAGCCGGGCCATAACCACACCACGATGGGCGAAACCAAAGAGGCTGACGGTAAATGGCTGGTGTCTTTGAACAAATTCTCCAAAGACCGTTTCCTGAACGCCGGTCCGTTGAAACCCGAATGCGACCAGTTAATCGATATTTCCGGCGACCAAATGCGTTTGGTACACGACAATCCGACGTTTGCCGAACCGCACGACTTGTGCTTGGTTGCAGCATCCAAAGTTCATCCGAAAAAAACATGGGACCGCAAAGACCCGTGGTTCTGGGAAGATGCCGTGGAACAGGCTAAAAAAGACGGTGTGGAATTGGAAAAAGCCTCCAAAGTCATACGCGAAGGCAACAAAGTCCGCGTGTACATGACCGCCGTCGCGCCCGCATTCAGCGTCCCGCAATTCGAAGTGAACCAAGGCGACGAAGTAACCGTATATGTAACCAACGTCGAGACCATCGAAGACCTGACCCACGGCTTCACTTTGGAAGGCTACGGCATCGCGATGGAAATCAGCCCGCAGGCTACCCAGTCGGTAACCTTCAAAGCCGTCCGTCCGGGCGTGCACTGGTACTACTGTCAATGGTTCTGCCATGCGCTGCATATGGAAATGTCAGGCCAGATGATTGTTAAGCCCAAATAATTTCGGTTTGATGGCTTAAACAAGCAGGCCGTCTGAAAAGACTTGGATTTTCAGACGGCCTCTTTATAGTAAAGCCGTTTGGCAACAGGCGGTTTTGCTATAATCGACGCTTTTGAGAACGCGCTTATCGGTTCGGCCGTAACGAAGCCTGCCTTTGTGTCGCGGTATCCGCATGAGGCCGTCTGAAAAACAGAGAAACTAACTATGCACACACCATCCTGTCTCCACCTACGGCAACGTACCGTCTTGATATTTATGCTCGGCGGTCTGTTTCAGACGGCCTCTGCCGCAGTCGTCTCCGTTCCGGCCGGCGGCAATCTGGCAGAAGCCGTAGCCCAAGCCCAAGCAGGCGATATCCTGAAACTGGCTTCGGGTGTGTACAAAACCAAACTTTATATCGACAAACCCCTGACCATCGAAGGCCCTGCCGACCGCTCCGCCAAAATCCAAGGCGACCGCAGCGGCCGTACCATTGCCGTACACGCTCCCAACGTTGTTTTGCGCAATCTGACCGTTACCCAATCCGGCCTCAGCCTGCCCGCAATGGATGCAGGCGTATATCTTGAAGAAACTGCTGCCAATGCCTTGGTGGAAAACAATAATATTCTGGAAAATTCGGTAGGCGTGTACCTGCATGGCCCGAAAAACGCGATGGTGCGCGGCAATAAAATCGTCGGCGACACCAAATTGCGCGTGGCCGAGCGCGGCAACGGCGTAACCGTTTGGAACGCGCCCGGTTCGCAGGTGGTCGGCAACGATATTTCGCAGGGGCGCGACGGTATTTTTTCCAATACCAGTACTAACAATACCTATAAAAACAACCGCTTCTCTCACCTGCGTTATGCCGTGCACTATATGTATACCAACGACAGCGAAGTCAGCGGCAATATTTCCGTGGGCAACAACATCGGCTATGCCCTGATGTTTTCCGACCGCCTGAAAATATATGGCAATATCGCCGTCGGCAGCCGCGACCAAGGCATCATGCTCAACTATGTCAACTATTCCGACGTTGCCGACAATGTGATTTACAAAGCTGACAAATGCGTGTTCGTGTATAACGCCAACTACAACGACCTGCACGGAAATTATTTTGAAAACTGCAATATCGGCATCCATTTCACTGCCGCCATCGAAGGCACGAAGCTGACCGACAATTCCTTCATCAACAACGAAAGCCAGGTCAAATACGTCAGTACCCGCTTTCTCGACTGGGGCGAAGGAGGCCGTGGCAATTACTGGAGCGACAACAGTTCGTTCGACCTAGACGGCGACGGCTTCGGCGACAACGCGTACCGTCCGAACGGGGTTACCGACCAAATCATTTGGCGCGCGCCCGTTGCGCGGCTGTTGATGAACAGTCCGGCGGTCAGCATCGTCAAATGGGCGCAGTCGCAGTTTCCCGCCATCCTGCCCGGCGGCGTAACCGACAGCAAGCCGCTGATGAAACCGTTTGTCAATAAAACCATGACCAAGTATCAGGCAATGAAAGACCGGTTGATCAAGGAAGCGCAGTCGCAGAAATCGGAGTGGAATAGAGCAGGAAACGGCGCAATCAGCGGCGGCGGAATGTAGCCGCTGCGGCGCAACACTCGCACGCCAAGCCAGTCTTTGCTTTCAGACGGCCTGAAGGCTTGTCGGGGTCGTCTGAAAAAACAATCCATACACAAGGAAACATTCATGAGCACCAACCACGTCGAGTTGAGAAACGTTACCAAGCGTTTCGGCGAACAACGTGCCGTCAACCAAGTCGATTTGGTATTGAAGGCAGGGGAGAGCGTGGGTCTGGCCGGACATAACGGCGCAGGCAAATCCACCGTCATCAAGCTGATTCTCGGTCTGATTACGCCGAACGAAGGCGAGGTCATGCTTTTGGGCGAGCGTACGGGCAGCAAGGCGGGCGCGCAGGTGCGCGCCCAGATCGGTTATCTGCCCGAAACCGTCGCGCTGCATCCTTCGCTGACCGGCATCGAAACGATGGCGTTTTATGCCAAACTGAAAAAACAGCCGCTGGCGAAAAACAGGGAGCTGCTGGAGCGCGTCGGCATTTTGCAGGCCGCAGGCCGCCGCGTGGGCACCTATTCCAAAGGGATGCGCCAGCGTCTGGCGTTGGCACAGGCCCTGCTTGGCGAACCGAAAGTATTGTTGTTCGACGAACCGACCACCGGTCTCGACCCTGCCTCGCGGCAGATGTTTTACGAAGTCGTGCGCGAACTTAACGGCAAAGGTGCGACAGTATTGCTCAGTACGCACGCGCTGGCGGAATTGGACGGCCATGCCGACCGCATCGTGGTTATGAGGAACGGCGTTAAAGTCGCCGACGGCAGCATGGACGAATTGCACATCCAAAGCGGGCTGCCGCTCACCGTAACCGTGCGCCTGAAAGAGCGGATGCCGCTGTCTGAACGCTGGCAGCATTCAGACGGCCTCCTCTACCGTGCGCAGTGCAAAGCGGAAGAACGCATGGCGCTGCTGGGCGAACTGGGCGATTTGAGCCGTCTCGACTATATCGACATCCACACGCCGACGCTGGACGATATGTATGCACAATTATTGAAAAGGGAAGAAGTATGAACCCCGTTTGGATTATTACCGGCAAAGAAGTGCGCGACAGCCTGCGCAACCGCTGGGTGCTGGCCGCCACCATGCTTTTGGCCGCGCTGGCATTGTCGCTCGGTTTTCTGGGCAGCACGCCGACCGGTTCGGTTAAAGTCGACCCGCTGACCGTAACCGTCGTCAGCCTCTCCAGCCTGTCGATTTTCCTGATACCGCTGATTGCCATGCTGCTTTCCTATGATGCGCTCATCGGCGAAATCGAACGCGGCACGATGGCGTTGCTGCTCAGTTACCCTGTGTCGCGCGTGCAGATTCTGGCCGGAAAGTTTATCGGCCATATCATCATCCTTACCCTCGCCACCGCAGCGGGCTACGGCTTAGCAGGCATCGCGTTGCAACTGGCCAACGGCGGCATCGACATCGCCGCATGGAAACCCTTTGCATTGCTGATAGCCGCCAGCGTTGTTCTCGGCGCGGCGTTTCTGGCGATGGGCTATGTTATCAGTGCCAAAGTCAAAGAACGCGGCACGGCGGCGGGTGTCGCTATCGGCGTATGGCTGTTTTTCGTGGTGATTTTCGATATGACCTTGCTGGGCGTTTTGGTGGCCGATAGCGAGCAAACCATTACCGCACCCGTGGTTGAAGGCATTTTGCTGCTCAATCCGGCCGATATTTACCGCCTGCTTAACTTGACGGGTTACGAAAATACCGCTATGTATGCAGGTATGGCAGGGTTGAGCGAACAAATCAGCCTGACTGTCCCCGTTTTGTTGGCTGCACAGGTACTGTGGGTCTTTGTCCCGCTGGTTCTGGCGGCATGGATTTTTGGAAGGCGACAGATATGAAGAAAACCTTATCGGCACTTTTTACCGTATTACTGCTGGCGGCCTGCGGCGGCAAAAGCGAAAATACCGCGCCGCCCGCACCGCAGCAGATTACCGATGCTTCGGTCGGTCACTATTGCACCATGAACCTTTCGGAACACAACGGCCCGAAAGCGCAGATTTTCCTGAACGGCAAACCCGACCGGCCCGTCTGGTTTTCCACCATCAAACAGATGTTCGGTTATACCAAGCTGCCCGAAGAGCCGAAAGGCATCAGCATGATTTATGTAACCGATATGGGCAAAGTTACCGATTGGACAAATCCGAACGCCGACAACGCATGGATAGACGCGAAAAAAGCCTATTATGTGATTGAAAGCGGTTTTGTCGGCGGCATGGGGGCGGAAGACGCGCTGCCGTTTGCCGACAAGGCGCAAGCCGAGAAATTTGCGCAAGAGAAGGGCGGCAAGGTCGTCGGTTTCGACGAAATGCCGGAAGCCTATATCTTCAAATAGGCCGTCTGAAAACGCAAAAGCCATGCTGGTTCCAGTCATGGCTTTATGTTTTATGGTCATGCGGCCGTATCTTTGCATTTTAAAAATTTAAAACGGAAAACCGATGAACACTCCTTTGACCCGCCGCCGTTTCTTTGCCATCGCCGCCTTTGTCGCGGGCGGAGCCTCGCTGCCGTTCGTATGGAAGCGACGGCAACAGGGACATGGTGAAACCAAACCGGCCGAAGACGGAGAACCGATCGTTTGGAAAGGCATTGCCTTGGGTTCGGGAGCGGAACTGCGTTTGTACCATACCAACCGGAAAACCGCCGAACTGCTGGTCGGCAAAGTGTTGGCAGAAGTGGCGCGTCTGGAAAAAATATTCAGCCTCTATCGGGACGACAGCCTGATTAGCAAGCTGAACCGTGAAGGCCGTCTGAACGATCCGCCCGCCGATATGCTGGCCTTGTTGAGCTTGAGCAGTGACATCCATAAGATGACCAAAGGCGCGTTCGATCCGACTATCCAGCCGTTGTGGGACATGTATGCCGGCTATTTCCGCCGCCATCCGAATGCGGAAACCCCTCCGCCTCAAAGTGAGATTGAGAAAGCACTGGGTTTGGTCGGGTTTGGCAATGTCCGTTTCGACAACCGGACCGTTGCGTTCGCCAAAAAAGGCATGGGCTTATCGCTCAACGGCATCGCACAAGGCTATATCACCGACAAAGTCATCGAGTTGCTGAGGAAAAACGGCATCAGGCGCGCGCTGGTCGATATGGGCGAAATACGCGGATTGGATTTGGATAAACGCCATACTTGGCAGGTCGGCATCCGCAATCCGTCGGATGAGGAAAAAGTATTGCTGACCGTACCACTGCAAAACGAAGCCTTTGCCACGTCGGGCGGTTACGGCACGACGATGGACGAAGCGGGCCGGTTCACACATCTTTTTGACCCGCGCACGGGCGTCAGCACGCCGCGTTACCGCAGCATCAGCGTAATGGCGGCGACGGCGGCGACGGCGGATGCGTTGTCCACCGCGTTTTCAATAATGGATGAGGCGGATATTCAGACGGCCTCCCGAGCGGCGGGTGCGAAAATCTGGCTGGTTATGCCGGACGGTTCCCTGCAAACCATAGGTTGACCGAAGGCGGAAAGCGGGGCCGTCTGAAAATTGAGTTGTCAGACTACCCCAATACTGTTTTCCCTGTTTAATTGCTGGTAAATTCGGGTTAAACGGGCTTGCCTGTCGAAGCGCATATTCATAATAATGTTTGACAGATTATCTGTATGGTACAGGTAACGTTTACAGGAGCGAATACATGAAAGTAAAAGCTTTATTGGCGATTGCCGCCGCCTTGGCCTTAAGTGCCTGCGTGGTAGCCGACGATCCGTATTACGACGATTATTCGCGTGAAAACAGCGCGCGCGATTACGACCATTACGACCACGGCCCGCGTTACCGTGACAGAGACGATAGGGACTATCGCGATTACCGTGATGACCGACGTTCCCGCAGAAACAGCCGGATTGATTCGAAATTCAATTGCGAAAACGGTCTTTCCGTCCAAGTCCGCAGCCTGAGTCCCGACCGTATCGAATTGCGTCTGGACGATAAACGCGCCGTATTGTCTTCGGACGTATCCGGTTCCGGCGAACGCTATACCGCCGGCAGAGGCTTGTTCGGCAAAGGTGCGGAATGGCATCAGAAAGGCGACGAGGCCTTCTTCTCGTTTATCGATCCGTACGGCAATAAAGTGGACACTTCCTGCCGGGCCCGTTAATAATATCGTTTTGGATGCTTAGGCCGTCTGAAAAGGAAAAGCACTTTGCAGTTTGCTGCGGAGTGCTTTTTGTATGCCTGCCGTTTGTTGGGTAGCGTGGAGGCGTATACCGATACAATCCGGCAACAAAAACCCCGTACGGCTTGCTCCGTACGGGGTTTGCTGTCATAGCGGCCTCAGCAGCAGCGGCCGTTGCCGTTGCTCTTTATCCGGCAGTAGTCTACAAATTGGCTTCTCGTCATGACCGGCGCGTTCGGATTGTGTTTGCGCTGTTGCGCGACGTAACGGTCATAGTCGGGGATGCCGGCCATGTAGTTGGCGGCGATGCAGGCGTTGCGGTAGGCCTTTTTCAGACGGCCTACCAACGGATGTTTAAGCAGCCGTTTCATTGTTCTGCACCTCGTCGCGGTAGACTGCGGGGATTTCTTTGGCGGTCGGCCATGCGACTTTGCGGGCTTTAAGGGCAACCACCAAACCGTAGATGGCGACGAACAGCACCACCAGCATGAATGCGGCGCACAAACCGGAGTTGACATAATCGTTCAGCACGATTTGCCCCATCTGCGAAATGTCTTTGGCCGGAGACAAAACTTGTCCGGCAGCGGCTGCCTCGCGGTATTTCGCGGCATGTGCTAAGAAGCTGACGCGCGGATCGTCGTCAAACAGTTTTTGTATGGAAGCCACGGCAGTAGTAACCAGCAGGCCGATGGCAGGGATGATGGGAACCCAGATAAAGCGTTCTTTTTTCATCTTCACTAAAACTACCGCCGCCATAATCAGCGCGATACCCGCCAGCATCTGGTTGCCGATGCCGAACAAAGGCCAGAGCGAATTGATGCCGCCCAACGGGTCGGTTACGCCGGTGTAGAGGAAGTAGCCCCACGAACCGACGGTCAGCAGGGTGGCGATTACGTTGGCGGGCATACCGCCGGTGGTACCCAGCGATTTGGAGAATGTGCCCAGCAGGTCTTGGAACATAAAGCGCGAAGTACGGGTACCCGCGTCAACGGCAGTCAGAATGAACATGGCTTCAAACAGCAGCGCGAAGTGGTACCAGAAGGCCATCATTGCTTCGCCCGGAATCAGTTGGCTCATGATGTGCGCCATACCTACGGCCAGAGTCGGCGCACCGCCCGCACGGGACAAGATGGTGTGTTCGCCCACTTCTTTGGCGGTATTCAGCAGGGTAGCCGCATCGACCGGAACCTGAAGCTGGTTGGTAATCACTTGGGCTGCGTTTGCGGCGTCGGTACCGATTAAGGCAGCGGGGCTGTTCATGGCGAAGTACACGCCGGGTTCCAGCACGCAGGCGGCCGACAGGGCCATAATCGCCACGAAACTTTCCATCAGCATACCGCCGTAACCGATAGCTCGGACGTGGGTTTCGTTTTCAATCATTTTCGGCGTCGTACCCGAAGAAATCAGCGCGTGGAAGCCGGATACCGCACCGCAGGCGATGGTAATGAACAGGAACGGGAACAGTCCGCCTGCAAATACCGGGCCGCTGCCGTCTATGAAGTGGGTAACGGCGGGCATTTTTAGCTCGGGGCCGACGATGATGATGCCCACGGCCAAAGCCAGAATCGTACCGATTTTCAAGAAGGTGGCCAGATAATCGCGCGGAGTCATCAACAGCCATACCGGCAGCAGCGAAGAAATGCCGCCGTAAAGCATGATGCCGATGGCAAGCTGCACGCCGTCCAGGTTGAACCAGTTGCCGATAGGGCTTTGGGCGACATGGTTACCGAAAATCACTGCGCACAAAAGGCCGGCAAAACCGAAAATCGAAATTTCGCCGATGCGTCCCGGACGGATGAAGCGGGCGTAAACCCCCATAAACAGCGCGATAGGTACGGTTGCCGCAATGGTAAACGTACCCCACGGACTGTGGGTCAGTGCTTTCACCACAATCAGGGCCAACACGGAAGTGATGATGATCATAATCATCAGGATGCCGATGGAGGCGATGATGCCCGCAGTCGTACCCAACTCTTGTTTGATGATGTCGCCCAGCGATTTGCCGTCGCGGCGCATCGAAATAAACAGCACCATCATGTCCTGAACCGCACCGGCCAGAATCACGCCGAAAATAATCCACAGCGTACCCGGCAGATAACCCATTTGCGACGCCAGCACGGGGCCGACCAGCGGACCTGCACCGGCAATGGCCGCAAAATGGTGGCCGAACAAAACTTTTTCATTGGTCGGAACATAATCCACGCCGTTGTTGTGGCGTTCCGCCGGCGTCATGCGCCGCGCATCGAGTTCCAAAATGTTTTTACAGATATAGAGGCTGTAAAAACGGTAGGCGATGCAATACACCGAAACCGCAGCGACGACCAGCCATACCGCACTGATGTGCTCGCCGCGGCTCAAGGCCAAGGTGGCGAAGGCGATTACGCCCACCAGCACCACCAAGCCCCATATCAGAAACGATTTCAACGCTTTCATGATAAGTCCTCTTAAGGGTTAGCAAGTAAATATAAAAAGTTAACAAACAAAAAGTTAGGCATATGTTGCAAATGGAAATCTGCATGGATGCAAGATAATATCCCATTTTCTGCAAATGTTAACATATTACGCTGGTAAAAAAGCAATATCAATGCTGGAAACTGAGGAAAGTCAAATTTATACGGGAGGCTGTTGAAAACGTTTGCATTTCTTTACGATGTGTGATTACGGACGGTTACAGCGTTTCAGACGGCATCGAAGTAAGGCTGGCTGTTATAATGCCGTCTGAAATTTATATGGAAGACGCCAAACCATGTCCCGACTGCCTCCCCGCCGCCTTTCCGTTGCGCCCATGCTCGATAGGGGGTATATATATATTAATATGTTTTTACTCAAATACTTGTAAATGTACTTTTATATATGGTGGCAGTATGAGGCATTACAAAAAACTTTCATGATTGAGTTAGAGTATCAAAATTCTGAAAATCTGATTAGCAAACAAAATAGCGCATCATTCAAGATGCGCTATTTATTCTTCTGTTTCTTTCATATCTGGCGTTCTCTAGATTTAGATATTGCCTCTATCATTTTTGCCGTCCGCAAAGTATCGATTGCGCCTTCCATGAATTTTTTCTGGTCTTTTATTGCGGCATTAGACATACTTTGAATAAATTCAAAAGTTAATGCCGCCATCAAGTCTGGAAGGGTAGAGTCGTTATTAAGATTTATTGAAGGTAATTCTACTTTCATACTGCCGTCGATCACACTAATTTTGAAAACGTATTCTTTCATTTTATTCATTCCTCATTTATTGATTCATCTTTTTCCAGTTTTCTTGCGCTTCCTGTTCGCGCAGGTCGAGCCATTCGGCGATTGCGGCAAGGCTGACGAACAGGCCGCTTTTTTGGCTGTCTTCGCTGCTGATAACCGGCCACGGCAGGGTTTGAGTTTTTGCGCGGCGCTTGGCGCGTTCGATATTGATATGCGGCATCCAGTCGGCGACAGCTTGTTCAAGTGTGATGTGTGTTTTACCGTAAATAAGTAATAGACGTTGTTGTGTCGGTAGGTTTTCCATTTGCTTTACCTTCGTTTCTGATTTTCTCTGCGTATTCTGCGGCGGATTCTTGCGTTTTAAATTCTTGCAGGACTTTTCCCTTGCGGCGGAATCCGGCATTCATTTTCGTCCAGTGCTTCTTGTTGTATTGCGGAAGCATATATTCGATGACTTGCCATTTTCCGTCTTTATATCGGTAGCCGATGTTGGGCTGATTCACGGTATCTGCGTAATGTATGCGGTGGCTTAAACTCATTTTGGTTACTCCGCTACTCTTCTTGCGGTGGCATCGGCAACGGCTGCCAGTGTGTTACTTGTTCGTTGAAGTCTTCCGCCGTTTCGAAATAATCTCCATCGTAGCCTTCTACGTAAATATCGGAGAAGATGTTTCCGTTTTCAGTGTGTACGATGACGGTTTCACCGATGTTTGGAATGCTACGATCAATGGAGTTCCATCTGTTACATTTACGGCTCGCCGTCCAGCCTGCATAAAGTAGTGAAGTTTCTGTCAGTAAATAATGGCCGCTGCCGTCTTTGGCTAGGTTTTCTTGACAGTCGGCTGAACCGTCAAAGTCTGCATACCATTTTTCGAATAATTCAATTTCTGTTTTATCCATGATTTTTTATCCAGTTTATCAATCGATTTAACCAGCTTGCTTTTACGGGAAGCGGTAATTTCATCACTACTTCGCCGTCATACACTGCTGCGGCCTGCGCCCTGATTTTCCGTTTAGCTTCATCGGGGCTGTCCGCCCAGACAGATGTCGACCACTTGCGGCCGCCGAAGACATAGCTGAATGTGTATTCGTTTTTTGCGCTATTCATTTGCCAAATCCTTCATTGCTTTCGATTCCGCCTCCATGAGCACATCTATTTGAGCGCGGTAATTACTGCTGTCTGTATTAGAACCGAACATTACATCTTTGCTTAGTTTGCTCATGCCATTTGAAAGTAGCCAGTTTAGGCGTTCTGTATCCGCCAAGCCCTGTTCGATTTTCGGATGTATTTCCAGTGTGCTATTGTCTGGGTCTACAATTTCATTTTGATTGTCGAGAAGTGCTGATAAATTTACAGCGGCACGCATCGGATGTGCTGACGAATAAACGTTTAAAAGATGCTTGATTGCTCTTCTGATGAAATAATTAATTTCGTCGGGAACATATTCGTTTTCGCCGGCATCAAGTGCTTCATGCAGTCTATATCGTCCGATGCCTTCATCATCTTCAATATCATCTTCAATTCCAGGCATTTCGCCGTTAGAAATTGATTCAAGCGCGCCTAAGATTTTGTAAATTGCGTTTTGATCGTCTTCCGTTGCTTTTGCTACTTTCATGATTTTGCTCTCTGATTTAAAAAAATATTTTGCATTTTAGACGGCATTAATCGTCATCTCGGTTTAAAAAATCCAGAATTTGGTTGATTCGCTGTTGTACTAAAATTTCGGTGGTTGTGATGATGACAGCGGCCAGCAGAAAAATAATTAATGCAGCGGCGGCGACGGTGGTAATTAATTCCATTTTAAATATTCCTTTTAGTTTTATTCATAAACAATACCGCGCATACGTTCTTCGTCTGTCATGCGGGCGTAGGTGTTTTCAAGTTCGATAACGGCGAAGTCGGCGGCGTCTTGTTGCTCGCGTATGATGCGCTGGACTTCGGTCTCGTGTTGATATACGGGTTCTGTTTCGGTGGTGGTGCAGGCTTGCAGTATGACTGCCAAGGCTGCGATGAGTAATGATTTCATTGTTTTCTCCGTAGGCCGTCTGAGATTCAGACGGCCTGATGCGTTTAGATGTTTGAGATAGTACCGAAATAGATATCGATATCGGCAAAGGCGGTTTGCAAGCTAGTTGCAATGTCCTGTGCGGCTTGTTCGATTACTGCGTCGATTTGTTGCAGTTCATACCACAAAACCAATGCGCCACTGTTTTTATCGATACGGAATTTGAGCAATGCCTCGACAAAATATGAATCGCCGCCTTGATAGGGTGTAAACGACAGACCGAAACGTTCGAACATTTTGAGTTGTTTTTCGGTTTGGCCGGCATCTTCGCTTTGGAAGGTGAAATTGATGCGTCCGTCTTGCTCGCGATAGCCTTGTTTGAAGGTGGTTTTTTCGGTGTATTCTAAATTCAGCGCGAAATCCAATACTTCGGCGGCAGTCGGGTAAACGGCGGCATCGTTTGCGGGATTTTTGGATACGATGTTTCGGGCATTGTTGGTTAAGAAGTGGGCAAATTGGGCTTGGTTCATTTTTTCAATGTTATATTTCAGCCAGTTTTCCGCAGCCGCAGTGTGTCTTGGCTGGTAAATTGCGGAGAAGTCGAACCAATCGGCAGCATTGGCAGTATGGCCGTTTATTGCCGCTTTGACAGCGATTTTCCCCGACTTGAAGTCGGCATCGATGTAAATTTGCGTGCCTTCTTGTTTATGTTTTTGCACGAATTTAATTAAGCTGGCGGTGTCGTGCATTTCAAACGTACCGCTTTTACGGGCGGGGGTTTGCATCAATTCGGGGCATTTTTCATATTCCCATTCCCCGTTTTCGGCGGGCCAAAAAATAATCGGCGTGCCATTCGGCGCTGTTTCGATAAACGGTTTTTGCGCGGCTTGCAATGCGCTTTCAATCATGTTTTGTTGTTCCATTTCGGATTTTCCTTTTTGGTTGGTTTTAGCGGGGTTAGGCCCGCTTTCGGATTACTTCGCCTGCGCGAATTTCAAGGGTTTTTCGGGTTTGGATGGGTCTTTCAATTCCAGCTTGCCTTGCGCCGGATCGTCGGCTTGAATATTGCCGTCCGGTGTAGCGAATACGATGCCGCCTTCACGTTTTTCTTTTGGCAGTTTGGCCGTTACGTCGTGCGAGATTTTTACTGTGCCGTGGCTGATATTCTGCGGTGAGATTTTCAGCTTTACCGTTACTTCGGCTTGTTTGCCATGTGCGAGACAAGCACGCACGGCTTCGGACATTGCTTCGCCCAATTCGCGGTCTAGCCAGCCGCCGTTTACGGTCGGTATTTGCTTGGAGGCAGGAACAAATTTCTTTTCTTGGGTTTCCATTTTTGATTTCCTTTCAATAAAAATCGTGGTTGATGTAATCAACAGCGCGGAAACAGCGGTGTTGATGGGAATTAAAGTGATATTTTTGTGGTCGTCTGAAGCCTGTGTAGTGGTTTCAGACGGCCTTTATTACTAGCAAGCGTTAAAACTCTTTGCGGCGGCAATCGAAAACGGGGCGGCTTCTAAAACCGAATCGCTTAGGGTTTTGTTTTCAGCTTCAATGCGGAAATCGACCATTTCTTTAAATTTTCTTAAAACGTGCTTTCTGGCAGATTCCAGTTCTTTAATGGCGTTTTCCATGCCGATATTCTTTGCCCGCTCTTTATCAACCGTCATTCTTGCGACTGCGTCGAATACTGCTTTTCGGGCGCGGCTTGCTTCGGGTTTCAGATATTGGGCTACTTGGTTTTGTTTTTTCATGATGGTTTCCTTTTGGTTTGTTGTTTCGATGGGTGTATTTAAACATATTGTTTAATATAAAGCAACATAATGTTTATATATTTTGTTTAAAAATTTTAAACATATTGATTTTAAATAGACTTTATTTTCACAGGCGCAAAAAAACCGCCTGAATGGCGGTGTGTCATGAAAAAGAAAACCGCCCTAGGGCGGTTCGGTATTGTTATGAGTGGTAAGGAAGCCAAGTAAAAAACAGAGGGTGGCTCTCAGAGATAATATGGCTGTGTGTTTTCATTCTTACATAAATACGGTCGCCGTCTGAAACGGGAAGGCCGCTAACTGTTTGGTGCAGCATGAATGAAACGTTTTCTCCTGTACCGCCGCCGTCATACGGCGGGATTTCAAATTCGGAAATTACATCGTCGTTGCGAACAATTTCTAAAAAGGTCGGTTGGGTTTGCAATGCTTGCATGTACCCGCCTTCGGCGGAAAATGAAATGGACAGACATAGACGACCTAAAATGAATTGTTGTGTCGGAATATGGCATCCGTCGGTAAAAATTCCTATTAGGCTGTATTTGTCATTTTCCGCATGGCGGATGATTTCATCGCAATAGTGGACATTTAGGTGGATCATGCCTGCTCCATGTATTCGTACTGCTGTTCGAACGCCGCACGAACCTCAAGCGGGGAAACGCCTAATGCGTTTGCCAGTTTTTGTACAGTCTCATTATGCAGGGATTGTTTGCTGTTTTCGATGCGGGACAGATAGGGTTGACGCAATCCTGCGGCGGCTGCCAATTCAGACTGGGTAAACCCCTTTTTCATCCTCAGGCTGACAAATGTCTCCCCGCCTGCTTTGCGGGTTATTTTATCGGCAATTTTCGCTGCCGCCCTGTCCATCGCTGCTTTGCGGCGTGGATTTTTCCGCACATGTTCAATATGCTCTGCGGCGGGGGTAGTGTTGGGGCTTATCGGTTTGACGCATTTAATCTGCCCGTTTATACGCAGGCAGTTTATGTGGGTAACGGGAGTGGCAGGTGTTGGTGTTGATACTATACATGCGGCAACAGCAATGGTAAGAGTTGCTCCCATTGGAACCCACGTGCCGTTAGTTTGAGTATAGTTCTTCATAGTCTTTGATGATCCGTTGTGTAATGGGATGGTTTAATTGATAGTTGAATTTGTCTGTATTCTTATTTACAACAGCCAATATATCTATGCGGCGGATATATGCGCCGTTTGGCTGTTTTTCATGGCATGGTGCGTAAATTATTCTGTATCCGGCTGCTTCTTCGCTGCCAAATCGGACGCGCAAAACTTTGATGTCTTTTTTCCATAATGACAATATGGGTTTCACTTCCAAATCAAGCGGGCCTATGGGTTCGCCATATTCTCTGAAGTATTTGTTTTCGTATAAGCCATCAAAAATAGCAGAGTTCGCCTGAATCATCTCAATGACGGCATCGAGATAACCGACCGCTTCTTCGTCTTTTTCAAAAAAACGGTCTAAATCCTGCTCGGCGTTAAAGTGGACGGTCAGCTCCATGCGTGCCCTTTTGTATATATTATATCTTTTTAGTTATACCGCGCAATACGCGGTAAAAAATCAGTCGTCCAAGTATCTTAATCCATCACACTCCACCAGAAAACGCGGCCGATGATGTTTATATCGGCCGCGTCCGCCTCTTCGTCGGGGTAGGCCTCGGCATTGTAACTTCTGATGCGTATTTTGTTGCCGGGCAGCTTCTGAAGAATCTTTGTGCGTAACAGCCCGCCGTGGTTGACGGCGTAGATTTTCCCGTCTTTTACGGTTTTGTCGGCGGTATTTATACCCAATGTCGCGCCGTCAGGAAATACAGGTTCCATGCTGTCGCCGTCGGCGCAGACGCAGATCACGGCGGCGGGGCTGATACCGTGCCGCCGAAGTGTTGCTTTTGAGAAACGCAGCTTGTAGCCGTTGTAGTCTTCGATGTCGTCTGAAAAGCCGTTGCCCGCCGCTAGGTGGATGTCTTTGTAGAAAGGGACTTCGCAATCATCGTCCGATAGCGGGGTGCGGCTGTCCCATGCGTCTACCGTGCCGATAACGGTAGCGTTCGATTCGGGTGTGTGCGAGCCGTCCATAGAACCAGTTCCTGTTTCAAGCCATTCAACTGAAGCGCCTATTGCTTTTGCCGCTTCTATTAGTCCTTTTGATGATACCCCGCGACTTTCCCAGTTGTTCAAGGTTTGCGGCGATTTGTTTAAAAATCTGGCTAAATTCGATTGTCCTTTGATTCCTTTAAGTTTTTCGGCTGCTTCATAGAGTCGTGCGGTTTTTTCGTTCATTTCAATCTCCCAATGGCTGTTTATTTTCCAACATTTAAACAAAATGTTGTTACACAACACTTGCTTTTTTTCTAAACGTAGTGTTTAATATAAGAGTGGATTTTAAACAAAGAGTTTAATATGAATAAGAAAAAACAGATTGAACATGACAAAAATCTTTTGAAATCAATAGGTAGTTGTTCATCAATAGCTAAACGGCTAGGGATAAGCCAGCAGCGTGTATCGAATTGGAACAGGCGCGGGATTCCTGCGGCTGTAAAGCTGAAGTACCCAGATTTATTTTTAAATTCGTCCCCAGAAAACGGGATGGAATAGCCGATTTCCTGCCTCTCTGATATTTCCCAGTCAGAGATTTTTACGGCGTTTAACGCCGCCTTTTATACCGCCTGCCTGCCTCAAGGGGGGGGGGGCAGGCCTTTTTGTTGCCTTATAGAACAGGTTTCCAAAATGGAAAACGATAAAAATCAATCACTTTACGAACAGGCCGAACAATGGCTGAAAACGCTTTATTCGGTGCATGTAACGGAATCTGCAATCGCGCGGCGATTCGGTATCGGTATTTTTGAAGCGGCGGCGCTGGCCGAATCGCTGGAAGCTGCCGGAATACTGGGCTACGAATGTCCGCCGTTCGGGCAGCGGGAAAACCGTGTCCGCCGTCGTGGAAAACGTAACAGGAAGGCCGTCTGAAATGAATAAACTGGATTTTAAAGGTGTGGCCGATGCGGCGCTGAACTCTGTTGACAATTTGTTAAGCGAGTGGCTGCCGGGCGGCAAATACAAAGGTCATGAATTTTTCGCATTGAATCCGACGCGGGCGGATAAATCGTTGGGGTCGTTTGCGGTTAATACGCATTCGGGCGCGTGGGCGGATTATGCAACCGGCGACGCGGGCGGCGATTTGGTCAGTTTATATGCTTATTTGTTTTGCGGCGGCAAACAGGGCGATGCGTTGCGTCAGGTGGCCGAACGGCTGCGTATCGGCGGATTTGAGCCGGTAGCGCGTACGGAATGGGACGGCAGCCCCAAAACGGGCGGCAAATCGAAGCGGAACAGTTGGACGCCGATTGCGCCGTTTGCGGAACACCTGTTGCAGAATTTGAACGGCGCGAAGGTATATCGTTACTGCAAAAAAGACAGTGTCGATTCGCTGCGGGCGGTGTATCGAGATGCAGCGGGCAGGCCGTTGTGCGTGGTGCAGCGGTTTACCGACGATACCGGACGGAAGTCCGACTTGCCGTTTGTGTGGGCGAAAAACAGTGAAGGGGTTGAACAATGGTGTAACCGGCGGTTGCAAGACCCGCAGCCGCTGTTCGGGCTGGATGCATTGGCGGCGAAGCCGTCGGCGCGGGTGCTGATTGTTGAGGGCGAAAAGTGCAAGATGGCTGCCGAAAGTTATTTTGACTTGAAGGACTGGGCGGTCATTTCATGGCTGGGCGGCTGCAACGGTTGGGGAAAGGCCGATTGGTCGGCGGTATCGGGCCGTGATGTGCTGTTGTGGCCCGACTGCGACAGCCAGCGCGAGAAATTGAGCAAGGCCGAAGAGGCAGCGGGCGTGAAGCCCGAAGACAAGCCGTATCTGCCGCGCTCTGAGCAGCCGGGCATGAAGGCGATGCTGGGTATTGCGGAAAAGCTGCTTAAACAGGACTGCACGGTGCGGATCGCAAATATTCCCGATGCGGGGTATTGGCCGTCCGGCTACGATATTGCCGATGTAATTCAGGATACCGAACCGCTGGTATCGGTGCGCGAGATGTTGGATACCGCCGTGCCGTATCCGTTTACAGAATCTTCTTTGGAATCTTCTGTGCCTATGGCGTGTGATTTTTCACACGCGGCGGAATCGGGGGATTCGGGGGCGGAAATACCGGTTGAAGACGATGATGGCAATCCGACAAAACGGCTGGCCGCGCTTTTGGAAGGGTATGCGCAAATCGGACTGAAGCAGAAAGTCTTGAATCTTGATACCTGCGAAACATTTACGGTAAAGCAGCTTGAAAAACTGTTTGGCAAAACGGCGGTGGCGACTTGGTTTAAGCTGGACGCGCGCAAGCAATTAGGCGATGTTGAGGCGGATATTTATCTGAAACGCAAAAAGCTGGAAATATCGGCGACGGTGGACGATGAATTTAAAGACGCGCTGAACCGTTATATTTATCTGGACGGTACGACCGATGCGTTCGACCGCAATCTGAAGCGCATCGTGTCGCTGGCGGCGGTCAATGCGGCGATACCCGACCGTTACCAAGACTGGGGCAAGTCGCCGCTGCGGCTGGTCTGCCCTATGAGCAATTACCATTTCGACCCGGCAATCGAACAGGGGGTTGTTATGATGGACGACGGCAGCGGCGTGAAGCACATCAATATGTTTAACGGACTGCCGGTAAAAGTGGGCGAGGTTGATAAAAGCCTGAAAGGAAAATCGATTGATTATCTGATTGAGGCGTTCCCCGAATGCCGCAACATCATCAGGCTGATTTACCATTTATGCAGCGGCAACGGCGACGATGGAACCAATGCGCGGGCGGCGGAATGGGTATTGAACTGGCTTGCGTGCCGTGTCCGCCAACCTGCCGAAAAACCGGCGACGGCTTTGGTGTTTATTTCTGAAACGCAAGGTGTGGGCAAATCCACGTTCGGCGAAAAAATCGTTAAAGCCTTGTTTGGGGAATATACGCGGCAGCTTGACCAAAACGCGCTGGAATCACGCTTCAATTCTGCTTTGCTGTTTGCCTTGGTAACGATTTTTGAAGAAATCAGCCCTTCCGACGAACGGCTGAACGTTATCGGCAAGCTGAAAAATATGATTACGTCGGATGTGATCATGGTGGAGCGCAAGGGGCGCGATGCCGAGAAACACGGCGATTTCAATTCGTTTATCATCTTTTCCAACGATGAGCGGTCTATTCCCATCGAAAGCAACGACCGCCGCTTTATGGTGGTGAACTGCAACAAAAAATTCAGCGATGCGCAATACGAAGCGTTGCAGGAAGAACTGGACAACGGCGGCATCCGCCATTTTGCCGAGTTTCTGCACGCGCTGCCGCTGACTTATCAGGAAGACGGCGAAGAACGTAAATTCAGCCCGCATACCAAACCGCTGATGACGCCGATTAAAAAGCGCATGATTAGTTTGAACAAGCCAAGCTGGGAGGCATTTTTGGACGACTGGCGCGAGGGGGATTTGGATGTGCCCTATGTTACCTGCGCCGCGACGGACTTGTGGGCGGTGTACAAACGCTGGGCGCACAATACCAAGACGTTTCACTTACAGCAAAAAAACTTTTATGCTAATATCGGCAAACGTTTGGAAGACAAACGCAGCAATGTTGCTTTGCGTGAGGGCTGGAAAAAAGTACGGTTTTTTATCGTACCGCACGAACAGCTTTCCGAAGCCGCCCGTAAGAAGTATACGCCGCCGACCACCGATGAGACACAGCGCGGTTCTCAAGGCAGTGTCAATAAAGCGGATTATTACGGAAAGCAGATAAGCGATTTCCGCATTGCTGCCGAATTGGCGGAGTTTTAACCGTTCGACAGGGTAGGGGGAAATAAAAAACCTTTGAAATCATGGTTTGGACATACTTGGACGGGGCATAGGTTGGAAAATTTCCCTTTAAAATCATGGTTTGGACGGTTTGGACGGTTTGGACAGGGTATTTATCCCGTTACGCGAGATAAAAAAATAATTCCGCAAAATATGACATGTTGTATAAAAATATATAGCATGTCATATTTTTTTATATTCTTCGTTTTTTCCCTCGCGTGCGTATTTTTTTACCCTGTCCAAACCGTCCAAACCGTCCAAACCATGATTTTAAAGGGTTTTTTTGAGGCATCAAAAAATCATGCCCTGTCCAAACCATGATTTTAAAGGGTTTTTGAAAATCCTTGCCTGATTGCCGTATAAAAAAACGCCGTCTGAACTTCCAGACGGCGTTTCTTCAACGGCTTTCAAGCAAGGCGGATTTCAAGCTGTTTGCCCAGTTGCGCCAAAGCGCGGACGACCGTATCGATTTTGGTTGCATGGTGCAAGCCGGTAATCCGCTGAACCTCTTGCGGCGTGGTTTCCAGACGCCTTGCCAGTTCCGATTTGCTTACATCCTGCGCCAGCATTTCATTGAGCAGCAATACTTTCGAGTAAACCGACAGAGGCAGCGCGACCAAGCGTTCGCCTTCTTCGGGGGCGGACGGCAAGGGCGCGGGGCGTTGGTCTTCAAAATAGAAATCCATTGCGGACTGCAACACGTCTTCCGCCATTTCGACCGCTTCGGTCATGTCGTCGCCCTGCGTAATGGCTTCTGGAATATCGCGGAAGGTAACGACATAGCCGCCTTCCTCGGCGGGGGTAAATTTTGCGGGGTAGTACATATTTCACCTTTCTGCAAGCCCTTGCGGGCTTGCCCTTATTTCAAACCGAGCTGTTTTTTGATTCCTTCGACCAAGCCCGTTTTCAGCTCTTTGGACGGGTGGCGGGGCAGATGCGACTGCTTGCCCTTGTAATACAGCTTGATGTGCCGCGTGCCGTCTTTGGTTTCTACGCCTTGTGCCATCAGCCATTTTAAAAATTCGCTCTGCTTCATCTCATCGCCTGCTCCTGTTGTTCGGATAGATGTTATTATAAACAAAAATGTTTAAATGGCAAGTCTTTTTTAAATATTTTTGTGAATATTTGCCTAGGGACAGAATGCCGTCTGAAACCGTTTGACAAGCGGCGGATGTTGGTTTACAGTTTGGGCTGTGGCGTAGAAACCACTTCAACAGCGGCATCACCCCGTCAGTGTGAATTTTTTATATCTATAGGTTTCCTTTCGGTTTGTTGTTTCGAGATACAAACGGAAGTTTTCTATGGACGCGTGGGCGACGAATAAAAGACCGAGCAATCGGGAATAAGTCCGCCCATCTGTTGAGGGTTTCTAACCACGCGTCCGCCCCCTCCGACGGGGTATTTTAGAAACTTCAACAGGAAAACCATCATGAACACTTCAGTTCAAATCTTCAATTTCAACCAATCCAACGTCCGCGTTCAAACTGTAAACCACGAGCCGTTTTTCTGCCTGAAAGACGTAGCGGAAATTTTGGAAATCAAAGATACTAAAGCCAAGAATTTCAACCTCAAAGCCGATGGGGTGGAAAATTTCCCCCTCATCGACAGCATGGGTAGAAAGCAAGAAGCAACCTTCATCAATGAACCCAATCTCTACCGCGTGATTTTCCGTTCGCGCAAAGCCGAAGCGGTGAAATTCCAAGACTGGATTTTTGAAGAAGTGATTCCGCAAATCCGCAAAACAGGCAGCTACCAAGTTCCCAAACTCAAACCCCAAAAACCGCGCAAAGCCCTTCCCAACGGTTTGAGCGGCGAACAGCAGGAAGCCGTTATCCAGTTGCACAAAACGCTGGTTCAAGCCGCGCCGAAATCCGAACAAGGCAAACTGGCAATCACTTTGTGGAGCGCGGTCAAATCGAAATACGGCGTATCGTACAAAGAGCTTCCGCCCGAAATGTTCGCCGAAGTGTTGAGCCTGATGAGCCGTGTGGCGGTGGAAAAAGGCGTGCTGTACGGCGAGGTGTTGGACGCAGAGCCGAAACCGGCAGTAAATCCCAACATCCCCTGCATCATCAAAGCGGCAGAAGCCTTGTGCAGCTACTTTGAAGCGACCTACACCGCCGTTGCTTCACTCAACCGCCCGCTGTACGGAAAAACCGTAGAACACTACAAAATCCTGAAAATCTACGCGCCGCGCTTGGTATAACAAAACGCCGTCTGAAACTTGTTTTCAGACGGCCTTCTGCTGCTTTAATCCATATGAATTTTTCTATAAATTTGGTATAATTTCCGCTTAAAAAATAAAGTCCTGCGGTATTTCAGACGGGGCTAGCAGATAACCGTTGGGAAAGATTCGATGTTATGAATGACGATAGACGATTTGTTGGAGCGCTGGGCGGTTTGGCGTTCGGTCCGGACGGACAACGGGCTGGGTTATGCGGAAAGTGCATTAAACAGGCTGATGAGCGGCGCGGTCAATACGGGCGGCGCGCGTCCGTCTTCGCTGCCCTACGGGGTGGATGCGGATTCGGTGTTTACTTTGGTGGATTCGGCGGTGATGCGGCTGCCAAGGTTTCATCGGGAAGTGATAAAGGTGCATTATTCCGACGGTTTCAGCAGCCGCCGTACAAAAGCGGCGGAGTGCGGGTGCAGCGGCGCTTCGTTTTACCGCTATCTTTCCGATGCGGAGGCTATGTTGGCCGTGAGTTTGCGGGATAGTGAGGCAAGCCGGCTGTTAAATGATTTTTAAAAAAGACTTGCAATCTTGAGACTGAAATGTTTAAATTATGGAAAACTGCGGTTTCGTGCGCTTAGGGCGGATGTGCCGCAGTTTTTTTCTATCGTTTCATTCTGTTCCGAAGGCCGTCTGATATTCAGGCGGCCTTTGCTTTTGGTGGCCTTATGTCTTGTATTGCTGTTGATTTGGGCGGCGTGTTCGCGCATCTGGACGATGTGGCACGGCGGCAGATTCCGTTTGCGGCGAAAAATACGGTAAACAAACTGGCTGCAAATGTCATTGAGGCGGAACAGGCTGAAATGGCGTCGGCATTCGGCAATCCTAGGCAGTGGACACTGAACAGTCTGTTTGTCCGCCAGTATGCGGATAAACATAATCTGACTGCGATAGTGGATTTTAAAGACAGTGCGTCAAATAGAAGCGCCGGAAAGTATCTGCAAGCGCAAATTTACGGCGGAACGCGTAAAACGAAAGGTATAGAACGGTTTTTGGTTTCGCGCGGCTTGATGCCCGCGGGTTTCCGTATCGTGCCGTCGGATTCGGTCAGGCTTGACCAACACGGCAACATCACGCTGGCGGCGTTTCGTTCAATGTTGCGCGGCATTAATGACGGCAGGAACTTTGCTTTAACCCGAACAAGAGGCCGTCTGAAGCCCGGCATATACAGGCGAAACAAGAAAGGCGTTCGGGCGTTGGTTATGTATGTATCTTCGGCGGAATACGAAAAGCGGATGCGGTATTTTGAAACAGCACGGCAGGCGGTTGAACGCAACAGCGGACAAATTGCAGCCGTCGAACTGGAAAACGCCCTGCGAACTGCGCGTTAAGGTACTTCCCAGCCCGTAACCCACGCGGGTAATTCGAGCCGCGATTTCTGTTAAGCGACAGGTTTGTATGGGTTGCTTGCTGGGTTAATGAGGAACTGACATGAAAGTGAATAAAAGACAGCTTGCCGATATTGTCGGTGTTACGGAACAGGCTTTGACCAACTGGCAGAAAGAAGGTCTGCCGGTGGCGGCCTATGCAGATAAAAACGGGCTTGCGAATGAATACGATACCGTTGCGGTTATCCGCTGGCTGTTGCAGCGGGAACTGGAACGGCTGAACAAGGAAAAGCCGCGCGACCGGCTGGACAGGGTGAAGGCTGAATTGGCTGAATTGGAGCGGGACGAAAAATTAGGACAGCTTGCGCCAGCCGCGATGTTTGAGCGCGCATGGGGCGACCATGTTTTAGCGGCGCGGACGGAATTTTTAACGATGCCCGAGCAGTTGGCGGCTGAACTGACGGCGACGTCGGGCGTGGAAATAGACCCTGACATCATTGCGGCGTACATCAATAGGGCGCTGGAAAAATTATCGAATTACGGAGCAGAAAACGATGGAGATGACAGCCGCAACCATGCAGGCGCGGATGGCTGAAACGGTGGCGCGGGTGTTGCGGCAGGCGTGCCGGAAATGGGCACCGCCGCGCAAAATTAAAACCCGCGACTGGGCGAACAAGTACCGCTATCTTTCCAGCATAGAGGCCGCCCGACCGGGCAAATACGTTTTGGACGTAACGCCGTATCTGGCATGGGAAAACAGCCCGCTTGATGCGCTGGACGACCCGTCCGTGCAAGTGGTTGTTTGCCAGAAATCGGCGCAAGTGGCGTGGACTTCGGGTGTGCTGGGTAACTTTTTGGGCAAATCCATCGATGCCGAACCCAGTCCGATACTGGTTCTGTTCCCGAAAGAGGGGGCGGCTAAAGAGTACATGGACGAAAAATTCGTTCCGATGGTCGAAGCGACGCCCGCCCTGCGTGAGAAAGTCGATACCCGTATCCGCGCGCAAGGGCAGCGGCAGTTGTTCAAGAAATTCCCCGGCGGTTTTCTGAAGCTGGTGGGCAGTAACAGCCCTGCCAGTGTGAAATCGTCGCCGGTGCCGATTGTGTGCGTGGAGGAGCCGGACGACTGTAACCTGAACCTGCGCGGCCAGGGCGACAGTATCAAACTGGCGAAGGAGCGCACCAAAACCTACCGCCGCCCGAAAATCGTATTAGGCGGTACGCCGACTATTGCGGGCGTCTCGACAATCGCCGCCGAAATGGAGTTGTCGGACAAGCGCGTCGGCATGGTGCCGTGCCACGAATGCGGCGAAGCCCATGTGTTGAGCTTCGATTACCTTTCCTGCGACGAAGACCCGAACGGCAACCATCCCGTTTTCGGCAAAAAGCTGCCGGAAACGGCACATTACACCTGCCCGAACTGCGGCGCGGTGTGGAACGACATGCAGAAAAACCGTAATGTGCGTCGCGGTTGGTGGCAGGCGACCGCACCTTTTCACGGCACGGCAGGTTTTTACCTGAACGAGCTATACAGCCCGTTCCCCGGCAGTGTGTTTGCCGAACTGATGAAAAAATGGTTGACCGCGCAATACGAAGCGGACAACGGCGATATATCGCCGATGATTGCCTTCGTCAATTCGTCCATTGGAATCCCATTCGAGATGACCAATGACGGCGTGAAGGAAGACGAACTGGCAGAACGCGGCGAAGACTACGCCGAAAACACCGTTCCGCGCGGCGGTCTGATTCTGACTATGGGCGTGGACGTGCAACATGACCGGCTGGCCGTCATCATCCGCGCATGGGGGCGCGGCGAGGAAAGCTGGCTGGTTTGGTGGGGCGAAATCCACGGCAACACGGTGGACGTCAAATCCGACGTGTGGCGCAAACTGGCCGAGATGATTTTTCAGACGGCCTACAAACACGAAACCGGCGCGGGAATGAAAATCGCGGCGGTATCGATAGACAGTTCGGACGGCAATACCTCCGACGCGGTGTATCACTTTGTGCGCGGCTGCCGTGGCGTGAAAGCGGTGAATGTGATGGCGGTCAAGGGCAGCACCAACCCCGATAAAGAGATTTTCAGTCGGGCGCGGGCGATTGACTTGAAGCACAAAAACACCAAGGCCGACAAATTCGGCGTGCAGGTATACAGCGTCGGCGTATCGCGAGCGAAGGACTTGTTGATAGACGAGCACGCGCGCATCAATCTGGAAGGAAGCGGGGCAGGGCGGATGCACTTTTACAAGGATGTCCGCGCCGATTACTGCGGCCAGTTGTTGAGCGAAGTCAAAGTACCCAGCCGCATGAACAAGCACAAAAAGGTTTGGCAGAAGAAGGTCGGCGTACGAAACGAGGCATTGGACTGCGAAGTCTATGCCCTGCACGCCGCCCGCTCGGTCGGCACGCATACCATGTCGGCGGCAAAATGGGCGTTATACGAAAACGCGCTGTTGCAGTCGGAACTGTTTGCCGAACCGAAACCCACCGAACAGGTACAGGAAAAACCGAAGGTCGACAATGGCGGCGGCTATACCGCCAACCGGCGGCGCAAGGGCGGTAACTTCGTTACCAATTATTGATTCAGGCCGTCTGAATAGACGGCTGTCCAGCCGGTTAAGCGTCAACCGGACGTCAGAAAACGCTTTTCTGCTACATTTCAGATTAGGGCTTGATACGACGTTGCCCGACGTTAGAGCGTGCGGCCAAGGTTTGCGGCCGTCTTTTAAGTGCAAACCAAGACAAAGGCCGTCTGAACAGCAGATTTCAGACGGCCTTTATACGGCTACAACCATGAGCGAAAAAGAACAGGTTTTATCCTACATTGCGGCGCATCCGGGCTGCACATCAACCGGCGTTGCTGATGTGGTGTACGGAAGACAGAAGTGGAGCGGCTGGATTTTTGCCCGACGCGATATTGATACGCTGATTGATGAAGGTTTGGTGGAAGAGCGTTTCGACCAAGGTATCAGCAAATTTTATGCAAAAGAGGCCGTCTGAAAATGAGCGGTAATGACCATGCAGTAGAGCTTGAAGAGGCTCGCGAGATTTTGAACAGCCTTCGGAAGGCATACAAGGAACATGCGGCAGGCAGGGGCATGACCAAGCGGTATAAAATCAAAGACCGCGAAATGGAGTTTTCCAGCCTTGCCGATTTGTTGAAGCAGATACGGTTCTGGCAGCAGGAAATTACGCGGCTGGAAGCGGCGGCGGGTATTTCTCCGCGCCGTTCAGGCCGTATCATCACGCGATTTTAGGATGAGATATGGCAAAACAATCAAATGCCGCGCCGCAAAAGCGCGGTTTTTTTGCGCGGTTGTTCGGCAGGCGGGATTCCGTCCCGCAAACAGCCCGCCGCAACTTTGCCGGAGCGCGTCCGGTCGGGTCGCTGGCTTCTTGGCAGCCGCAAAACTGGTCGGCGGACGCCTTGGCGCGGTCAGACCTTGACCGCCTGCGCGCCCGCGCCCGCAGCCTTGCTCGCGACAACGACTACATGCGCAAGTTTTTGAACATGGTCGAAAGCAACGTTGTCGGGCGCGATGGTTTTGCCCTGCAAATGCGTGTTTTGCTGGATAACGCCGCCACGCCCGATACGTTGGCGAACAAGGCCATCGAAGAAGCATTTTCGCGCTGGGCAAGGCGCGGGGTGTGCGATGTTACCGGCCAGTTGTCGTTTACCGACTTGCAACGGCTGCTGATTCGCGGTGTTGCCCGCGACGGCGAAGTGCTGGTCCGTCATCTTTCGGGTTTCAACAACGAATACGGCTATGCGTTGCAGGTGCTGGATATTGACCGTTTAGACACGGGATACAACGTACCGCCACAAAACGGGCGCAACGCCGTTCGTATGGGCGTTGAGCTAAACAGCTATTCCCGTCCGGTGGCGTACTGGCTGCGGACGTCGCATCCGGGCGAAGCATACGGACAGACGAATACCGGCAATTTGCGCGAACGGGTGTCCGCCGACCAAATCAGCCATATTTTCCTGCACGACCGCCCCGAACAGCGGCGCGGCTTTCCGTGGGTGGCTTCGGCCATCATCGGCCTGCAAAACCTGTCGGGCTATCAGGAAGCGGCCATTATCGCCGCCCGCGTCGGTGCGTCGAAAATGGGTTTTTTCAAACAGACGGAAGACGCCGACAACTTCATGCCTCCGATTGACGGGCAAGAGGCCGATAACGGGCGCGGCGGCATTGATTTAATCGATTCGGTCGAACCGGGCACATTTCACGAACTGCCGCAGGGTTACGACTTCACGCCGTTTGACCCTGATTATCCGCACGCCAATTATGACGCATTCGTCAAAGCCAGCCTGCGCGGTATCGCCAGCGGTTTGAACGTGGCTTATCACAGCTTGGCGAACGACCTTGAGGGTGTGAACTTTTCCAGTATCCGCAGCGGGACTCTGGAGGAGCGCGACACATGGATGACGTTGCAAAACTGGTTTGCCGAAGCGTTTTTGTATGACGTTTTCGACCGCTGGATTGAGGCGGCGTTGCTAATGGGTGTAATCAAGATGCCGTCCGGCAAATCGCTGCCGGCTGGCAAGCTGGACAAATTCAAGGCCTGCAACTGGCAGGGGCGCCGCTGGTCGTGGGTTGACCCGCTGAAAGATATTAACGCGCATAAAGAAGCGGTCGCGCTGTCGGTTAAATCCCGTCGTGATATTTGTATGGAAATGGGCTTAGATTTTGAGGATGTAATCGCCCAAATCGAACAGGAAAACCAAATTTTGGCGGCGAAGGGAATCGCTGCTGATGTCAAACCGCCCCCTGTGGCGGCAGAACCAGAATCGGAGGATGACCCGAATGAAGAAAATAAAGCCTGATAAGGCGCAAATGCAGCAAATGAGCCGCTTTGCCGTGTTTCAGCGTGAAAGCGTGGATGTTGAAAAGCGGACGGTCGAAGTGGCGTTTTCCAGCGAAGAGCCGGTAGAACGCTGGTTCGGCGATGAAGTATTAAGTCATGCGGCGGGTGCTGTTGACTTGAGCCGCCTGAACGACGGCGGCGCGGTACTGTTCAATCACGACTGGGACGACCAAATCGGCGTCATCGAACGGGCTTGGATTGATGCCGACAAGCGCGGCCGCGCCTTGGTACGCTTTGGCAACGGGACGAAAGCGGCGGAAAAATTCCAAGACGTGCAAGACGGCATCCTGCGCCATATCAGCGTCGGCTACCGCGTGGAAGACATGGTATTGGACAATCCCAATGCAGACGATGAGGACTACCGTTACATCGTTACCCGTTGGATGCCTTATGAAATCAGTTTTGTAACCGTTCCGGCAGACCCGACAGTAGGTGTCGGCAGGTCGGCGGAACCATTTATTGAAAACCCTGTAAACCCAACCCCTGAAAAAGGAAACCGAAACATGAATAAAAATCAAATTCCCGCCGAGGCGGAAACTCCCGCTGCTGCAATCCCTGCCGCCGCAGCAACCGATACCAGCAACACCGCCGAACGCGGTATGCAGAACGAACGCGCGCGCGTTTCCGAACTGCTGGCCATTGGTCGCAGTTACGCCGCCCACGGCGGTATCGAAGCAGCCGAAAAGGTTATTAAAGAGGGCGGCAGTGAAGCCCAATTACGCGCCGCCATCATGGCAAACATGCAGACGAAGCCGATCGTTACCGCCGATGAAATCGGCATGACTGATAAAGAACAGCGTGAATTTTCCCTGCTCCGCGCCATGTCTGCCGCCGCAACCGGCAAATGGGACAAAGCGGGCTTGGAACGCGAAGTGTCGGAAGAGTTGGAAAAACGGCATGGTCGCGCAGCGGCAGGCTTCTTTGTGCCGACTGATTTGATTGCCCGCGCTTACAGCAAAGGAAACGCGGCAAACGGCGGCAACGTCATCGAAAACGACTTCCGCGAAGACTTGTTTATCGAACTGCTGCGCAACCGACTTGCCGTTGCCCAGTTGGGCGCCACCGTACTGGACGGCTTGGTCGGCGACATCACCATTCCGAAACACCTGACCGGCAACACCGTTCAATGGGTGGATGAAAACGGCAGTGCGGCCGAATCGAACGCCACTTTCGGACAAATGAGCCTGAAACCGAAAACCGTTACCGCCAATACCGAATTGAGCCGCAAATTCATTTTGCAATCTTCGCTGTCTGCCGAACAGTTCGCCCGCAGCGAATTGTTGAAAGCCATGATGCTGGGTATCGATTTGGCGGCCATCAATGGCAAAGGTACCGGCAACGAACCGACCGGCATCCTGAACACCGCCGGCATCGGCGCGGTGGAAATCGGTGCGAACGGCGGTGTGCCCGAATGGAAGCATATCGTCGCTTTGGAAAGTGCCATTGCCGCCGCCAATGCCGACATCGGCGATTTGGCATACATCACCAATGCCCGCGTGCGCGGCCTGCTGAAAACCAAGCTGAAGGCCGACGGCGTATCCGGCTACATCTGGCAGGACGGCGCAACACCGCTGAACGGCTACCGTTGCGCGGTATCGAACCAAATTCCGTCCAACCTGACCAAAGGCACGGCGGCCAACAAATGCAGCCCGCTGATTTTCGGTAACTGGGCTGATTTGATGATTGCGCATTGGGGCGTTTTGGACGTGGTCGTCGACCCGTACACCAAGTCTACTGCGGGCGCGGTACGCATTACCACGTTGCAAGACGTGGATATTGCCGTCCGCCATGTCGAATCCTTCGCCGCCATTAAAGACATCGTGGCAGCATAACCGTTTAACCAAAGGCCGTCTGAGCAACAGACGGCCTGACTATATGGAGTATTAAAAATGGCAAAAATCAAAATTACACCGTTGCGTAGTTTTTTTGACGACGGCAAAGGTTTCTTCGTCGGTAAGAAGTATTCGGTGGACGAAGAACAGGCGGCGGCCTATATCCGTGAAGGCTGGGCGGCTGAATGGTCGGCAGAATCCGACGGCACGGCGCAAACTGACGGCGGCGATGGCGACGATGGCGACATTACCGATGATTTGACCGACGGTCAGGGCGGCGGCGAAGGTTCAGATGGAACAGGTGCCGGCGGTGTTTAATGAACCGCTGTCGGTGTTTACCAACCCCGCCGATTTTGGCGAAACCGTGATGATTGGCGGTAAAGAGGTAAACGCGATATTTGACCGTGAATTTATGACGGATAGCGGGTTTGGCGTTGCCGTTGCCAATGCCGACCCGCAAATCATCGTTACTGAAGACGACCTGCCGGAAGACGTGAAGTCGGTGGTCGTTACCGTGCGCGGAAAACGCTACACGGTGGCGGAGACTGATTTTGACGGCTGCGGCATGGTTGTTGTGCAACTGAGGGCGGTACATGACAAACCGACTTACTGAAATCCGAAATGCAGCGGTAAATGTGCTGAAACAGAAGTTTCAGCGCGTATATTCCGGTCGCGGATTCGCGCCGGCACAATCGCAATTACCGTGTGTTGTGGTTTATGTTGACAGTCGCCGCACCGAACCGGAAACGTTTGATTCTCCGCCTATCTACCGTCAGACGGTGCGACTGGTTACATTGGTTTGTGTTCAGGCCAATACCGGTGCGGACGAATTGGCGGAGGAAATGCTGTCGGTGGTGCAACAGGCGTTTGTCGAACATCCCGATTTGGGAATTGACGGCTTGGAAAATCTGGTACCCGATTTGCTGAATATTGGTTCCGACGACAGCGGCGAAGCCGTTACCGTCTACTATCAGCAAGGTTGGCAGGCAGTTTATTTTGAACAGGCCGTCTGAATTTCAGACGGCCTTTAATATGGAGTTGAAAAAATGGCAGTTAAATTACCGAACGGTGCGACCGTTCATATTGCTACCGCCTTGGCGGCGGCAAAAAACGTAACGGCAGCGACCAACGCGGCGGAAGCGGTGCTGACTTCGACCGCGCACGGCTTGGCAAACGGCGATTTTGTATTGCTGAAAAGCGGCTGGGGCAAACTGAATGAACGTGTTTTCCAAGTTGGCGGCGTCGCTACCGATACTTTTAAACTGGTTGGCATCGATACGACCAATACAGATAATTTCCCGGCAGGTTCGGGCGGCGGTACGGTGCAGAAAATTACCGGCTGGACGAATATTTCACAAATCATTGAGTTTTCGACCAGCGGCGGCGAGCAGCAGTACGTTGATTTCGGCTTCTTAGAAGACGACTACGAGCAGCAAATTCCGTCCACGCAGTCGGCCATGTCGATTTCGATCAAGATTGCCGACGACCCAAACCTTGACGGTTACAAGGCGGCGGTCAAGGCTTCTGATGCCGGAACGCAAACGCCGTTGAAAATCGTGCTGAAAGGCGGCGGTCAGATTGTATACAACGGCTATCCGAGCCTGAACAAAACGCCGGAGATGACCCGCAATCAGTTGATGGCGGTAACGTTGTCTTATGCGGTGTCGGGTCCGGTAAACCGTTATTGATTTCCCGTTAAATCGTTCATTGTACTCCCTTGGTTTTGGCCGTCTGAAAATGGCGGCCGCTTTTTTTGAAAGCTGAAAATGGCAAAACTATCTTTAAAACCTGATGCAACTTTTCGTCATATTGTAAAAATCCCCGTACCCGGCAGCGAACCGGCAGACGTTGAATTTGAATTTAAGCAGCGCGGCAATAAAGCGATGCAGCAGTTCACGGAAAAACATGTAGACGGCTGGAATGCCGATACGGTACTGGATTGTGCCGTGGGTTGGAATTTGGAAGATACATTCGATAAAGAAAATGTCGAATTGATGTTGGATGCGTATCCGATGTCTGTCTTCGCTATTGTTAAAGGTTATATTGACGAAGTCTATAACGCCCGCGAGGGAAACTGACTGCCGCCGCGCGGGCGTTTTATGAAAAATCGCCTGATGCGGCGGAATTGGGTTTGTTCGGTTTTTCTGAAGATGATTTCTCGGAAGAAGAAAAGACGTTCGGCGTGTGGCCGTGCAACTGGCAGGCGGTGCAGTTGTTTATCGCGCTGGCGACGCAATGGCGGGTCGGCATGTCAGGCGCAACAGGGCTTGATTACGGTGCGGTAGCGGCAGTGATGGACTGCCACGGCATTAAGCCGAGAAAACGTAAATCCATGCTGCGGAAAATCCGCGCGATGGAGATTGAAGTGTTGACGATGTGGGCGCAAGAGCATGAATAACGAAACCAAGATTTATATCACTGCCGATTCCGAAGGTGTGGACAAAGGCGTAGCGAAGGCGAAAAAATCAATTAAATCGCTGGGCGATGCGGCGCAAACTGAAGGAAAGAGGGTTTCAGACGGCCTTGGTCAAGGCGTTGGCGGCGCGTCCGAAACGGCGGCGGCAACGGAGACCGCAACAAAAAGCATGGCGCGGTCGTTAAAATCGTTGGAAAACGCCATTCGCCGCGATATTGCAGTCAAGATAGCCGGCGGCAAGGCAACCCGTGAATATTATGAAGCATTGGCCAATCAGCGCGGGCTTGATGTTTCGCGGCTGAATCCGTTATTGTCCCAGCTTGACCGATATAACGTCAAAACAAATCGTGCGACACTGACGGTAGGGCAGTTCAACAATGCGCTGCGGCAGACGCCGGCACAGATTGCGGATATTGTTACCCAGCTTGCAGGCGGTCAAAGCCCGTTTTTGATTATGCTGCAACAGGGCGGTCAATTGCGTGATATGTACGGTGGTTTCGGCGGCATGTTTAAGGGCTTGTCAACAATCATTACACCTTCACGCCTTGCCGTTACTGGCCTTGCGGGCGGTGTGGCTGCGTTGGGTTATGCGATGTATCAGGGTATGGAGGAATCCCAAGAGTATCGCAAAGCCTTGATACTTGCCGGAGATGCGGCAGGGATTACCGCAAACCGTATGCAGGATATAGCCGTTTCCGTTGGGAATGCTACGGGCGGTTATGCTGATGCCCGTGCCGCCATTACCGCGCTGGTATCCAGCGGCAAGGTCGGAGCGGAAAATTACGAACAGTTTACCCGCGCTATTACACTTCAAGCGCAGGCAACAGGGCAAAGTATCGACGACTTGGTCAAAAAATACGTTGAGATTGCTAAAGACCCGTTGCAGGCCGTAGTAGCTTTATCGGCGAATTACCGTACCATGACGGCCGATGTATACGCCCAAGTCAAAGCGTTGCAGGCGCAGGGAAGAGAGCAGGAAGCGGTGGCGTTGGTGCAGCGTAAATTCGCCGCCGAATCAGAAGAAATGTCCACGCGCGTATTGGAAAACCTAGGCGCGATTGAGAGAGGCTGGAAAAGTATCAAAGAAACGGCTTCGGCGACATGGGATGCGCTGAAGTCTATCGGCAGAGATGAAACCAAAATCGACAGGCTGACAGCGCTGAACAGCACTATCCAGCAAATCGAGGAATCGAAGCGCAATCCGGTTAATTCGCTGTTTTGGAGCGAGCGAGGCGAGCGGCGGTTGCAGGCGTTTTATGCCGAGCGTGCCAAATTGCAGGCGGAAATCAATCGAGAAAATGCCGCGGCAGAGGAAGCCAAGCGCAGGCAGGCGCAGATACAGTCCAGCACCGAAGCATCGGCAAGGCTGGCACATTCGGCGGAAGCAGGTATTCCAAAACGTATATTGCTAGAACGTGAACTGGCGAAGATTGAGAAAGACAAGTTGGAAGCACTGAAAGGTGCGAACGGCGAACTTGCCAAGCGGCAAATCCTGCAAGATGCAGAATATGCCCGTGCGGCGGCGATGGAGCGGTTCAAAGAGAAAACGCCCAAAGCCAAGAAACAGGCTGACCCGCTTAGAAGTTTGAGCGACAATCAGAAAAGATTGTACGGTTTGGCGAAAAGCGCGGGCGAAGACCCCGCAAAATGGCTGGCGTTGTATGAAATTGAGAGTGCCAGTGGTCGGCGGTTGGAAAACAAAAAGTCGGGCGCGTTGGGGCATTTTCAGATTATGCCCCAATATCTGCACGATTACGGTATCAGCCGCGCAGGTACTAAGGATTTGGCCACTTCGTTTAATGCGGTGCGGCGTCATCACCGGATCGGCAGTGCATCGTTGCAACGCGCGCTTGGGCGCGAATTGACAGCAGGCGAATATTATCTAGGGCATCAACAGGGATGGGGTGGCGCCAAAGCCCTGTTGACCAATCTTGATAAGAACGTGGTGGATGCACTGTCAACGATTATGAAGCGCGGCAGGGCAGTGGCGGCGGTAACGCAAAACGGCGGTCAGGTGAGCATGACCGCCCGTCAGTTTGCCGAAAAATGGGTTTCGCAGGCAAACAGATTGCAGGAACAGTTCGCGCAGAAAGGATTCGGCAGTTTGGATGCCGGCGGCGGTGCGTATTTGCATGATTTAGCGGAGACGGCGTTTGATAAGTGGCAGCAGAAATTCACGGAGGGGCAGGAAAAAATCCGTGTGCAAGCCGCCTTGACGGCCGCGCATGTGGGCAAGTCTTTCAAGTATCAGCTTGAATTGATGAGCAATCCCGAGTTTGCCAATTTCACGGAAACCCAGCGGCAAACCGCTTTGGAGATGGCCAAGGCGGCAGATGCGCAGGAAGATTTGACCGCTGCGACCAAGAAATATGCCGATATTTCCAAGGAAATGAGCAAAGACACCCGCGAAAAGTTGGAAGACAAACTGTTTGAAATATCACTAATCGGCAAAACCCGTGAAGAAATTGAAAAGCTGACGTTGGCGCGTTTGTGGGACAAGCAAATCGCGCAAGCGCAGAAAGACGGTGCGCCTGCTGCGAGTATTGCACAGTTGGAGCGCGGCAAGGCTGATTCTATCGGCAGCCTGTCGCAAATGCAGTCCGCACAGAAAGCCGTTGATAACGACTGGCAGGGCGGCATCAAGTCTGGGATTCAAAGCTATATCGATTCCTTCGGCACGATGCGGCAGAGCATGGAAAACGCCACTGTTCAGACTTTCGACAAAATGGGGGATGCCTTGGCTGATTTTGTGGCGACAGGCAAACTTGACTTCCGAAATCTGACTGTTTCCATCTTGCAAGACTTGTCGAAAATGCTAATTAAAATGGCGATTGTAAACGCCATGAAGTCAGCATTGGGCAGTTATGCCGACGGCGGAGTCGTCAGCGGCGGTACGCAGTTTGACGCACTTTTTTCGAGCGGAGGCTATACCGGTGCGGGCGGCAAGTACGAACCGGCGGGCGTCGTCCACAAGGGCGAAGTCGTGTTCTCGCAGCAGGACGTGCGCAACCATGGCGGCGTTGCCGCTGTCGAACGGCTGCGGCTGAAAGGCTACGCCGACGGCGGCGCGGTCGGGTTGCCGCCCGTATTGGCTGGCCGCTTCGGCGGGGCAGGCGGCGGGAATATGCAGGTCAACATTACCATCAACCGCAGCGGCGCGGCGGAATCTTCGGCGGAAGGTGATACCGAAATGGCTAAAAAGCTGGCCGAAGCGCTGCCGGGAATGGTCGAGCAGTGGTATTTGAAAAATGTGTACCGTGAAAACGGTACTTATCATAAATAGGCCGTCTGAAAGGTAGTGATATGGCTGAAACATTCCGTTGGAGGGTTACGTCGGATGCCAAGGCGACGCATAAATTTAATGTCCGTTCAGTCCAGTTTGGCGACGGTTACGAACAGCGGCAGTTAAAATCGTTGCGTCCGAAGTTGAGGAGTTGGGATATTAAAGTGGTAGGTCAAAAGGCTTTGATTGGTGAAATCAAAGCCTTTTTTGATGCCCGCGGCGGCGTTGAGCCGTTCAACTGGCGACCGCCGGAAGGTGGTACGGCGCTGGTCAAGGTGTCCGAATACACGGAAACGTCTAAGGGCGGCAAAGTGTATGAATTGGGTTGTACGTTTGAAGAGGTGCTGGCATGAATCCGCGTATTAAAGCAATGTCGGGTGTGATGTTACAGGCGATGAGTGCGACGCAGCAGGACGTGCTGGTCGATTTGTGGCAGGTGGATTTCCGCGAATTTGGCGGCGAGGTGTTTTACTATTGCGGTCAGGTAAACGAACTGAATAAACCTGTCGTCTGGCAGGGGCGGGCGTATGAACCTTTACCGATAAAGGCCGAAGGGTTTGAAACCACTTCACAGGGTGCGGGTAACCGTCCGACGCTGACTGTTTCGAATATTGCAGGATTCGTAACTGCGGCGGCGGAACAGTTCAATCAAATGACGGGGGTAACCATTATCCGCCGTCAGACTTATGCCAAATTTCTGGATGCGGTCAATTTCCAGTCGGGAAAGAATCCAACGGCTGATGCGACGCAGGAAGTTGTAAGTAAGTATTTGGTAGAACGGCTGTCGGCACTGACCGCCGAAACGGCAACCTTGGAACTGGCCGCGCCGTCTGAATCTGACGGCTCGGTTGTTCCCGCGCGTATCATGCTTGCGAATATCTGTTGTTGGAAATATCGCGGCGAAGGTTGCGGTTATACGGGGCGGGCAGTTGCAGATCGTTTCGATATACCGACTGACGACTCGAAAAAAGATATGTGCAGCGGCACGTTGACCGGTTGCCGTGCGCGCTTTGGCGCGACGGCTGTGTTGCCGTTTGGCGGATTCCCGTCCAGTGATAAGGTGAATACATGATGGACTTAGAAGTTTTGAACGATGACGTCCGACAGATGATTTTGGATTGCGCCGAGGAAGAGCGGCCATCTGAAATGTGTGGGGTCGTTGTTTTTAATTATGACGGCTTTGAATTCCTGCATCTTAAAAACGTTGCGGATAGGCCGTCTGAAACTTTTGAAATTTCCGCCGATGCATGGCTTGCGGCGGAACGTGCCGGCGAAGTGGCGGCGGTGGTGCATTCCCATCCGGCCGGAGAGCCGTTTTTGTCCGGTGCGGACAGGCAGATGCAGGTTCATACCGGCCTGCCGTGGATACTGGTTACGGCAGGCCGTCTGAAACTGTTTCGGTGCGTTCCGCATTTGCGCGGGCGGCAGTTTGAATACGGCAAAGCCGACTGTTTCACGCTGATACGCGATGCGTTTCATCTGGCAGGGATTGATTTCCGCGACCACGAACGAACCAATATAGACCGCGACGCAGCGGCGGATTCGTTTGTCCGCAATCTGCCCGACGGCGGATTTTCCAGAGTGTCGGACGGAACGTTGCAGGCTGGAGATGTGATTTTAACCGCTACCGGCGGACATGCTTCCCATGCCATGCTGTACTTGGGTGGCGATTGGATTTTGCATCATGCCTATAATCAATTAAGCTGCCGTGTGCCATATACGAACTACTGGGCGCACGTTACCCATAGCGTTTGGCGTCATCGGGATTGGCAGCCGGAAATGATTGCGGCTATTGAGAATGATTTGTTGCATAGGGTGGACCCATGATTACCGTCTGTTTATACGGTGGCCTTAGAGAATACGGCCGCCGTTTTTCTTTGCACGCTGAAACCCCTGCTGAGGCGTTGCACGCATTGTTTACCCAAGTCAAAGGGCTGAAACAGAAAATCAGGGACGGCGTATATCAGGTGCGGTTCAGTGGCGAAGACCAAAGCGAAGAAACGATAGCCGATGTTTTCAGACGGCCTGCGGCGGGTGTGCTGCATATCGTGCCGAGGGTTTCCGGTGCGGGTAAAAACGGCGGGATTATTCAGACGGTGCTGGGCATCGTCTTGATTGTTGTCGGTGTATATACAAGCTGGGCTGGCGGCGGCAGCCTTGTTGCCGCCGGTATCGGAATGGTTGCCGGCGGTGTTGCCCAAATGCTGACCAAGCAGCCGAAACTTCAGACGTCAAAAGGTATTGAGGACAGCAAAAACACGGCGTTTTCAAATCTGGCGAACACGTCCGCGCAGGGTAGGCCTGTTCCGCTGGCATACGGCTTGTGTTATTGCGGCAGCCGCGTTGTTTCGCAAGGTGTCCAGTCCCGCCGTATCGACCCTGCCGAAACGGCGGCATCTTCGGGTGCGGTGGCCGAGATTGGGCTGTCCAAAACATTTACGGCGGGCGTGGCGGCAGAAGCGCCGAACGGACAAAAGTACAACACAGATTTTTCGGACGACAGCGTAAGGGCACGTAATTATACGGCGTCATTTAGTAAAGTTTAATTCATTTTAAATCAATAGGTTATAAAAAATGGGCGGTAAATCAGGAACAGGACAGGTTACACCGTATGAAGCGCCGAATACATTATCCGGTGCGCAGTCTTTGCGGATTATCGACGCAATCGCCGAAGGTGTAGTTGCCGGTTTTGCCAACGGCGACGATGCGCCGTTTAAAAGCGTGTATTTTGACGATACACCCGTTCAAAACCCTGACGGCAGTTTCAATTTTAATGGGGTTACGGGTTATTTTCAGCGAGGCGAACAAGACCAGTCGTATGTACCGGGCTTTGCCGCGTCTGAACGTACGGTTCCGGTGTCTGCCGCAGTGAAGCAGGGGACACCGGTTGTCCGTGCCGTTACCGATTCTTTAATCAGCCGTTTGCGGGTTACGGTTGCCGTAGAACGCAATGCGCAGATAAAAGACAACGGCGATACTGTTGCAGCGGAAACCGTTTTAAATGTGGAGCTTGTGAACAGCAAAGGTCCGCAGGCGGTGAAGCAAGTGCGTTTTTCCGAAAAATCAAGCGGAACATATTATCAGGACGTGGAGTTTGATACGCTGCCCGCCGTGCCGTTTAATGTGCGCGTTTCCCGTATTACGCACGATTCTTCGACAGATAAAATCAGCAATAACACCTATTTTTCGTCTTACGTTGAAGTCGTGGACGCAAAATTGAGTTATCCGCATACCGCCATTGCCGCCTTGGCTATCGATTCCGCCCAGTTCGGCAACAGCGTACCGCGTCGAAATTACCTGATGAAAGGCCGTTTGGTCAAAGTGCCGTCCAACTATGACCCTGAAAAACGGGTTTACGGCAACGGGACTTGGGACGGCAGCTTTAAAACCGCGTGGACGAACAATCCTGCATGGGTGTTTTACGACGTACTGACCCAGCCGCGCTTTTCTACGCTTGCCCGCCGTCTGAATTTGGGTGATGTGGATAAGTGGAGCTTGTATCAAATCGGCAAATATTGCGACGAACTAGTGGATGACGGTTTCGGTGGCAAAGAGCCGCGTTTCGTATGTAATGCCTACATCACCGACTTGACGCAGGCAGGCGAATTTTTACTGAATTTGGCTAGCGTGTTTACCGGCCTGCCACTTTGGAACGGGCAGCAGGTGTCCGTCGTCATGGACGCCGATTCCGACCCCGTAGCGCAGTACAACAATGCCAACGTTAAAGACGGCCTGTTTTCTTATTCCGGCGCGGCGTTGAAGTCGATTCATACTGCCGTACACGTTCAGTATGTGGACAAATACGACGGCTACCGTGCGAAAACGGAATACGTCGCCGACAATGAAGCCATTGCTCGTTACGGCCTGAATATAAAGCAAGTTACCGCTTTCGGCTGTGATTCGCGCGGGCAGGCCGCCCGTTTCGGCGCATGGACGCTGCAAACCGAGTTGAGGCAGCAGAACGCGGTTTCGTTCACCGTCGGACGCGAAGGTTTGAAACATCTGCCGTACGATATTGTTCAAGTGATGGACAATCAGTACGCCGGTGCGGAACTTTCCGGCCGCGTGGCGGCAGTCTCCGGCAATGTGTTGACGCTGGATCGCACTGTTGCCGATGCCGTGGGCGCATTGTTGTATTACATGGATTCAGACGGCCTTAAATCGGCCAAAGTTACGGCAGCGGCAGGCGATAAAATTACGCTGGAAAGAGCTGTCCCGCTGAACGCGGGCGATAGTTGGATACTGTCGGGCAAAGTGAAGGCGCGGCTGTATCGCGCCATCGGCATTAAAGAAAATACCGATGAAGGCACCTACACCATAACCGCCCTGCTGCATGACCCGAAAAAATACGCGGCGGTGGATAACTTTGCCGTGTTCGACCGTGAAATTACAACCCTGCACAAGCTGGCCCCTGTGTTGACCAACGGCAATATCACGACCGACGGCGGCGTATTGACGCTGACTTGGGAGAACCTGACCGCCGACGGGCAGGTGCTGACTTACGATATAAAAATTTATCGGAATAATCAGCTTTTCCGCCACGTGCCGGACGCAGCAACCGCAGAAGTCCGCCTTGAAAACTTACCCAACGGCGATTACCGCGCCGAAATTCGGGGCAGGAATGCGCGCGGGGTATTGTCCGAACCGCTGGTCAAAGCGTGGAGCATCGACTACACCGTTACCGGCCTGCGGGCGACACCTAGAACCTTTGCGATAGAGTTGGCGTGGACCTTGCCGCAAACCGTAGTTTCCGAACTGGTCTCGGAATTGTGGTATGGCAGGGAAAACAATCTTCAGACGGCCTCAAAACTGGCCACCCTGCCTTATCCCCAAAACGGCTACACCCTAACGGGCGTCGGCGTTGCAGATGAATTTTTCTTCTGGGTTCGGGTGCGCGATGCGGCGGGGAATACGGGTAATTTTACCGCCGCCGTTCATGGTACGGCGGATAAAGACCCCGCGCCGATTGTGAAGCAGCTTCAAGGCGCGATTACCAAGTCGGCATTGAGCAATGACCTAATCAAATCCTTGAATGACGACATGGCCGCCGCAGGCTCGAAAGCGGCTGCCGCTATGCAGACCGCAGCTATCGAAGAGGTGGCGCGGAAAATCGCTGATGAAGCAACGAACCGTTCGAATGCGATACAGGCTGAGGCGCGGGAAAGGACGGCTGCAATTCAGGCGGCTGCTGGTAAAGCTGCTGCGGATTTGACTGCAAAATCCCGCGAAATTGGAAACAAAATTGCGGAGGTAGAGCAGGTCAACACCCAGCAGGCACAGCAAATCAAAACCGTAACCGCAGCACAGCAAAACACTGCTGCCGCGTTGGAAGCGGAAAAAACCGCGCGGGCGCAGGGGGATAATGCCGAAGCAATGGCGAGGAACGCCCTTGCAGCGCGTGTGTCCACAGCAGAAGGCAGTATTGCTAAGGAAGAGGCAGCGCGCATTGAAGCGGATAAAGCCCAAGCGGCAGAAACTGCCGCCTTGAAAACCAGCGTTGGCAATACGGAAAGTGCCATTACTGCCTTGCGGGAAACCGTAACCCGTCAGGATTCGGCGCGGGCGTCGGAAATCAACACGCTGACGGCGAAGCTGGACGGGATGCAGGTCGGCGGGCGGAATCTCATTCGGGATTCGGCTGCCGAAGTGCGGAACGCGAATTACCTGATGCAAACCTATTCCCTGTCGGACGGAACGTTGCAGGAAGGCGAACCGGTTGTACTGACATTGTGGGGCGAATTGGGTTCAGACCGTGAGGCGTTCTGGCCGTTTAATTCGGATTCGTGGAACTGGCTGGGCGCCATGAAAAAGGTGTCCGACGGTGTTTACCGGATTGTTACGACATGGAAACGTTCGAAGAACAACCCGCCCAACGACCGCCTGCTGATTTATTGCGGCCCGAACACTGGCAAGACAGTATCGCGCATTGACCGTATCAAGTTGGAACGCGGCACTGTGGCGACGGACTGGACGCCTGCGCCTGAAGACGGCGCCACTGCGGCGTCCGAAGTGGCGGCGCAGTTGGCCGCCCATAAAACCGCGCAGGCTGAAGTCGACAAGGCGCAGACTGCCGACCTTACGGCGGCCAAGTCCGTGCTGGCCGGTGCTGTTGCCGACATCACGTCCATCAAAACCACGAAGGCCGACAAGTCCGAAGTAGCGGCATTGGCGCGTGCGACGCTGGCGTCCGAATGGAAATCCGCGGCAGATGCGGCCAAAACGGCAGCCATTGCCGCCGCGCAAGCCGATGCCAAAGCCAAGGCGGACGCCGCCCGGGCAGCAGCCGAAACGGCGGCGCAAGCCAAAGCGGAGGCGGCTAAGACGGCAGCGGTCGCATCCGCGGCGGGTACTGCCCAAGCCAAAGCCGATGCAGCGAAAGCGGCGGCAATTGCCGATGCGGCAGCGAAAGACGCGGTCGTCAAGCAACAGGCGGCGGCAGATGCCAAAGCCAAGGCAGACGCTGCGTTGAGTGCGGCCAAAACGTATTCAGACGGCCTGAACCGCGATGTATCGGCGAAGGTTGACCGTTTGTCCGAAACCGTAACCCGTCAGGATTCGGCGCGGGCGTCGGAAATCAGCACGCTGACGGCGAAGCTGGACGGGATGCGGGTCGGCGGGCGGAATCTCATTCGGGATTCGGCTGCCGAAGTGCGGAACGCGAATTACCTGATGCAAACCTATTCCCTGTCGGACGGAACGTTGCAGGAAGGCGAACCGGTTGTACTGACATTGTGGGGCGAATTGGGTTCAGACCGTGAGGCGTTCTGGCCGTTTAATTCGGATTCGTGGAACTGGCTGGGCGCCATGAAAAAGGTGTCCGACGGTGTTTACCGGATTGTTACGACATGGAAACGTTCGAAGAACAACCCGCCCAACGACCGCCTGCTGATTTATTGCGGCCCGAACACTGGCAAGACAGTATCGCGCATTGACCGCATCAAGCTGGAACGCGGCACTGTGGCGACGGACTGGACGCCTGCACCCGAAGACGGCGCCACTGCGGCGTCCAACTTGGCGGCGGTGGTGCAACAAACCAGCACCGCAGTTACCGAGCTTGGCGGCAAGGTGCAATCTTTATATACGCTGAAGACCGAAGCAATATCAGGCGGTCGTAAGGCGATTGCAGGAATTGCGATTGGTGCCGACGGGCAGACGGGCAGCGGTGAAATTCTGCTGATGGCCGACAAGGTAGCCTATGTTGACCCGCGCGACAAATCCGTAACGCCCGCCTTTGTTACCGTGATTGAAAACGGCAGGGCGAAACAGGCGCTGAATGGGGATTTGGTGGCTGACGGTACTATACTTGGACGCCATGTCGCGGCGGCGCAAACGTTTCGGGCGCCGGTTATCAACGGCGGCAGCCTGAATATCGGCAACGGTCGGTTTGCGGTAAACAGCGAGGGACAGGTGTCGATTTCGGCTTCTTCCGGCAATGTTGGAATGAAGATAACGAACGACAATATCAACGTTTATGATGAAAACGGGGTGTTGCAAGCGCAGTTCGGATTGTTGACTGATTGGTAATTAAAGGCCGTCTGAAATTTCAGACGGCCTTTCATAGTGGTGTTTTATGGCTAAATACGGTTTGAAAGTAAAAAGTGGTGGTATTGAATTACTGGATACAAATCGGATGGGGTGTGTTTTCCGGCTTTACGGCGATTCGCATAATGTGCCGCACGGCCAGTTTTCGCAAGTGGACTTCCCGTTGCCTGCGGCTAGTGTGGCGTCAATTTTCGGCGACTATACTACGGCGGCGGTAGTGTCTGCGTTTAATGATGGGTATGATTTTGACAAGAATTTTGACGGAATCAACTTTTATTCTAGTCCTGAAAAAAACGAACGCTATTTAAACTTAATAAGAAGTGCGCGGGTTACTCAACAGCTAACATCCGATGGGAAGCATATTTCGTCTAGTTCTCATCCGTTGGTTGGCTGTTCGAATAATATCAATGGTGCAAGTAATTACGAGGCAATCGCTGCCGGCTTGCCAAAATCTGCCTACGGGCTGTTTGGTAAGGATAATTTGTTGCACCTTGCGACATCTGTTAATGCGTACAAATTGGTTGCGGTTGAAGGATATATTACGTCGCAAATAAACACTTATCGGCAAGTGTTTGACCCGAACACGATTGAATTTAGCGATGTGGGAAAAACCAAAGAAGCCGCCCGCGCTGCGATGCGTCGGGCTATGGAGATGGAACGGGCGGCAAGCGTCATATCCATTCCTTGCAGTCCGAATGAGGTTTTGGCGGTTCAGTGCCGTACACCCGGTGTTATTGTTGCGCTATATCACAAAAGCACCTCTCATGAGATATACGTTTGTGTTGGTGCGCATTCGGCGGAATTGAGAGTGTATAGATACACGAATAATCCGGACGAAAAAAGGATTCCTGTCCATTTTAATAGCAAATACGGTATCAAGATAAAGGGGACGGTGTCGAAGTTTGACAGCCGTCAGCCGCTGATGATTCCAATTTGGGTAAGTTATTCTGGACCGCCGCTTAATTTTATGGTTTCGCCATACAAAACGGCGGTGGTATTCAGCAATATTCGGAACCTTGTTATCGACAGGATAAGTGACCAGCAGTCAATAAATGTTCCGGCTGGTACGGTTGTGTTGCCGGCGGTGATGTGGCTTGATGAATACCGGGTTAATTACAATTTCGTCTGTATGATAGGCTGGGAATCAAATGTCCATAGTTTTTATGCCAATTATGGCAGTAGTTTTGTAGGCATGTTTACAGACGCAGCATATCCACAACGAATGCTGTCTGATGCGCCTGCTTTATTTGCTGAAAGAGATGAGACGCGGGTTATGGATCCGACGATGGCAAGGAATGAACGGCTTTACTATAGCAACTGGAACAACATTAACGATATGGGCGGGTACATGGGTGTTATCGCTTATGACGTTTAGCTTATCGGACCGTCTGATTTCAGACGGCCTTTTTTCAACCTGAAAGGAAAAATCATGTCTAAAGACAAAAATCAAATCATTGTAGGTATCTCCCGTGAAATCGTTGATACAGAAACCGACAGTTCGGCGGCTTTCCACGTCATCCGTTATTTATCGCTTGATGTGGCGAGCGGGTTTCATTCCGTTACTGTGGACAGTTATGTCCGTAAATCAACGTTTGACAGGGGTGGGCGTGCTGTTGGCAGTATGCAGTTCAATTTGACGGGTAAACCGCCGCGCGGTTCCGATATTCAAGATTGGGCGTATCGTTCGATTGTGGCCGAAATTGAAGCGGGTACAACCGATTCGGCGGGTGCGCCGGTATTGGCAAACAGCCTGACCGGCGCAGATTTGGTTTATGCCGATTTGCCCGATGCCGTCTGATTCAAAAAAAATCAAAGGCCGTCTGGAAGTTCAGACGGCCTTTCACATAAGGAAATGGAAAATGTCGGAACCGATTATAACCCCTGCCGCCATCTATACTTTCGGCGGCGTGGTCGGCGCGGGTCATTTGTTGGGTATGCCGGTTGATGCGGTCGTGCTAGGCGCGGTTGCTTCGGCTGCTGTAACCATGATAAGCGAACCGAAAAGCCGGTGGTTAGTTGTGGCCTATACAATCATCGGCGGGCTTCTAGGCGGAGCGTTCGCGCCGCCGCTGACCCATTTTTTAATCGGCGAAGCCATCGGCAGCCATCCGTCTTTGGGCGAACAGCGTCTCCAGTTGGCGCATGTGTTCGCGCCCGTAGTGGTCGGATTACTGTGGCAGGTGTTGTTGAAATTTGCCCGCACCGTCTGGCCGTCGTTCGAAAACCACGCGGACGATATTGTGGAATGGCTGCTGAATCTTCTGCCGTGGAGACCGAAAAAATGAAATTGATTTTGTTGTTGGCATCGGCTATGCCGTCGGTAATTGTGTCATATCTGATGCTTTGCCGTCTGAATGCGCGCAAATGGAGTGCGGCGTCGCCTGAAGGTTGGACGTATTTGTTCTTTTTGGGCGGGGCGATATATACGTTTTATGTCGCATTCGTTTACGGATTTATGCCTACGGTTGGTAAGTTCATGATGGATATTGCCGCCTGCATATACTTTGGCAGCCGTTCATTGCGGGTGAAGAAGTGGCAGCGTTGGCGCGGTTTGAAACATTGATAAGAGGCCGTCTGAACACCGTTTCAGACGGCCTTAATTTAAGGAAAAGAAAATGCAGGTAACAGAACATTTTAGTTTACGCGAATTGACGCGAAGTGAAACCGCCAGCCGGGCTGGCGTTCAAAACGAACCCAGCAAAGCGGAAATGGACAATATCAGATATACCGCCGAACAGCTTGAAAAAATCCGTGATTACGTCGGCAGGGCAATTATCGTTACAAGTTGTTTTCGTAGCGAGCGGGTCAATAAACTGGTCGGCGGAAGTCCGACGTCGGCGCATCGTTACGGGTTGGCCGCCGATTGCGACGCATTGGGGATGACTTCGCTTGCTTTTGCTAAAAAACTAATTGCAATGCGTGATGAAGGAAAACTTGAGTTTGACCAGTTGATTCTTGAATTTCCCGAACGCGGGGACGGTGCTTGGGTGCATGTCGGCTTCCGCCGGAATAGCCCGATGCGGAATCAAATTATGACAGCAACGAAGAAGAGCGGTAAGACCGTTTATCTTCCTGGGCTGCAAGTTTAATGGGGATGAAATGGAAATTCTGTTGAAATACTGGAAGGTTATAGCGGCGGGGGTAGTGCTGTTCGTCATTTTTGCGATTTGGCATGATGACCGGGCAACACAATATCAACGCGGGCGCGATGTGATGGCCGCCGAAATTTCAAACCGTCTGAAAGACGGCTATATCGAACAGGCGAAAACGGCGCGTGAAGCGGAGCAAAAAGCGGCTGCTGCGCTGGCCGCCCGTCAGACAAAACTTGAAAAGGAAAAAGAAAATGCGAAACAAATTGTTACTGCTATGCGTTTTGAGCTTGACCGCTTGCAGCAGTACGCCAAACATCAAAGTAGCGTCCGAAACATGCCCGCAACCGCTACAACCGCCGCCGCATCTGATGGCGCGGCAGATTCCTATGGTTGGCAGCTTTTCGGAAAGTGCGCGGCTGAATATGCTGGACTGGCAGAAACTGCCGACGGACAAGCCGCGGATTTAAAGGAATGGCAGGCATATGGACAAACGGTAATTGAGCAGTCAAAATAAAACCGCATTTCTGGGGCGGCAAGATACCGCCCTAGAAATACGGATCAGGATAAATTCAAGTCGTTTTCGGCATTCTTTATTGCTTCGTCAAATTCCAACCGCTGTGAGCGTTTACGCAGATTGACGTATCGTTCTAAACTTGCCCAAGTGTTATGTAGAGTTACCATCTGCATCTGCGGCGGGGTTGCGCCGTCTTCGGCAAGCCGCGTCGCGCCCTCATGGCGCAGGTCGTGAAAGCGCAAATCATCGATGCCCAGTACATGACAGGCGCGGGTAAATGCCGCGCTGATGCTTTTGGGGTCAAGCGGAACCAAACTGTTCGGCGTTCCGTTGCATTTCAGCATCCGGCGGCGGGTTTCGGGTTCCGAAAGGGCCGCAATCACGGGTAACGCCTGCGGGCGGACGTCGAACTTTTTGTCATTCCCTTTACTGCCTTGTGGATGCTTGACGTCGCGTATCAGCCATTCAGCGCTGTCCGGGTGGTAGTCGTCCAGCATCATCCGGCATATTTCGTCTTGCCGTCTGGTCGTGTAGATTGCAAGCCACATAATCAGGTGCATCGGAATCAGATTTGTTTGCCGCCAGTTAGTCCAATTTTGATAAAAAAATGTGGTTAGGCGTTGCAATTCGTCGCTTGTTGGTAGGCGGTTCCGTTTCGTTGATTTCGCTATGATTCCTGATTTACCCAGGCCTTCCGCTGCAAAGTCCAATTCCTGCCAGCTTACTGGCATATCCCAAATGTAAAATGCGTGTTTCAGAACGGTTCTGATATATTGCAGTTCTTGCAGCGCGGTAGATGCTGCAATCGGCTTGATGCCCTCTTGTGGAACGCCCCGCCGTCGCAGCATGATATGTTCGGCATAGTCGGATCGGCGTATCTTGTCGATGCGGACGCGGCCGATGGGGAACGATGCCAAAAACCGCAACCCCATCTGCTTTGAGCGTCCGGCGTTGTCGGCTTCCGTCAAATAACGGTCCACGGCTTCATGTAGCGTGGGGAACAGTTTATTTTTCTGACCGAACAGAATATCAGGGTTTAATTCTATTTCCGCCTCTCTGCGCTTTACCCATTCCGCCGCCATTGATTTTTTACTGAACGTTCGGCTTTCGGTAAAATTCGGATAGCCGTTTTTTCGGATACGGATAACCGCCCGATAGACGGTTGTGCCGGAAGGATTGATGCGTTTTGAGATTGTGCCCATGCCACCATTTCCAATGTTTAAAATTATGGTGGCAGTATGGTACACGCTAAAACGCAAAATGGGTTAAAAATATACTAAATAGACTAGAATAATCAGTATGGAAAATTACGAAATTCCGTTAATAAACAAGGAAGTTATTGATTATAAAGGAACAAGGCGGGTATGTGTTGCGCCCATGCTCGACTGGACGGACCGCCATTTTCGTTATATGGCGCGACAAATTACTGAAAACGCATGGCTTTATAGCGAAATGATTAATGCCGGAGCCATCATATACGGTGATAAAGACCGTTTTTTAATGTTTAACGAAGGCGAGCAGCCCGTCGCCCTGCAACTGGGCGGCAGCGAACCGGCCGATTTGGCCAAAGCCGCCAAGACTGCCGAAGAATACGGCTACAACGAAATCAACCTTAATTGCGGCTGTCCCAGCACGCGCGTACAAAAAGGCGCGTTCGGCGCATGTCTGATGAACGAGGTCGGATTGGTTGCCGATTGCCTCAACGCCATGCAGGACGCCGTTGATATTCCTGTTACCGTCAAACACCGCATCGGTGTCGACCGCCAGACAGAATACGGCGTCGCCGCCGAGTTCGTCGGTACGCTGTATGAAAAAACGCCCTGCCGGACTTTCATCGTCCACGCGCGCAACGCATGGTTGGACGGCCTGTCGCCAAAAGAAAACCGCGAAGTGCCGCCGCTCAAATACGATTATGTCTACCGTCTCAAACAAGATTTTCCCGAACTTGAAATCATCATCAACGGCGGGATTACCACTAACGGACAAATTTCGGAACACCTGAAACATGTTGACGGCGTTATGGTCGGCCGCGAAGCCTACCATAATCCGATGATTATGCGCGACTGGGACCGGTTGTTTTACGGCGAAAGCAGCCCGCCGGTCGAGTATGCCGATTTGGTTCGGAAACTATACGAATACAGCCGCGCGCAGATTCAGGCCGGACGCGGCACTATTCTGCGCCATATCGTCCGCCACAGCCTCGGCCTCATGCACGGATTGAAAAACGCCCGAACTTGGCGGCGTATGCTTTCCGATGCTGCATTGCTGAAGGACAACGACGGCAGCCTGATTCTCGATGCTTGGTGGGAAGTGGAAAAGGCGAATATTTGGGAATAGGGAGAATGGTTTTCAGACGGCCTCTTTAAATTAGAGGCCGTCTGAAAATTTTTATGCAGGCTAATGGTCGAGTGACGTTTTTTACACGAAAAGGAGGGGCATTCCCGTGCAGGCAGAAATTTAGGTTTCAGGCATTGCCGCAATATTTAAACATTGCGGCAGTCTTACAAAGTCTGGATTTACGCCTGCACGGGAATGACGACTCTCCATAAATACCGAATCCGAGTTATCAATACTTCACATGCACCGTTACTTTGTCGCGGTATTCGTCGGGGGTGTAGTCGGTGCTCCTCACTTCCGCATAGACAGTATGCGTCTGTTCGTTGCCGTCGCCGGTCTGATTGGATTTGACGCTGCCCGAACCGCTTTCGTTGTTGCCCCAGAAATGGGCATTTGATGAGGAAGATTTGCGTAATTGGTAAGGGACTTTGTCGGTATTGGTCGCGGCATGGTTGAGGGATTTCATTTCGCCTTTGCCATCTTGGTTGCCGTTGGAGGGAACCAGCCCGATGGAATAGGGGGTGCTGTTGGTGCAGCGGACGGTCAGGTTGCCCGACTGTTTCAGATCCGTACTGCCTGCGGTGTGCGTACCGAAGTCAATGTCGTCGGCGGCAGTGATTTCGCAGACGGGCGCGACATGGGCTTGGACGACGAAGGGGAAGCGGTTGTTGGTCAAGATGTTTCCACAATCTGAAGGGTTGGGACCTATAGCATAACGTTCAGCCTTCCAGCTTAAGGCGGTGGAACCGCTGGTAAAGTCTGCGAGGTAAGATCCTAAGTTTGTGGGAATGGCGTTGTTTTGCCCGCTAATCAATCTGGCTTTGATGGGGATGGTTCCGCTGACCGAGCTGTTGAGTCCGATATGAAAGACACCGGTTCCAAAGCTGCTGGGGGAGTTTGCAGTGTTATCCGTTCCCCAATTGGTATCATCGGGTTTAAGTAATGATAGTTGCAGTGTTTGGGCGTTATTCCTGCTATGAACCATTTTTCTGGGGGTATATATGTTTGGCGATCTGCGTCCACCGTCAATATTGAAGCACAGGCGTACTTTTACGGTATAAGCATCGTTATTGGTGCATTGGTAGTGGATGGTGGCTTGAATATCTTCCGGCTGGTTATTGTTCAGAAGGTTGACGCCGTTGCCTTGGCTTCCGAATACCAAGGCAGGATGGCCGTTGAAGGTTCCGTTGCCTTGTACCGTCGCCGTACATTGCACAAACCTTCCGGCTACGCCGCTGTTTGCCCACGCTTGTCCTACGGACAGCGACAGCAGTCCGAATACGGCAGGCAATGCAGTCTGCTGCAAAAGGCGGTTTGCAGTTTTCAGACGGCCTTTTTTCATTGTCATTTGCATATGATGTCTCCCAAATCCGGCAGGGTGTCCGGATTGCGTTCTTCGGGGTAATCGGCTTCAAACGAACAGTTGCCGCCGTTTTCAGGCAGTGTAACCGTGAAGTTGTTTTTACCCTCTTTCATGTTTTCGATATAGGTTTTGCCGTCGAAGCCGGTAACGGCAACGGGGGCGCCTTGTGCGTCGGCGATGGTACCGCCGCCCGGCAGCCATTGGTTTTGTCCGTTCTTCAAAGTCATGGTGGCGGCGCGGGTACGGTGTATTTTAAATTCGACGCGCATACCGGAGCGTTCGGACGGGGCGATTTCGGCGACGGTGTGTTCAAGCTGTACGTCCAGCGGCAACTCGGTAATATCGACGCTGACGGTGTTTTTCTGGTAGGCGGAGAGATTGGGGATAAGTGCCAGCCCCCTGCGGTTGGTTTTGCCTACAGGCATGCCGCCCGCGCGGATGGGAACGTCTGCCATGCCGCCGGTGCTGACGACGGCGAAACTGTCATTGACTTGGCGGGTGGCGAACAGGCCGCCGCCCATCAACACGATGCCGCCGCGCCAGCCTGCGTTCCAGTTGTTACTGTCGGCGTGGCTGTAGGTGTTTGCCCATCCGTCGCCGTAAACGCTGTGGTAGCGGATGTTGGCGTTAAGCGTATTTTTTCGACGTCCCGTCGTGTCTTCGGTTTGCTGCCAGCTCAAGCCCCAGTTGGTGCTGTTCAGACCGCTGCCGGTTTTGTTCAGCGTCATTTGGTAGCTGTTGTCGCGGCCGTTACGGCCTGCGCCTGCCGAAGCCGAATAGCCTTTGTCCAAGTTGACGGACAAACCTGCATAGAGGCTCAGTTCGTGTTTGCCGTTGAAATTTTTGGCGGCGCTGGTATAGAGGCTGGCGCGTTTTTTCAGATTGCGGCTCCAGCTGAAAGAACCGACGCTGTCGGCAGGCCGTCCTTCAGTGCGCGAATGCAGGTACGACAGGCTGAATGAACCGAGTTTGTCGCTGCTCCATCCTGCGGATACGGAAGCGGAGGTGCTGCCGTGTCTGTCGTCGGTTGGGCGGCGGTCGTCATAGGCGGTATCGCCCAGCTCGGCGAAACGGCCGTCGGATTTGTTCCAGCCTGCACTGAAAGAGGTTTGGTGCCATTGTGTGCTGAAAAACGCGCTGCTGCGTTGTCCGGTTTGTCCGGCGAAGCGGCTTTGGGCATGAGTCAGGTTGAGCTGGCCCAGCGAGCCGAGCAGGGTGTCGGCGGAAATGCCGATTTGGCGATAGCCGTGTGCAGCCTCACCGTGGATTTGCGCGGTCAGGAAGTTGGTCAGGCCGTAGCGCAGGGTACCGCTGGCGGCAGGATCGGACTGGTATTTTGCGGAACGGACGCCGTAGTCGCGGCGGACATAGCCTGCTTCAAGCGACCATTCGTTAAGGCCTTTGGCCAGCAGGCCGCTGCCGCCGTAAAGCGGCATATCGACGACGACGGTACGTCCTAAAACGTCGGTGGCGACGACTTGCGCGTTGCTGCGGCCGCTGATGGTGGGGGGGAGGACCAGTTCGTATTCGCCTGCCGCAATGTCGCGGCTCATCTGTTTCACGCCGTCAAGATAGAGATCGACGGTGCCGGGCAGGGTGCTGCGGCCGAGATAAGAGCGCAACGGTGCGGTCTGTTTCCACGGTTGCGTATTGTAGGTGCGGGAAAGTTTGATGCCGCCGATGCGGGTTCCGCCCCACGAACCTAACTGCCCGGTCAGTGTGTCGCCGACGGTCAGCGACAGGCCGCGCTCCGGCCAAACCGTGCGCCAGTAGGTGTCCAAACGGGCATCGCTGCGATGATTTTCGCCGTCGCGGGCATGGCTGCGGTTGGCAAACTGGGTGTGGTTCAGATAACCCCAAGGCGTGGTCAGGCGCAGTTCGCCGAATACGCCTTGGGTGCCGCCGCCGGAATTGTTGCGCGAAAAATTGGTGTCATAGTTCAACACGGCTGCAAAACCCGGGCGGCCGATTGGGTAGCGGTTTTCTTTTTGTTCGCCGATACGGGTGGTTTTCAGATCGGGCTGCCATTCCAACGGCGCGGTAATGTCCAGGATTTGCGTGGCGGCATCGTATTTTGCCTGTAAGCCGGGCACGGAGGCGAGATCGAACCATACGCCTGCGCCGGGTGCGGACGCGCCGTCCTGTATTTCAGGCGTAACTCCGCCTTTGCCTGCTTCGGCAGCAGTTTCAGACGGCAATACGACACCGTAGGCACGCAGCGATTCGGCGCGGGCATACAGCACGCCGTTGCGCGACATAAAGGGGGCGGTGCCGTCGCGCACACTGCCGTTGACCGTTACCTGAGGATAAACGGTCAGCCACGCTTGCTCGTATGCAACGGGCGCGGCCTGCGGCAGGATGTCCTGTGCAGGCGTGGGCAGGGCGTACAGACACAGCATCAGTGCGGCAGTCAGCCGACTGAGCCGTATCTTGGGGTCAAGGGGTAGCAAACCGGACCTCCGGCTGGGTTGCGCCGCCGTTTACCGTGGCATTCAGACGGCCTTGGCTGAATACGGCGGGAGAAACGTCCAGTTCGCGTTTCCATGTATTGCCGGGCAATACATAACCGGCCAAGCCGCCGGCCAAAGTCAGCGGTTCTTTGGCTGAGGCCGTCTGAAGGTTGATATTGCTCAGTTGCGCGTAGGCGGTACCGCTGTTTTCGGCGACCAGCACCGTTTTTCCGTTGGCGGTTTTTTCCGCGCGCCAGTGCAACTTGGCTTCGGCATTGTTTTGGACATTGGTAAACAGCGGCAGGGAATAGCGCATGACAAATTGCAAACCTTTGCGCGGTTTGGCCTGCGGTGCGGGCAGTTCGTCCACAATCAGGCGGTAGGCTTCTTCCACCGGTTTTTCAGACGGCCTGATGCGTATCACGCGGAACTGTTGCTTGGCTCCCGCTTCGAGTTTGACCATAGGCGGGCTGGCAATCACCGCATCGGTGGGAGTAAGGACTTCGTTCCCTTTTTCGTCCTGCGACCAACCGTAAACGCGCACTTGCGCCGTTAACGGTTCGCTGCCCGTATTGCCCAAAGTAAAAATGCCCGCCCGCTGTTTGGCGGGCAGGGACAAAGATGTCGGACTGACCTGCAAACCGGCGGCTTGGCTGTGTAAAGCCGTTGCCGCCGCCAGCATACCGACTAGTGTGCTGATTGTTTTTTGCATGGGGTTTTTGGTTTGTTTTGTTTTAATCGGGATTAATAAGAAACGCTAACGGTAACACGGTCTTGATAACGATCAGGTGTTTTATCTAATTCGCCAGCTGGTACGTCTGCATAGACGGGTACTTTTATCACGTCATTTAAACCTTTACCGATTAAATCTACAGTATTGGTCCCTTTATCGTTACCCCAAGGTTTTGATGTATGGGAACCGTTGTCTGCAATTGCTCCTGCAGAGGTTGCAGGTTGATAAAGCTGGTATTTAACTGTGTCGGAATGCGAACCGCCGTTTAAATTAACGCCAGTCATTACACCGGCCCCTGCAGTAGTCGCTCCAGAATTTTGCGGAAGAAGACCAATAGAGAATGGGGTGTTTTTACTGCATTTAATATTCAGGCCTTCCCCTGTTCCGGCTGTACTTTTACCAGTGATAAGGGCACTGTTTGCTTGAGCTTCATGTGTACCAAAGTTAATATCGGCACCTGCTGATGCATGGTTATCGCTATTGATGGCAGTGGTGAGACCGCTGTTGGTCTCGACTTCACACACGCCTGTCAGTTTGATTGTAACGTTGAATTCTCCCGTTGCAGGATTGGATGCCGCCATCGCAGAAGTGCTGAATGCGAGAGCGGAAGTCAAAGCCAGAGCGGTTAAGGTGAATCGGGTTTTCATATGATTATCTCCGTAATGAACGTTTTTAAGTGTTAGAAAAACAGGTTTTTGAGCCTGTATGATGTTTTACGCGGTCAGTTTTTGTGCCTGAACGGTATGTGATGGCATTATTATTCTTTAGGCTGACTGTTGCAACGCGATATTGTTTCTTATTTTGTAATCTATTGTTCTGTCTGTTATTTTTGTAAATATTTTGTGTAGTATTTTTGCAAATTGTATATGATAAACGGTAATTTTTTCTGATGGCAGGCCGTCTGAAAACTTGTGTGACGGTTTCAGACGGCCTGGAAATTGTTCTGTAACGGGAACGCGGCAATGCGGGATTTTTTTGCTTCGATTCTGTTCTTTAGAAATTGTCGGCAAACTGGAGGGTTATCGGACGGGATTGTCCGTTCCGTCGATAAATATATAGAGAGGCCGTCTGAAATTTGTTTTTCAGACGGCCTCTCTATTAAGCCGGAAACCTAAAATCCGGTTTTACAGGCTGTAATACATTTCAAATTCCAACGGGTGCGGCGCCATGCGGATGCGGCGTACGTCTTCTTCTTTGAAGGCGATGTAGCTGTCGATCCAGTCTTTGCTGAACACGCCGCCGCGCAGCAGGAATTCGTGGTCGGCTTTGAGGGCGGCGAGGGCTTCTTCTAAAGAGGCGCAGACGGTTGGAACGAGTGCGTCTTCCTCCGGCGGCAGGTCGTAGAGGTTTTTATCGGCAGGGTCGCCCGGGTGGATTTTGTTTTGAATGCCGTCCAAACCCGCCATCAGCAGGGCGGCGAACGCCAAGTATGGGTTGGCGGTCGGGTCGGGGAAACGCGCTTCGATGCGGCGTGCCT
>ERZ772971.86-NODE-86-length-58998-cov-12.470845_pt1 | contig 58998 bp, 42 predicted proteins | sample MGYA00511943_ERZ772971 | MGnify/ENA primary metagenome ERZ772971 (study PRJEB29015, sample SAMEA2737929) | human oral metagenome | biome: human oral; feature: human-associated habitat; material: dental | place: China | collected 2144 ... | reverse complement strand
GCGGCGTCGACGATCTGCCAGTCGTTGGCCTCGAAGATCTTGCGCTGTTCCTCGGGCAGGCGGCGCTGCGGGTTGTTGATGATGAGGCCGGGCCGCAGCGGCACGAAGGTCGCGTCGATGTGGATCGGGTAGGGATCGCCGGGGAAGTTCACAGCGTGCACCCGCAGATCCGGGTAGTAGCGCTTGAACCATTCCATCGCCTTGCGATTCGTGGTCAGGCCGTGCTGGATGAACAGGTCTCTGCCCAAGCGCATGACGTCGGCCGCGTCCCACATCGGCTCGACCTCCGTCGTGACGAAGTCCTTGGCGGCCGTGCGCTCCAGGCGCTCCTCGATCGTGATCCGCTCGTCGTAATAGTTGTGCTTGTACGACTTGTCGGTCAGCCGCGGCCGGGGAGCCTGAGTCCACTTGAATTCGGGGTCCTCCTCGAAGTACTGGCCCATGAGGTCCCAGTAGGCGAGGTATTCGAAGTACCGGCACCGGAAGGAGTTGGCCGAGGCCATGATCTCGTTGCCGACGGTGAGCAGAATGTCGCGGGGAGGCATCTGCGTGAAACCGGCGTCGGTGCGGAAGTCGGGCGTGACGATCGCCTGATTCCATTGCAGCGGCGTCGGCCTGTCGACGACGACGCCGTTGTCCTGAAGGACCTTGGCGAGGTAGTCAAGCTGGGCGTTGGCCTTTTCGACGGTTTCGGTGGGACGCGGCCCCCACATTCCGCGCATTTCGGAGTCGATCGGCACTTTCTCCGAGGTCGCCGGCTCCTCAGGCGGAATGACCGAATTGTCCGCGCGCCCCAGAATGACCCTCTTGAGGGGGTCGAAGTCGTTCCATGAGTTGACGATTTTCGCCATTTTCAGACGCTCCTATGTGAGAACGGTGATGCGTTCGTGCGATGCTTGCGTATCTAGGAAACGCCTATTTCCTCCCAGTTTCAACTCCTTTCGGCGATTCTCTCGAAGACGGGCGGAAAGCGACTCGCATCTGCCTGCGGCTAACGTCGTTTTCCCTTGCAAACGCGTGGTCGCCGGTGCGCGCCGACGGTTTTCGGAACGCGCTTTCAATCCTCGATGCGCGCCGTCAGTTCCCCGAATGCGCCGCCGGTTCCCGGGACAGGGGAATCCCCGCCCCGGTAGACGGTCAGTTCTCGGCGCGGACCGTCGGGCAGCTCATGCAACGAGGGCCTCCGCGCCCGCGCCCCAGTTCATTCCCCGGAATCGGCAGAACCTCAATGCCCTGCTTGGAAAGATACTCGTTGGTAACGGTGTTCCTTTCGTAAACGACCACGGCGCCGGGGGCGACGGCCAGCAGATTCGCCCCGTCGTTCCACTGCTCCCGCTCGGCCGCGAGGGAGTCCTGCGGCGTCGTCAAAACCCGCACCGAATCGAGGCCCAACGCCTCCGCGATGACGGCGTGCATCCTCTCCGGCGCATTTGCCTCCACGTGCAGGGGCCTCTTCGCGTCCCCGGGACGGATCGTGTAGGAGCGCAGCATTCCCAGGCCCGCATACTTGACGAATGTGCCCTCGTCGGCCATCGTCATCACTGTGTCCAGATGCATCTGCGCCCGTGCCTTCGGCATTTCGACGGCGACGACCCGCTCCGCCTCGCCCGCCTCAAAGAGCTGAAGGGCGAGCCTTTCAACCCCCTGCGGGCTCGTCCTCTCGCTCAGCCCGACGAGGACCGAGCGGTTCCCCATGACGAGGACGTCCCCGCCCTCGACGGAGGCGAAGCCCGATCCCACGCCGTCGCCCAACACCGTGAAATCGGCGTCGGCGAAGCGCGGATGGTGGAGGTAGATCGCCTCCTCGTTCACGCTCTCGCGCACGCGCGCCGGGCGGCACATCGGATTGATCGAGACGCCGCCGTAGATCCACGAGGACGTGTCGCGCGTGAAAAGGTGGTTGGGAAGCGGGGCCAGAAGGCAGTCGTCGGCGCCGAGCGTGCGGAGTGTCAGAGACTCTTGCACATCGGCTCGGTCGAGCAGCTCGGCCTTTGTCACGCCCGCAATGAGGAGTTCGGCGAGCTCGGCGTCCGGCAGCGACTCGGCATAGTTTCGCACCGCCTCCTCGATTCCGGGGCCGCAGGCCTCCTCTGTGACGACGACGTCGAGCACGCGCTCGCGGGCTTCGCGGTCCGCGAGCGCTTCGGCGAGCAGGTCGGCTAGGTAGAGGACCTCGACGCCGCGCGAACGCAGCGTCTCGGCGAAGACGTCGTGCTCGTGCTGGGCCCGTTCGAGCCAAAGGACGTCGTCGAAGAGCAAATCGTCTTTGTTGGAGGGGGTGAGCCTCAACATCTCCTTGCCGGGGCGATGCAGGAGAACCTGCTTGAGCCGCCCGACCTCGGATCCCACGTATGGCTTCATCCGCTTCCTCCTGAATCGCTCGCCGCAACGAAGCACACCCCGTCGCTTTTAGGTCAAACGTACCAGCTTTGCCCCGACAGTCGGGGCGCATGCCGGGCAGACGGACAATCGCACGGTGCACTGGCGTACTTTTTACGCGGCACGCTTCAGTTCTTCGGCTTGCGCACCTTTTCTCAGGCACGCGCTCTCTTCAGCGCACGCTCAACCCCATTTCGGCGCACTCAGCCCCCCGTGCGGGCGCCACTCAGTTCCGGGTCGGCGAAGGCTCCTCAGTTCCGCTTCTCCGTCAGGTAGGCCAGCACCGCCCGCACCCTCCGGTTCTCCTCTCCGGGGAGCATGCCGAGCTTGGAGAATACGTTTGCCACGTGTTTGGAGACCGCCGCCGTAGAGAGGAACATGCGCTCGCAGATCTGGTGGTTGGACAGCCCCTGGGCCATGAGTTCGAGGACCTCGCTTTCCCTGGCCGTCAACCCGTTGAGCCACGACGAGCGGCCCTTGACCAGGGAGCTGGCCACTTCCGGGTCCACGACGACGCCGCCGGCCTCGACGACCCTCAAAGACCGGATGAAATCGGCGACCCTGGCCACTCTGTCCTTGAGGAGGTAGCCCAGTCCCCCGACGCCGTCGATCGGCGCGCTCGGCTCGAACAGTTCGGCGGCGTAGGCGGGTGCGACATATTGGGAGAGCACCATGATCCCAATCTCAGGCTGGCTCTCCCGGATTTGCACGGCCGCCCTCAGACCGTCGTCGGACATTCCGGGCGGCATGCGCACATCCGTGACGACCACGTCCGGGGCGGTACGCGCGGCCGCTTCGACGAGCTCGTCCGCGCTGGCGGCCTCCGCGGCGATCTCGTGGCCCTGCCTCATCAAAAGGCCGACGATGCCTTCGCGGAACAGCGCCGAATCGTCGGCTACCACTAGCCTCATTCTCTCTCCTTTTCGCGGCGGGCCGGCGGGCCCTCGCCCCCGTGCGCCGCTGTTGTCGTGCCTTGCCGATTCTCTCGCACTTTGCCGGATTTCGCGCGCCCCGGCGGCTTTCTCACCCCTCGCCCGCTTTCAAGCGCTTCGGCCGCCCTCGCGCTTCGGCCGCTCCGGCACGCCTCACCATTCTTTCCGAGTCTTCTCGCCCGGGCTTCGCCAGTCGGCTTTAGCCGCCCTCCTCGTCTCCGGCGCGCTGCCGCTTGCGTCGTCGCCCGTCTCGCCGACGCCTGTTCCACCGCCCGTCTCGCCGACGCCTTCGCGGCCTTTTGCCGGAACCACACCGAATTCCCCTTGCCGCAAAAGGAGCGGGATCCGCCCCGTCAGCGTCGTCGGCCCCCCGGGAGGGCTGACGACTTCGAGAACGCCCCCGAATGCGGCGAGCCGTTCGCGCATGCCGGAAAGGCCGCGGTCGGGCTGCACGCTCGCCCCGCCGGGGCCGTCGTCGCTGACGGAGACGTGGAGGTCCTCGTCTGCGGCCAGCAGCACCGAGACGCGGGCCGCGGGCGCGTACTTTGCGACGTTCGTCAAGCCCTCGGAAACGAGGAAGTACGCGGCGGCGATGACGCCTTCGGGAATGGCGGGAAGCCGATTGGGAACGAAGACCTCGACTTTCAGGGGCGAGGAGGCCGCGAGGGACCGGACGGCAGCCTCCAGCCCGAGGTCCGAGAGCACCTTGGGGTGGATCCCGGCCACGGTGTTTCTCAGGGCGCGCAGAGCGCTTTCGGCGTCGTCCTGCGCCTTGCCCAAAAGCGCGCGGACCTCGGCCATCTTCTCGGGGACCACGGCCCCGCCTGCGGTCGCCGAATCCAAAAGCAAGTCCGCTTCGCCGACGTCGATCGAGGCGGCGACGAGGTATTGTTGCGCGCCGTCGTGAAGGTCGCGCTCAATGCGGCGGCGCTCGATCTCGAACGCGGCCACGATTTCGCGGCGCGACTCGGTCAGCTCCGCAAGGTCTTCGGGGCTGACCCGCCCGTAGACCATCTGGATTCTCTCGGCGGCGCGGCGGACGGCTCTGACCGCGGCCCGCACCGCGAGCGCCGCGACAAAGGCCGTCCCTCCGCCGCAGGCTCCGAGGACGGCATAGCTCAGCGAGCCGGAAGCGATCGCCGACACCAATTCGCCGAGCAAGGGAAAAACGAGGACCGTAGAAGTCAGCGTCACGGCCGCGGACGCCGCGACGGCCCGGGCGACCGCCCGGCGCACTCGCGCCGTCTGTTCCTTTCCCATGGGCGATACCCTACCTCGCGGCGGAGAAATGTCCTGCCTCGACGCCGCGTAAAGCTTTCGGCGCAGGCGGCCGAGCCTGGCCGCACCGCTGAAAAACAGTAGAGCTGGCTCTACCCCCTTTCGATACGCAGCACCATGGTCCGCCTGCCGCATTCGCTGTTCAATGGAAAACATGAACGCAAACGCAACGCAAACGGCCCTGACAGGGCGAAACCTGGTGAAGAACTTTGGCGCCGTCAAGGCGCTCGCGGGAGTCGACGTCACGATCCCCGCCGGACAGTCCGTGGCCGTCATGGGCCCGTCCGGCTCGGGCAAGTCGACTCTCCTGCACTGCCTTTCGGGGATACTCCCCGTGACATCCGGCGAGATAACCGTCGGCGGAACGTCGGTCACGAGTTTGAACGACGCAGGGCGCTCGCGCCTGCGGCTGAAGGCCTTCGGATTCGTCTTCCAGGACGGCCAGCTGGTCCCCGAGCTTCCCGCAAACGAGAACGTCGCCCTCCCCCTCATGCTCGCGGGAGCCTCGCGTCGGTCCGCCATCAGGGAGGCCAACTCGTGGCTGACCAAGGTCGGGCTGGAATCCGAGCGCAAGAGGAGGCCGGGCGAAATGTCCGGCGGGCAGGCTCAGCGCGTAGCCGTGGCGCGGGCGCTGGCCTCGTCGCCTTCGGTTGTCTTCGCCGACGAGCCGACAGGCGCGCTCGACCAGGCGACCGGGCACGAAATCATGCAGATTCTGACGACGACGGCGCGCATGGGCGGCGCCACCCTCGTGGTGGTCACCCACGATCCCAATGTCGCGGCCTGGTGCGACAGGCTCATCGAGATTCGCGACGGACGCATCCACGCCGACACGACCGCGAAGGGAGTCCGCTCATGAGCCCGACGACCCGACTCGCCCCCCGCCTTGCCGTGGCAAGGATAAAAATGCGATCCGGAGCGGCATGGCTGGACGTCCTGGCCGTGGTTTCCTTCGCCCTGTCGACCCTCATCGCCCTGACGGTGGCCGGCGGCATCTGGATGTTCAAGACGCTGAACGACGAAAGGCCCGCGAGAATCATTCGGGCGATCGGCGAGCACAACGCCGATGCAATGCTCACGTACTACCTTCTGTCGGTCGTGGCGGGCGCGCTGCTCGTCATCCCGATCTTCGCGCTCGGGTCCTCCGCCGCGAGGCTCGGCGCGCAGGCCCGCGCCCGCAGGCTCGCAACCTTGCGCCTGATCGGCGTGACCGGTTCGCAGACGGTCCGAATGGCCCTCGTCGAAACGGCCGCCCAATGGCTCATCGGCGCGGTTGCCGGCGTCGTCCTTTACTACACCACGCTTCCCGCCTGGGGCAACGCCAGCTTCTTCAAGGTTTCCATCGACACTTCGCTCATGATGCTCCCGATAGCGGCCATGCTCGGGCTGCTCGCCGTTTTGCTGTTCATCGCCATGGCCTCGACCGTCGTCGGCCTGCAAAAGGTGCGCATCTCCCCCCTCGGCGTCACACGCAGGGAAACGCCGAAAGCGCTGAAAATGTGGCGCTTGGTGCTCTTCGTCGTCGCCGGTTTTGCCTTTGTCTACTGGTCGAGCAGCCGTGAAGGCTCGAGGGTGGAAACCTCCGCGCTCGTGTCCGTGGGAATCTTCGTCGGGCTCTTCGTCGCGGCGTTCTCGCTGGTCGGGCCGTGGCTGCTTCAGGTCGCGGCGCGGCCGCTGACGAAAACCTCCTCGGTGTCGCGTCTGCTCGCCGTCCGACGCCTTTTGGACGATCCGCGCGCCGTGTGGCGGACGGTCGGCGGAGTCGCGCTCCTGTGCTTCGTCGCGGGCTTTGTGAGCGCTGCCCCAGACAGCACCAACCCCGGGTTCGAGTGGGCACTCCGCGACATCAAGTTCGGCGTGTGGATCACCCTCGCCTTTGGATTCGCCGTCGCGGCGCAGTCCTCGCTCACGAACCAGGCGAGCCTGGTCTTCGAGAGGGCGGATCAGACGATTGCCCTGTCGAAGGTCGGATTCCCCTTCCGCGTCTTCACGCTCAGCAGGCTTCACCAGGTTCTCGGCCCCTTGGCGGCCACCTCGGTGATCGGCGCCGGATTGGGCTGCTTCCTGGTCATCAGCTTCATGAACGAGACGCCGTCGAACGCTGCATTCATACAGCTCGCAGGAGTCTTGGGCGTGGGTTTTGCGCTGACGCTGCTGGCCCTGCTCGTGTGCACGCCCCTCGAGCGGCACGTCCTGACGTCCAGTCGCAGGCGCAACGACTGACGCCTGCCCTCGGCGGCTGCATAATCGACAGGAAGGCGTGTGGCGCGGCTCGTTTGCCGCGCCACACGCCTCATACGTCTTTTTCACTCGTGCCCTCGCCCGTCTTCAGCCTCGCCCGCAGCGCCGGGGCGACCTCGGCGCCCACGGCCTCGGCGACGGACGCAGCCTCGACGCAGCCTCAACGCCAAACATGCGGCCTCATCGCCGGATGACGGGATTGCGGAGCCTTCCGATTCCCTCGCATTCGACCTCGACGGTCTGCCCCGACGCGATCTGCGGGTCGACGCCGCGCACGCCCGGCGAACCGGTCAGCACGATGTCCCCGGGCAGCAGGGTGAACATCTTCGAAGCGTGCGAGACGAGTTCGGGAACCGAGAAGGCGAGCTGCGACGTGCGGCCTTCGCGCGAGAGCTCGCCGTCGATCCGCGAGGCCAGCGCCAGATCGGACTGGTCGAGCTCGGTCTCGATGTACGGGCCGACGGGGCAGAACGTGTCCGTCCCCTTGGCGACGGCGAGGTTCGCGTGGACTCCGGTGACGTCGTCGGCGACGGTGTACCCGAGGATCGCCTCGTGGGCCCGCTCGGGAGGAACGTCTTTGGCGACGCGCCCGATGACCACGGCGAGTTCGACCTCGTGCACGACCTCAGGAAGGTGGGGCGGAAGCACGATCGGGTCGTCCGGCCCGACGACGGAGGTGTTGGGTTTGAGGAAGACGAGGAGGTCGTCCGTCGAGGCGGGGGGCTCGCCGTCGGGATAGGAGCCGCCGAAGCCGACTACCTTCGAGCGCGGGATCATCGGAGAGACCAGCCGGACGTCTTCTGACCTGAGCCGCTGGCCGGTGGGCTTGCCCTCGCCGAACAGCGGATCGTCGGCGAGGAGGATGAGCTCGTCGCCCTCTTCGTCGACGACGGCGTATCGCGGGCCCTGGTCGAGCCCGATTCGTGCAATCTTCATACGGGGATTTTAGCGTGAGATACGTCTCGCGCATGTGGCGGACCCGACGCCGATGTGTAACGCAGTTTCAAAACGGCTAGCCTGGCCGTGTATTCTCCCAATGCCGCACCCCAACGTCAGGAGCGCCCGTGAAGAAACATCGCGACGGATCGTGGTCCGACAAGCCAGTTGCAGCGATCAAATCCCATATGACCGTGCCGTGGCTCCTCGCCCGACGCGCAGCGAAAACCCCCAACGGCGTGTGCATCGAACGCCGCACGGAGATCGGCGCCTCCTGGGTGAAGATCACCGCGGCCGAGTTCGAGTCGGACGTCATTCAGGCGGCCCGCGGGCTCATCGGCCTCGGCCTGAAACCGGGCGAGGCGGTCTCGATTTTCGGCGCGACCTCCTACGAGTGGAGCCTGCTGGACATGGCGGCCCTGTACGCGGGCCTCACGGTGGTTCCGATCTACGAGTCGAGCTCCGCCGAACAGATTCGCTGGATCGTCTCCGACGCCGACGTCCGCCTCGTCCTGACCGACTCGGCCGCACACGCCGCCGCAGTCGACTCTGTGAAGACGCCCAGCCTCATGCCGACGCTCGTCTACGACAGCGACGGTTTGCAACAGCTGTACGCGGCCGGCTCGAAGATCGAGGAGGCCCGCGTGCTGGAGAGGAAAAATGCGCTGACCGGCGAGGACACGGCGACGATCATCTACACCTCCGGCACCACGGGAAACCCGAAGGGCGTCGAGCTGACCCACGGCAACATCGCGGCGATCACGATGTCCACCCTCGCCGCCGAAGGGCCGATCATCGACAGCGGCGACAGCAGAATCCTCCTCTTCCTCCCCCTCGCCCACGTCATGGCAAGGGTCGTCTTCTACTTCGCCGTCGCCGGGCGCGGGCGGGTGGCGCACGTCCCCAACGTCAAGCACCTGTTGACCGACATCCAATCCTTTGAGCCCTCCGCTCTCCTGTGCGTGCCGCGGGTCCTGGAGAAGGTCTACAACGCGGCCGAGGCGAAGGTGCGCGGGCTGCGGCTCAAAATCTTCCGCTGGGCGGCGCACGTGGCCGTGCGCAATTCGCGCAAGAGGTTCCACGGGCCGCTGTTCCTCCTCCAGCGGGCTCTCGCGCGCACACTCGTGTGGAAGAAGATCACCGCCGCCCTGGGCTCGAACTGCCGGTACGCGATATCGGCGGGCGCCCCTTTGGGAAAATGGCTCGGCCACTTCTATCGCGGCATCGGCCTCTCGGTCATCGAGGCCTTCGGCCTGACCGAGACCTCCGGCCCGTCCACCGCCAACCGCCCCAGCGCCTTCAAGATGGGCACGGTGGGCCAGCCCCTTCCCGGAACCGCGGTGAAAATCGCCGACGACGGCGAAATCCTCCTCAAGGGCCCGCACATTTTCCGCGGATATCACAACAACCCCTCGGCCACATCCGAGGCGTTCGAGAAAGGCTGGTTCCACACGGGCGACGTCGGCGCGATCGACAAGAACGGGTTCCTCTCCGTCACCGGAAGGAAGAAGGAGCTCATCGTCACCGCGGGAGGCAAGAACGTCGCCCCGGCTGTCCTCGAGGACAAGCTGCGCGGGCATCCGCTCATCTCGCAGGTCGTGGCCGTCGGCGACAAACGCCCCTTCGTCGCCGCGCTCATCACCCTTGACGCCGACATGCTTCCCGGCTGGCTGCGCGGGCACGGCCTGCCGCACATGGACGCCGCCTCGGCGGCGCGCCATCCGGCCGTCCTCGAAGCGCTCCAGCGGGCGGTGGACCGGACGAACGAGCAGGTCTCGCGCGCCGAGTCAATCCGCAAATTCACGGTGGTCAACGGCGACTTCACGGAGGAGAACGGCCTGCTCACCCCGTCGATGAAGGTCAAGCGCGCCGACGTCCTCGAGCGCCACGCCGACGTCGTCGAAGGCCTCTACGCGGACCCTCCCAAATAGCGGCCGATCGGCGCGCAGGTATCCTTGAGGCGTCCCCGCAAGCGCATCGCTCCACGCGTTCCCGCGTGCACGGTCGCTTCGCGAAACCCCGTCCCCGTCGAAGGAGGCCCGATGATATCCGGCCGCACGAAGGCTTTTGCCCTTTTCGGCTCGCCCGTGGAGCATTCGCTCTCCCCGGCCATGCACAATGCGTCCTTCGCCGAGCTCGGGCTCGACTGCGTCTACCTGTGCCACGACGTCGTCCCCTCGGCCATAGGCGCCGCCGTAGCTGGCGCGCGCGCCATGGGCTTCGCGGGCTTCAACGTGACGATGCCGTGCAAGGCCGCCGTGATCGAGCATCTCGACGAGCTCTCCCCCGCGGCCCGGCTCATGGGCGCGGTCAACACGGTCAAGCGCGAGGGCGATCGGCTCATCGGCCACAACACCGACGGAGCGGGCCTGCTGCGGTCGGTCGCCGAGCGAGGCTTCGACGTGGCGGGCGCGGACGTCGCGGTCGTCGGCGCGGGCGGCGCGGGCTCGGCGGTTTACACTCAGGCCGCGCTCGACGGCGCGGGGAGAGTCTCCGTCTTCAAACGCGCCAACGCGTCCTTCGGGCCGACGTCGCAGAAGATCGCCGCGCTCTCCGAGCGCACGGGCGTGAGTCTGACGCTCACCGACGTCGCCGACGAGGCCGCCCTCGAGCGGGCCGTGCGGGAAGCGGACATCGTCGTGGACGCGACCCGGGTGGGCATGGCGCCCCTCGAAAGCCAATCAAACGTCAAGGAAGAATGGCTCCGCCCCGGCCAGGCCGTGGTGGACACCGTCTACCACCCGCGCGAGACGAAGCTGCTCGCCCTCGCCGCCCGGGCCGGAGCCACCCCGATCGACGGGCTCGGAATGCTCTTGTGGCAGGCCGCCATCGCCGAGGAAATCTGGCTCGACGTCGCCATGCCGGTTGATCGCGTCCGCGAAGCCGTGTTCGGAGGCTGAATTCTCGGCGGCCAACCCGTCGAGGAGCGATGCTCCCGAGGCGGCCAGGCGTCCGGCCAGGCTGGGGCAACGGCAGTTTCCCATGCCGAGGCAACGACGAGACGACACGAGGCGATGACGGCGGACGCCAAGTTTCCTGTCATCGGCAGGAAAATTCAAACCCCTTCCTTATCAGTTCCTGGAGCCACGAGCTATTCGCCGTCTCGAGGGACTTCACTACGACGTGATGGTTCCACCGGCGGGCGCTGACTTGGGTGACCCTGTGAATTCCGGGAAATTCCTCCCTGTGATCCAAAGCGACATTGAGATAGAGCGTTCCGTCGCCGGTTTTCTCATATGCCCACATCCAGAGGAATTTTCGATTGACCGAGTAGCCGACCTGAGAACGAAGCTCTTTTTTTACGCTGCCCAGGCCCATCACGTACGCATCGATCGCCTGAAAGTACGCGTCGGTCTTCGGCTTTTGCGAGAACTCTCCGATCATCTTGTTGCTTGGCACCGCAACCTCCTCGAACACGCCCTCGATGCCGCATCGTGCGCAAGGTGGGACTCGAACCCACACGCCCTAGGGCACCAGAACCTAAATCTGGCGCGTCTACCAATTCCGCCACTCGCGCGCTGCCATCACATTCTAACGGCTTGCGGAACCGCCGGCCATCGCCGTCCTCGGCGCACGCCGCCCGGCACATCGCCAGCGCCTTTTCCGACGGCGGCGCGACTGAGCGGCAAACGCGTCGCAAACAGCCGCCCTCTTCGGGCGCCGCGGCGCAAGCCGCCCATCCGTTGCGCCGTCGTCGGCCATCGCCGGGAAAAACGGCTAGTCGATCCCCAGTTCCTTGCGCAGCCGCGCCACATGCCCCTTGGCCTTGACGTTGCAATTGGCGAGGAGAATTTTGCCGTCCTTGCCCACGACGAACGTCGATCGGATGACCCCTCGCACGATCTTCCCGTAGTTCTTCTTCTCGCCGAAGGCGCCGTACGCCTCCATGACGTCGCGCTCGGGATCGCTGGCCAGCGGGAAGTTCAGGGCGTCGCGCCGGGCGAACTTCTCCAGGGAGCCCAGCGAATCCGGCGAAACTCCGACGACCGAGTATCCTGCGCCTTTCAGGGAGTTCAGGCTGTCGCGGAAGTCGCACGCCTCGGTTGTGCATCCGGGCGTCATCGCCTTGGGGTAGAAGTAGACGATCACGCCCTTCTCCGCCTTGCCCAGCGCCTCGGACAGCCGGATGTCGCCGTCGGTGCTCGGGAGGGTGAAATCGGGCGCAATGTCGCCGACGTCGAGTTTGACCATGCGACTATCTTGCCACTGCCGCCTCGTTTTGACCGCCCATGCCCCGCCCCGTTCACCCGGCGAGAAAACCTCCGTTCAGGAAGCGGCGGCCAGAATCTCCCTGGCACACTAAACGCATGAGCGAAATCGATTCGGATGCCATCGGCCCCTGGTTGCCGCCCGAGGACCTGCGCTTCGTCCGCGAAAAGGTTCCCATGGTCTACGTCGACATCGTCCCGGTTCGCCTTGACGAGGCGGGCGCCCTGGAAGCGGTGGGAATGCTTTTGTGCGCCGACGACGAGGGAATCAACCGAGCTTTCCCGTCCGGGCGCATCCTGCTCTACGAGACGATTCGCGAGGCGCTCGCGCGGCACATCGACAAAGACCTCGGCCCCATGGCGCTCCCCCGAATCCCGGCGGTGCTCACGCCTTTCACCGTCGGCGAGTACTTCCCCATGGGGGAAGGCTGGCACGACCCGCGCCAGCACGCCGTCTCCCTCGCCTACATCGTCGCCATGCAGGGCGACTGCAACCCGGGCGACGATTCGCTCGAATTCTCGTGGTTCACGCCCGGGGAGGCCCGTACGCGCGAGCTCCAAGCCGAGCTCATTCCCGCGCACGCATCCCTGCTTCGCCGCGCCCTCGCCGTGCTCGGCTGCGACGCCTAAATCCTCGCGGCCAGCGCCCGAAACGCCTTTCCGCGGTGCGATATCGCTTCCTTGCGCTCGGGCGTCAGCTCGGCGCTGGAAACCGAGAGGCCCTCGGGCCTGAATATCGGGTCGTATCCGAACCCGTTCTCGCCGCGCGGGGCGAAGAGGAGGCTTCCGCGCATGACCCCCTCGGCGACCTCCTCGCGTCCGTCGGGGGCGGCCATCGCCGCGGCGCACACAAAAGACGCCCCGCGATACCTCTCCGGAACGTCGGCCATCTGCGCCAGCAAGAGCTCCAGGTTCGCGGCGTCGTCGCCGTGCCTTCCGCACCACCGCGCGGAAAACACCCCCGGCGCCCCACCCATCGCGTCCACGCAGATGCCCGAGTCGTCGGCGAGGGCGAGCAGGCCGGTCGCCTCCGCCAGCTGCCTGGCCTTGATGAGGGCGTTGCCCGCGAAGGTCACCTCGTCCTCGACCGGCTCGGGGACGTCGAACGCCTCGGCGCCCAGGATCTGCGCTCCGGGCAGGACCGGCAGGAGAATCGCGCGCAGCTCCGCGACTTTGTGCGGATTGCGGGTGGCCAACACAAGCTTCATCGATCCTCCCATCCGGCGACGATCCGAGGATCGATGGGCTTCTCGCCCGTCAGCGCCTCTTTCTGGACGGCGGCCAAATGAGCCGTCCCGATCGCGGCGAGGTCCAAAAGCTCCCCCAGCTCGCCCCTTGAGAAGGGCGCGTGCTCGGCGGTCCCCTGGATCTCGATGAACTGGCCGGCGCCTGTCGCGACCACATTCATGTCGGTGTCGGCGCGCGAGTCCTCCTCGTAGGGCAGGTCGAGCACCGGGCGCCCGTCGACGACGCCGACCGACACTGCGCTCACCGTGTCGCTGAAAACAGGCCTGCGCGGCTTGACGATCCCTTTCCCCACAGCCCAATCGACGGCGTCGGCCAACGCTGCAAAGGCGCCGGTGATCGACGCCGTGCGGGTGCCGCCGTCGGCCCGAAGGACGTCGCAATCGAGCTGGATTGTATTCTCGCCGAGGGCCCGCATGTCGACGCAGGCGCGCAGAGCGCGGCCGATCAGCCGCGAAATTTCGTGCGTCCTTCCGCCGATCTTTCCCTTGACCGACTCCCGGGCCGAGCGTTCGTCCGTGGCGCGGGGAAGCATCGAGTACTCGGCGGTCACCCAGCCCAGGCCGGTGTCCTTGCGCCAGCGCGGAACGCCTTCCGTAAAAGAGGCGACGCACAAAACCGTTGTTTTGCCGAAGGAGACGAGAACGCTGCCCTCGCCTGCGTCGAGCCAGCCTCGGGAGATGGACACGGGACGCATGTCGTGGGCGGCTCGGCCGTCTGCTCGTTGACTCATGCGTGCGATCCTACCGCTTTCAGACGCGGTGCTCCTCACCCGGAAGCACGACCCGCACGGGGCCCTCGTAGACGCGCTCGGCGCTCCGCCGAACCGCCTCGGGGTCGGTCCACGGCTGAAGATGCGTCAAAAGCAGCCTCGCCGCGCCCGCCCGCTGGGCGAGCTCCCCGGCGCGCGAACCCGTCATGTGGACGCCGCGCACCGAGTCGCGCCCGTCTTCGAACGCGCACTCCGAGAGAAGGAGGTCGACGCCCCGGGCCATCTCCACCTCCGTGTCGCACAGGTCGGTGTCGCCGGTGTAGCCGAGGGTGGCATTGCCCGGGCCGAGGTCGCTCGGCCCGCTCACCCTCAGCCCCACGCAGGGCACCGTGTGATCGGCGGCGAAAGCCTCCAGCTTCATCGGGCCTATCTCGACGACGTCGCCCGGCCCGATCTGCTTGAACTCGAACTCGCCCTCGTAGGTCTCCTCGTCCGGGTCCCCGCCGAGCTGGCGGGTGCGGTACTGCCCGTCGCCCGGGCTGTAGACGGGGATCCGCGCAAGCGGCCCGCCGGGAAGCCAGCGCCGATACACCTGCATGCCGATGATGTCGGCGCAATGGTCGGTGTGCAGATGGCTGAGCACCATCGCGTCGAGGTCGGCCGGGTCAAGGTAGTTGAGAAGCTGGCCCATGGCTCCGGGGCCGAAGTCGAGGACGGCCGAGTATGTGCGCAGCCTGCCGTCTTCGTCCTCCCCGTCGGCTTGGAGAAGATAGGCCGACGCCGCCGAAAACCTGCCGGACATCGAGCCCGAGCAGCCGATGACAGTCAGTCTCATGCGCTCACCCCCGAGCTGATCTGGGAGATCGAACGCGCCGCGCCGACCTCCGGGCCGAGAAACCTTCCCGCGAGCTCGCCGAATCGGGCGGGGTCCCCCGTCGCATAAAAGCGGCGGTCAGGCTCGTTTCCGGGCGGGGCGAACAGGTCCCGGGAGGCGAGCTTGGCGTAGACGTCGCGGGCGGTTTCGTCCGCGGACGAAACGAGCGTGACGGACTCGCCCATCGTGTATCCGATGGCCCCCGCGAGCAGCGGATAGTGCGTGCATCCGAGCACGAGTGTGTCCACTCCGGCGTCGCGCACGGGCGCGAGGTAGCGCTCGGCGACCTCCTCGACCTGCGGGCCCGCGGTGATTCCCGCCTCGACCAGTTCGACGAACTCGGGGCAGGCCGCCGTCGTCAGCGTCAGGTGCGGCGCCGCCGCGAAGGCGTCCTCGTAGGCGCCCGACCCGATTGTCGCCTCCGTTCCGATGACGCCGATGCGCCGGTTCCGCGTGGCTGACACCGCACGCCTGACCGCGGGCTGGATGACTTCGACGACTGGGATCGAGCGTGCGGCCTGATAGCGCTCGCGCGCGTCGTGCAGCACTGCGGCCGACGCCGAGTTGCAGGCGATGACGAGCATCTTGACGCCGGAGTCGACGAGGCTGTCCATGATGTCCAAGGCCAGCTCGCGCACCTGGGCGATCGGCTTCGGCCCGTACGGGGTGTGGGCGGTGTCGCCGATGTAGGTGATCGACTCCTCTGGAAATTGGTCGATGATCGCGCGCGCAACGGTGAGCCCGCCAACGCCGGAGTCGAAGATGCCTATGGGGCGAAAGTCCATGGACAAAACTTTATCGGTGAGGAGTCTTATTCCTCGCAGCCAGAAGCAGTGACTCTTGCCACCAGGTAACCATCGTGTAGAGGACTCGAAGCAATTCGTCGGGGGTCTGCACCTCGCGCTGATTGCCCTTGCCGTTGGCCCCCGTGATGTCCTGGGCGACCTCGTAGATCTCCCGGCCGTCCTCCTCGCCTTGGATGTCCAGGCGCGAGGCGAGCACCAGCCGGATCGAGTTGATCGCCGATATCCACCCGGGCATGTCCTCGTTGCCGACCCACACGTCGTCCGTTGCCCCGTTGACCGACCGCCACAGTATGAACAGATGCTCGGCCTTGGCGGCCGAGAGGCTCGCTGAGGTCATCTCCCGCAAAGCCTCGGCCTGCCTCGGGTCTTCGGACATGTCCGGCAGGAGTCGGAACATCGCGTCGTCGATGGGCCTGCGCCCGCCCGCCCGCTCGGAGTCCGCCAGCTCGGGGTCCGCCCGTCCGGAGCTCGCGAGCCCGCCTGCGACGCCGGAGAGCTCGGCCTCGTAAGCGGCGAGCGGATCCGCCTCTGCCGCGTTGGAGCTTTCGCGTTCGGCCAGATCGGCCATCGAATGGCCGAGCATCTCGACGACGTCGCATGCCATCCGCGCAAGCAGACGCCGTTCGGTCTCCTGCGCCTTGGACAGGTAGCCGCCCCTCCACGGCCTGAACGCCTCCATCGCCCTCACTCCGCTTCTTCGATCGTCGCCCACAGTCCGTAGGACTGCATGGCTTGAGCGTCGGCCTCCATCTGTTCGCGCGCCCCGCGCGAGACGACGGCCCGGCCCTCGTTGTGCACTTGAAGCATAAGCATGCGCGCCCGGCGCCGGCTTATGTGGAAATAGCTTTCGAAAACCCACTCGACGTAGGTCATGAGATTGACCGGGTCGTTGTGGACAACCGTCCGCCAGGTCCCAAACTTCGCGGGGACCTCCGTTGGCGCTGGCGTCGAAGAGGGCGTCGACTGGCTGTTCACACAACTAGTCTACCCGTAACCACGCGGTTTTGAGAGGTTTCGCCGCGGTTTTCTCCCACGGCCCCACTACCCATGCCCCGCCCGCCTGAATCGGCGCCCCCGCTCGCCCGAAGCTGCGCCCCTGTCCGCCCTGAGCGGCGCGCAAATCGGCCGCCGGCCTGTGCGATCGGCATCCAAGCCCGGCTCGCCCGCAGCGGCGTCCGGCGTTCAACTCGCGTACGATTGCCGTATGGCATTCTCCACGACGTCGCTCATGACCGACATGTACGAGCTGACGATGGTCGACGCAGCCATCGCCTCCGGCACCGCCGAAAGGAAGTGCGTCTTCGAGGCCTTCGGGCGCAGGCTTCCCGGCGAGAGGCGCTACGGCGTGGTCTGCGGCACCGGGCGCGTCCTCGAAGCGATCCGCGATTTCCGCTTCAACCCCGAGGAAATCGAGTATCTCGCGTCTCGCGCGATCGTCTCAGACCGCACCGCCCAGTACCTCGCCGACTACCGCTTCGCGGGCGACGTTTACGGGTACGCCGAGGGCGAATGCTATTTCCCGCACTCCCCCGTCCTCACGGTCACAGGCTCATTCGCCGAATGCGTCGTGCTGGAGACGGTCGTCCTCTCGATCCTCAACCACGATTCGGCGGTCGCCACGGCCGCCTCGCGCATGACGGCCGCCGCCCACGGCCGCCCCTGCCTGGAATTCGGCGCGCGCCGCACGCACGAGACCGCGGCCGTCCACGCCGCACGCGCGGCCGTCATCGCGGGCTTCACGGCGACGTCGGACCTTGAAGGCGGGCGCACATATGACCTCGGCGTCGCCGGGACATCCGCGCATTCCTTCACCCTCGTCCACGATTCGGAGAAGGAGGCGTTCGCCGCCCAGATAGCGACGATGGGAACGGGGACCACTTTGCTGGTGGACACCTACGACATCACCGAGGGCGTGAACAACGCCGTCGCCGCCGCACGCGAGGCCGGCGGCGAGCTGGGCGCGGTCCGGCTCGATTCGGGCGACCTCGTCGCCCAGGCGTTCACCGTGCGCAAGCAGCTTGACGACCTCGGCGCGACGTCGACGAAGATCACCGTCACGAGCGACCTCGACGAATACTCCATCGCCGCCCTCGGCGCCGCGCCGGTAGATTCTTACGGCGTAGGAACGAGGGTCGTGACCGGCTCGGGGCATCCGACGGCGGAGATGGTCTACAAGCTCGTCCAACGCGAGGGCGCCGACGGAAAAATGCACGAGGTGGCCAAAAGCTCGAAGAACAAGGCGAGCGTGGGCGGACTCAAAGTCGCAGGCCGCGTCTGCGACCAGCGTGGCAGCGCCGCCCAGGAGCTCGTCGTCTCGGCCGGAAGCTGGCAGGAGGGCCTCGACTACCTCGAGCGGGCGGGCGCCCGCCCCCTTCAGGTCAAGCTCGTCGACGCCGGCGCGATCGACGAATCCCGGATCGGGAAGGCGGCCATCGCAGCGGCCGCCGCCCGCCACGAGGAATCCCGCGCCGAGCTCCCCTACGACGGATGGCGCCTTTCCAGCGGCGAACCCGCCGTCCCCACCAAAATGCTCGACATCTTCGAGGGCGACGACTGACACTTGCGCCTCATTGAATAAGGGGCCGCGTTTCGTGTAGCGTATAGCACAAACACCGGCCCCTCTCACGTATCACAGGCTTCGGCCGCCGATGCGCGATGGGTCGGTTTTCTTGCCCGCGCCCCGCGAAAAGACTGCTTCTCTCCGGATTTTACGCCGGATCTGAGAGCTCTACGTCCGCCCCACGAACCATCGGCGCACCTGACCGATTCGGGATTCGATCTGTTCGACGGAGGCCCGCGCCACTTCCGGCCCGCCGCAGATTCGGCGGAGCTCGGCGTGGACGAAGGCGTGCGGCTGGCCCGATTTCTGCGCCCAGGCCGAGACGAGCGAGGTCAGCTCCTTGCGCGCCTCGCGCCGCCGCCGCGGATCGCTGACGGGTGCCGCTTTCTTCGGCTGGGCCGATTGCGCCGCCTGGCGCTTGCGCAGAAGAGTGGTGACCTGCTCGGGCTCCAGAAGCCCGGGAATACCAAGGAAATCGGCTTCCTCGTCGGATCCGGCCTCGGCACCCAGCCCGAATTCGCCGCCGTCGAAGAGCGCCCTGTCGAACGACGCATCCGATTCCAGCGCCTCGAAGCCGGGGAACGCGAGCTGGTCGCTGGCCTGCTCTTCTGAATTGGCGCGCTCGAGAAGCTCGTCGTCCCAGCCGTCTTCTCGCTTCTTCTTCCCCAGGGCGTGGTCGCGTTCGACCTCCATCTCGGCCGCCAGGCCGAGAAGCTGCGGGACGGAGGGAAGGAACACCGTCGCGGTCTCCCCGCGCTTGCGCGCGCGCACGAAGCGCCCGATCGCCTGGGCGAAGAACAGCGGGGTCGAGGCCGACGTCGCATACACTCCGACGGCGAGCCTGGGCACGTCCACGCCTTCGGAAACCATGCGCACGGCGATCATCCATCGCTCGTCTCCCGCGGAGAATTCGGCGATCCGGTCGGAGGCGCCGGCGTCGTCGGAAAGCACCACGGTTGGCCGCTGCCCGCTGATGCCCTCCAGCCTTTCCGCGTACGCGCGGGCGGCCTTCTGGTCGGTGGCAATGACGAGGCCTCCGGCGTCGGGAATCGATTTGCGCACAGCAGTCAGGCGTTCGTCGGCTGCGGCGAGGACCGCCTGGATCCAGTCGCCCGCGGGGTTGAGGGCGGTCCGCCAGGCCTGCCCGGTCATGTCTTTGGTCAGAGGCTCGCCGAGGGTCGCTTCGACGACGTCGCCCTGCTTCGTCTGCCACCGCATCTGCCCCGAGTAGCTGAGGAACATGACGGGCCGCACGACGCCGTCGCGCAGCGCCTCGGCGTACCCGTACGTGTAATCGGCGCGCGAGCGGAACACGCCGTCGCCGTCGTCGGCGTACTCGACGAACGGGATCGGCGAATCGTCCGATCTGAAGGGCGTGCCTGTGAGCGAGAGCCGCCGGGCCGCTCCTTGGAAGGCCTCGCGTATGCCGTCGCCCCAAGAGAGGGCGTCGCCGCCGTGGTGGATTTCGTCAAGGATGACGAGGGTCGGCCGGGAAGCGGTGCGGCGCTTGTGAAGCCCTGGATTCGCCGCGACTTGCGCGTACGTGACGCACACTCCGTCGAAGAAGCTGCCTTCTTCGCCTTGCGCGTTCGTGAAGTCGGGGTCGAGAGTGAGCCCCACGCGCGCGGCCGACTCCGACCACTGCGTTTTCAGATGCTCGGTGGGGCACACGACGGTGACCCGTCGGACAGCGCCCTTTGCCATGAGCTCTGTCGCGACGCGCAGGGCGAAGGTCGTCTTCCCCGCTCCGGGCGTCGCCACTGCGAGGAAATCCCGCGGTTGGCTAGCCATGTACGCCTGGAGCGCCTCGGCCTGCCATGCCCGCAGGGACGACGCCGTGCCCCAGGCCGCGCGTTGCGGGAAGGAGGGCGAAAGGGTCTCTGCGGCGTGGACGGAAGCTGTTTTCGGCAGGGGGTGGCTGCTCACTTCCCGTTCCCGGGGACGTCGGGGCCGAAGGGCCACGAGGAGCCCTGCTTGCCGAGCTCGTCGCGAATGGCCTTGCATGTCGGGCACACGGGGTACCTCTCGGGATCGCGGGAGGGAGTCCACACTTTCCCGCACAGCGCCACCACCGGCTGGCCGGATAGAGCCGATTCGGTGATCTTTTCTTTGCGGACGTAGTGCGCATAGCGCTCGTCGTCGCCGGGGCTGCGCTGCTCCTGTTCGCGTTCGAGGACGTCGACGCTTGGGGAACCCGCGGTCTCCGGGCTTTCTGGGCCGCGCGGCGGTTCGGGAGGCAGTGTACTCATAGGGACGATCTTAACCCCGCCCGCCACGGCACGCTCAGCCCCTCCGCCGGGACGTATCCCACACAACAAGCCTGCCCCTCAAACTTGCCGCCGACATGTTCCGTTCACGTTCCGTTGCGACGCACGCCTATCACCGCCCCGTCTTTTCCGCTGAACAGAAACCCTCCGTCGTGGTGAGAGATCGTGACCATCTCTCGATGGACAAGGCTGTGATGATGCCAGCACAGCAGAACCGCGTTGGCGAGATCTGTGCGGTCTCCCTCTTGCCAAGGCAGGGCGTGATGGATCTGACCGTGGGCAACCGTATCCGAACACCCCGGGTAGCGGCATGTTCGATCCCTGGCGACGACGGCTCTGGCCTGCGCAGGCGTGAACAGACGTTTTTCGCGTCCGACGTCCATCACTTCGCCGCTTGACGAAAACACGATGCGAGAGACCGCCGAGTCGCACATCAATCGCGCCAACTGGGTCATCGACAAAGCCGAGCCATCGTCTAGCGTCGCCGGTTCAAGCCCCTTCAAAGCGGTTAGGTCCACGGCGGCGGGCACCACCGCCAGAAGCTTTCCAAGCTCCCGGCTTTCTTCGCGGACCCGATCGAGGCAGCGGCCGATGCGCCCCTGCCCGCAGCGGGCCTCGCAGCATCCATCGTGTTTTCGCCCTGCCGTTCGCCGCCTTTCCTCGAACGATCGGATTCGCCCTTCGAGCAACTCGCCTTCTTCTTCGACCGATCCGACTTCTTCGAACGATCCGATCTCAAGCTCGGAGCGCGAAGAACCAGGCCACTCTCCGATTTCACCGATGTGCGTCTTCTCAACGTCGCCCCTGTTCTCGTCGCCACGCCCGTCCGAGGAAAAGCCGACGTCCAAAGACGCGCACGGCCGAGATGTTCTTTCGACTTCCACAAGCGTCGCCAAAGGCACGTGAACGGACAGGTGCGGGCGAATTCTCGCGCCTCTGCCCAGGCTGCCCTCGTCAAGCTTGAGACTCGCCAGCTCAATCAAGGCCCCCGCACGCCGCTGAGGCAAGGTTCTCGCATCGTCCACGCTTTTGCGCCCCATTAGAGCACTCAACGCGGTGTCCAGGATTGCAGACGTCTCGCTCGAAAGCCAGCCGGTGACGCGCATGCCGAATCCCTCGGGCGCGAAAGCGACCCGTTCGTCTTTCGCCTCAGATTTTTCAAGCTCAACGCCCAAAGCGGGATCGTCCCTCAAAGCGCGGGCTCTGACCCGCCGTTCGAATTCCCGGGCCCCGCATCGTTTCGCCCAGGAAACGAATTCTTTTTGAACTCCTTCGTCGTTCACGGCCTTTTTCAAGACCGGGGTGGAAAAGACCTTGCGGACGACGTCGACGTGCTCGGCAAAAATCTCACCGGTTTTAAGCGCTCTCGACAGGACAGGCAAATCCTCTTCCAAGGCGCGGGCCCGTTCGATTTCCCTTGTGGCGGCCTTCGGCGACTGGCCAGAGGACCTCTCGTTCCACTGAATGAGTGTACGCATCCCCGAAGACTGCCAGCTGCGCCTCTCGTCGACGGCAACGAGCACCTGCCCGCGCACAGCGCCTAAACGAGAGGCGAGTTTGGCCAGCGCCTGCGCACCTGACAGAAGCTGCTCGTCGGACAATCCGAAGACGTCCTTCTCTCCTAACTCAGAGACAAGCGCTTCCAACTCCGCAAGGCACTTGCCAAATCCGCGCCCCTCTCTGAGGGCCGGAATCCGCCCTTTCCTCCCGTTGCGCACACTGAAGGTCGGCGTAGGCGCTCCGCTCTGAGCGGACGCAACGTCAAGAATGCCGACGTCGGCGCTCATGTCAACAGCCTCCTTCAACCTCAGGCCCTCATCTTTCACTTCCATTCTAGAATATATGAAATATGATGTCAAGTTTTTGTTCGAATACTTTTCCGCTAAATATAATGTAAAACTTGAACTTTAAGAATGAATTTATCAGCAGCCGTCGACAAACCAAATCGCCAGCACATCCCTGCCTTTCCGGCACACCCCACCGCGGCCCGCGTGGAGCAAGCCGGCGTCAAAGCACTTCCCCATCTCTTCAGCACAACCGCCCCAACGGCTCCGGCCCGTCGGCAAACCGATCCATAAGCAAACGAGCCCGCGCCCAAAGTGCCGGAGCATCGCCCAAACCAGCCAGCCCCAAATCACCAGCGGCAAAACGTCGCTCAAACCCTGAGACCGCCCCGCAAATCCGCCGCCCCAAGCGGCCCCCCCCCGATAACAAGCCCCGATAAGCAGCCCCCCCCCCCCGATAACAAGCAGCCCCCCGACAAAAGGCACCTCAATTAAAAATGGGGCCCGGACCAGACCCGGACCCCATTGGCTCTTTTCAGAGCAGTGCCGCTCAATTGCGGCTTTTATTCACAGCCACGTCAATGTTTTCGTGGCGACGGCCTCTGTTCGACGTCGGCATTCTCGATCGACGCTTGAGATCGTCGGTCGACGCCCGAGGCCTTTACTCGCGGTGGAAAAATTGGTTTCGCCACCTAGACTCGCAAGATCGCGAGCCTAGCCCGCAATCATTCCGTCACGGCCTTCTTAAGGGCCGAGCCAGCGGTCAGCTTGACGCCGTAACCGGCCGGAATCTGAATTTCCTCGCCGGTGCGGGGGTTGCGCCCCTTACGGGCGGCGCGCTCCGTGCGCTCCACAGCCAGGAGGCCTGTAATCTTGACCGCCTCGCCCTTCGAGAGCGAATCGACCAAGACGTCCTGGAGCGCGGCAACGGCCTTGTCGGCGTCCGTCTTCGACAGATTCGCCTTCTCGGCAATTTTGGCAATAAGTTCAGTACGGTTGATGGACATACCCATACCTTTCGTTGAAGTGAAGGGCCCGGACGGGCCACTACTTCAGTAATCTAGCGGATTTCACGGCAAACTGGCGTAAATTCGCGCATTAAGTGGCGCGTTTTAAGTGAGATGCGTAACTTTTAGGCCTCGAAGTCCATCTACGGTATGAGTAATTGCAAGGCATTTGGGCACCTGCGGGCCCGCAATCACGCTATTGGCCAAACTCCACGCAACGTGCTAGCGCCGCACTTCCCCAAGGAGTCCCAAGGCAGCGCAGCATTCGACAAGAGAAAGGACGACGCCGGCGAGACACCAGAACGACGCCGCCAAACCCCCACAGCCACGCCGGCGAGACACCAGAACGACGCCGACATAACGGTCGCAGTCCGCCTGCGCCTGCCTGACGACGTCGAACCCGAGTCAACGACGTCGAACCGGAACTAGGCGTGTCGGATCACCGTGTTTGCGCCGATCGCAACACAGCGATCTCAGCGCGGACGAACTCATCCATCGCCGACCGCAGCACAGCCATCAGAAAGCTCCCAGGATCTACCGCCATAGTAAGTAGAGCCATGACCCAGGCGCACAGAGCGATGACAAGCGAGCGAAGGATTTGGAACCGTCACTTACCCGAACGCGGCCCACTGACGAACGCAGGCTTAATCGCATTGCGTCCGACGCCGACCGCATGGCGCCATACTCCGACGCCGACCGCAAAACGCAACCCGACGCCGACCACACGCCACACTCTTGCGCCGAGCGGAGAATGCCGTTCGGCGTCGATCGCAAGGCGCAACCCGACAGCGGCAACGGGCGCGATTTCCGTCACCCATCGAAGCCGCCTTGTTTGATTTTGAAACACGCGGAGTCCCCCGCAGGCACGCACCTTGCCGCCGGGGAATCCGTCGCAACATGCACAGGCGCAAGAATCACAGCGGTCCATAACTCAGACACCGCGGACACAGACATCAAGACCACAACCGAAACGCACGCCGGCATACACACGGGCACGGCAGGCGCCAAGCCCTCCACACGCACGGGCACGGCAGACGCCAAGCCCGGCGACGTCGGCGCGAGCCCGAATCAAATGGCGCACCCGGCGCTCTCGGGTAGCATTGGCCTTTTGGGCGGCATGCCCCGCCCACAGCCCTCGGGCGACGACAGACGCAAGACTCGAGCGCCGAAAAACGGAAAACTCGAGTGTAGACGGACGGAAAGGCCGTATGAAGAAGATCGTTGACGTTGTCAAGGCGCATCCGCGCATAGCGAGGTACACGTTCTACACGCTTATGGCGATCGGCGTTTTCCTCGTTGCCCGCGGCGAATTCGAAACAATTTCGGGCCCCAGCATGGCCGAGCTCTTCACCGAGGTTCCGCGCCCCACTCTGCTTGCGATCGTCGTCGGCGGGACTCTGGCCTTCACGGCGACGGGCGCCTACGACATCTTCGCCTCGCGTCATTTCGGTGTGAAGATACCGATTCGCACTTCCCTGAAAATCGGGTGGGTGGCCCAAGCCTTCAACAACTTCGCGGGATTGGGAGGCTTGACCGGAGGGACGATTCGCGCAAAGTACTACGCGAAGGCGGGCGCAGACAAAGACACGGCGCTGAAGATCACCCTGGCGGTGTGGGCGTCCAACCTCATCGGCCTGTTCGTCATGCTCGTCGCCACGCTTCCCTTTGCGATCAAATACGATCGCGGGGGCTTGTGGATCGTCCCGCTCGTCATGAGCCTGTACATCCCGCTCTACTTCTGGGGCGGGAAACTCAAAATCGGCAAAATCGACTTGAGCCGTTCCCCCTTCGCACTGCAAAACTTCAAGCAGAAAACGGAGATGACCTTCGCCTCGCTGTTCGACTGGGTCGTCGCCGGCGTGTACTTCTGGGCGTGCGTTCTCCTCTTCATTCCCGAAGCGGATCTGTGGCTTTCCCTGTTCGTTTACTCGACGGGCACCCTGGTGGGCCTCATATCCTTCATTCCGGGCGGGCTGGGAACCTTCGATCTGACGGTGGCGACCCTTTTCAAGGGCGTCGGATACGACACCACGCGCCTTCTTCTGGCGATCATCGTCTATCGCGTTTGCTATTACGCGATTCCCTGGATTCTTGCCAGCCTCTACGGAGCGAGCGAGCTGTTGGCGCCGAAGATCGGTTTGGGAGACAAGCGCAAGCGCGAGGACACCCTCGTGACCGTCCTGTGGATCGGGACGCTCCTCGCCGGCGTCGTCCTCATCATTTCCGTTTTCAGCCCGGCCATTTCGAGACGATTCGACATACTCAACAACATCGTCCCCCACGGCGTCATCGAGGCGTCGCGAATGACGACGCTGCTCATCGGGATCATGCTCATCATCCTTTCCCGAGGCATTCGCGCCCGAGTCGCCAGAATCTGGGGAATCTCGTTCACGATCATGGTGGCGGGGGCGGCCACGTCCATCGCAAAAGGCCTCGATTGGGAAGAAGCGCTCATCCTTTTGGTGCTTTCCACAATCCTTTTCTCGGTGCGCAGCGCCTTCAATCGGGCTCCGCTCAAGCTGACGGCCAAGGGGTTCGTCGTCTCCGCCTTGACGATCGTCGGCATTCCCCTGGGGATCTTTCTATGGCGCCTCTACCACGACCACCAGATTGAGCGGCCCTTCCCGGACCACGGCACGGCCTTGAGGCATACCTTCTTCTACGGCGCCCTGTGCGTCATCCTGACTCTGACGATCCTCTTTTCCAGGGGAGGACGCCTGGAATTCACCCCGCCGACGGAGGAAGACGTGGCCCGCTACGAGGAGTTTTTGGCCAAGTACGGCGGCAACGAGTACTCGCATCTTTTCTTCCTCGGAGACAAGCACGTCTTCTATTCCGCCAAGGGCAACGTCGCACTCCTGTACCGCCCTCATCGCAACAACCTCATCATCTTGGGCGATCCGATCGGCGACGAGAAGTGCTTCGAGGCGGCCATCGACGAATTCGTTCGATTGGCGGAAGAACATCGAATGAACGTCGCGATCTACGAGCTTTCGGCGAAGTACCTGGCCACATGCGCCGATCAGGGCTTCACCTTCGTCAAGATCGGCGAAGACGCGATGCTCAACTTGGAAACCTATTCGAACGTCGGAAACAAAGGCAAAATCTTCCGGCGCATGCGCAACCGCATGGAGGAAAAGGGAACCCACTTCGAGCTCATCGAACCTCCATTCACGCAAGAGTTCCTCGACGAAGTTCGATCCGTTTCCGACGCTTGGATCGGCAAACGCGAGGAGATGGGATTCTCGCTGGGGCGCTTCGATCCGGCCTATCTTGGGAGGGCTCCCATCGCCGTCGTGCGCAACGAGAAGCGGATCGAGGGTTTCGCCTCAATCATGCCGGCCAGCCCGAATGTCGCGTCTATCGACCTCATGCGCATTCGTCCGGACGCACCCGGAGGCACGATGGACGGAATCTTTGTTTCCCTTATCGAGTGGGCGCGCGACGCCGGGTATGAGTACTACAATCTCGGAATGGCGCCGCTGTCGAACACCGGACGGGCCGTCTATTCGGGAAGCAAACAGAAGGTCGTGCGCTACATCTACGACTTCGGCAACCGCGCATACAATTTCAAAGGCTTGCGCTCCTATAAGGAGAAGTTCCGGCCGGAGTGGACCAGCCGCTACCTCGTCTATCGCAACGCCGGAGTGCTCGTCTCCACGCTGCTGTCGGTTCTCGACGTCATCCACCGTCCGCCCCAGGCGAGCGCGATCGGCGTTCGGGACGTTCTCGCAGACTTCCAAGCCGGGCGCTCCTCCCTCCTGGCGAAGGGGCTCGGACGCCCAACGGTCGATCACGGCACCGGCCGCCCCGATTTCGAGGGTCCGCGCAGGGGCGCCCCTGCCGCAAAGAATTCGGCGAAGAGGGACGACGCCGCAGCGCCGAAGAAGAGCAAGGTCCACAAACAGAAGGGCCGCGCGATCGCGCCGAAGGCTCCCGTTGCCGGCGAGGCGAGAGCCCAGGCCGAGTCGGCGAAGAAGTCCGAGCCGACGCCCAAAGCCAAACTCGAACCCGGGTCGGCGTCCGCCCCCGGAGCTGGGTCGTCGTCCAAACCCGGAGCCGGTTCGGTGCGCGAGGCCGACGCCGATTCGGGAATCGAAGTCGAGTCGACGCCCAAAAGCGAAGCCAAGCCGGCACCTAAAAGCGAAGCCAAGCCGGCGCCTAAAAGCGAAGCCAAGCCAGCTCGCAGCGGCAAAACCGAAGCCGAGCCGGAGTTGAAAACCGAAACCAAAACCCGCGGACAACGCGAGGCCGAAGCCATGTCGACGCCCGACGTCGAAGCTGAAGAGAAGACCCCGGCAAGGTCCGAGGCCGAGGAGCTAGGCTGACTTCTTCTCGGTAACACACGATAACCCGCATCGAAACCGCTCTCAGAGGCAGCCCCGAACCGCTTGTTGGGATCCGGGGCTGCCTCCTGTATGGGCCGCCAAGCAGTTTGCGCTGACAGTTAGCGCTGACACCGGCGGTCTGCGTTGCCTCCGGTCTCTGTGCTGGCGTCGTCAGTTCTTGCTAATCGTTGAGATGCGTTATAGCGTAATCCGCCTCACTGACGGTGAATTTCTCGCCGTGCTCGCTGGTGAGCTGGTCGCGAATGGCCTGGGAAGACATGTGCATGGTCTCTTGGTACTCTTTTGCCTTGGCAAGCGCGTTTGCGTTGTAATCAGCTTGAAGGTTATCGACAGCGTATTGAGCAGCCTCAGCAGAGAATTTATCGGCGTACGGACTGATTAGCTGGTCGTAAATGCCTTTCTTCGACATATGCATGACGTTCGAGTAGCTTTTAGCCGACTCGAGCGCGTTCTGGTACTCGCGAGGAACTTTAGGCTCAGCCTCGGGAGTCGGCGTCGCAGCAGGGGCGGCCGCTTCCGAGGCGCTTTGGGCCTGAGGCGCAGCTTTAGCCTCGGGCGCGCTTTGGGCCTGAGGCGCAGCTTTAGCCTCAGGCGCGCTTTGAGACTGGGACGCGCTCTTTGAGCTCGAGGTCTTTCCCTCTTCAAGAGCCCGCCCGATCGCAGCGATCACAACAATCGAGACAATCGCAATAAACCACCAACGTTTATAGAAGGGTTTCTTCAACTGCGGTCTGGGCGCCGTTGGGGCTGGCGCCCATGTGGGCGCAGGAGTTGACTGGGACATTGAATCCTCCTTGATTCTTCCCTGTAAATGGTGAGCGTCTATTAGTCTATCGGAACGCTCACTCTCAGACTGTCTGTTTGGCCTCCAAGTTTTGACCAATCTTCCTCGTCTTCTCCTTTTCCCTTTGCCGCCTTGCTTCCTGCGCCAGAGACGACGGCCTCCCACGACGTGAGCACCCAAAAGACGAGAGTTCGGGGCGGGCTGGCGAGGGGAAAGCCCGTCCAACTTCCGCCCCTCCCGCCGAGCGGGAGCTAGGACGGAGGCTAAGCTTGCACAGCGACGCTGATTCGGCAAACGGACGCTGAAAGACTTGCAGGCAGACATAAAAAGATCCTGCAACGTCAAAACGACGTCACAGGACCTCAAAGTTGTGGAGATGGCGGGAATTGAACCCGCGTCCGACGATGCTTGCCCAAGTATTCTCCGGGTGCAGTTCGCAGTGCGTTGTTTTCGGCCCCAGCGCTCACGCGAACGAGTCGCTGACGGACCTAGCGGCGTAAGAGTTCCGAGCGGGCCCGCTGCATACCCGTTCGGCAGTGGCTTTCAAAGGCGACGCCAGGTTCTAGGAGGAAAGCACCCCTAGGCTGACGGATTCCGCAGCTCGCTCAGGCGGCGAGGGCGAAATCGGTGCTCTTGTTCTTGGCACCTATTGGTTTGCAGAGAATCGTTAACGAGATGACTCTACATCCTCGACCCGCTTCCCTTTGGCGCACAGTCGCCGTCGAAACCGATCATCCCCGTATTCTGTTCTCATTGAACGCGCCTCTATTGAAGCCCAGCTATTCTATATCGATTCTCCGTCGAATTCCAGGGACAATTCGTCCGCGCACACCGCCCGCATGCACGCGTGAGCGCCGGCATAGGATTGCCGACGGCGAAAAGAGACGAGCGTCGCGGACAGCCAAAAATAGAACGAGGACAATGAATATGGGATGCAAAACGAGAGGGACACGCGATGAAGAAAAGCTCGGCACGCAAGGGCTCAACGCGCAAGAGGCTAACCCTTGCAGGAGTGGCTGCTTTTGCGATAGGCGGAATGATCGGCTGCAACGCGCCTTCCGCCTCCGAACCCCAAGCGGCCTCAACGTCTAAAGGGGGCGCCGCTCAGAGGACGTCTCCCCCGTCCGCTTCGGCCAAAGCCCGCGGAGCCTCCAACGTTCGCCGGGCTTCGGGGCAATCGCCGTCGTCGGCCTCCTCTCGCAAAGATCTCAACGACCTCAAAGGCGCCAAGCTCTCCATCACCATCATGGGCGACTCATACTCCTCGGGCGTCGGCGGAGGCTCCTACTCCGGCGGAAGGTGCTTCCGAAGCTCGAACAGCACGGGAAACCTCTATGCGGAGGGCCTTCGCAAACGCGGCGCCGACGTCGAGGTTCACGACGTCTCGTGCGCAAACTCGCGAATCGAACAGGTCACGATGAGCCAGAAAAGCGCCGTGCTCGGCAGTTCGGTGATCAACGGGCCGCAGGCGGACGGCGTTTCGAGCGGCACAGACCTCGTCGTCATGACGATCGGAGGCAACGACATGGGCTTTGGCAGCCTCCTCAAAACGTGCCTCATGTCTAAAAGCCAGGCGGATGAATGTCGAAACAGCATCGCCGAAGCCAGGCGATCCCTTAACGACGTCGAAGGCAAGTACCGGCGCATTTTCAGCGCAATCCGTCAGCGCGGTCTGCGCTCGGACGCCACGATCGCGGTCATGGCCTACCCAACACTCGTCCGCGACGATTCCTTCACGCTGCGCGACAGCTCGGGCGGCACGGTGCGTGTCAGCGATGAAATCCGGGCTCTGAGCCGGGAGGGCAACAAGAAGATAGCCAAGATCGTCAAAGCAGACAACGCGTCCCATCCTGGGCAGACGGTATTCGTCAGCGACGTCCCCGATCGTTTCGAGGGGCACCAGCCGCATGCCGACCGGAGCAAGGACGACGGCGACAATCTGTGGATCCATCCGGTAAATTACCTCACGGTCGGCAACTTCATCAGCTGGTATCACCCGAATGCCGCAGGATACCGCCAGTACGCCGCGGCGCTCCGGGACAAGCTGAAGTCTGCGGGCTTCGAGAGGTCGCTTGCGAAGAGGAAAACCCCCGGACAAGACAAGATTTCCGGGCAGGGCCGCGCCTTTAAGCAAGGCAGCGCCTCCAGGCAAGGAGACGCCTCCGGGCAGGGCAACGCTTCCTGACGGAGCGAGAGCCCCAAGCCAGATTAGAGCCTCAAGCCAGATTAGACCCGGGTGCCCACAAACCGAGCGCCCACAGAATCTCGATCTAAAGCCCGCGATCTGAGAGGAATCCAACCGTCCTTTATTGTTTCCCGTCTCGTTTCCTCTTCGGCGGCGCCGTCGCCGCCAATCAGCTGGAAGGCGCATACGACGACGCCGACGGGGCGAAGGAACCCGCTGAAAGACGGCGCGCGGAAGGCGCGCCTCCCAGTTCCCTGTTCCACGGCACGCCCACCCCGTGGGCTCTGATCCTCCGAATGGGGCTCGCAGATTGACCCAGTCGGCCTGCGAATCGTTCTCAACGACTACTGGCAGCGCTGGGGAAAGCCGCTGTTCATCGTCGAGAACGGTCTGGGCGCCAAAGACGAGCCGGTGGAAGCAGGCGGAAAGCTTACCGTGGAAGACGGCTACCGCATCGACTATCTGCGGCGACATCTCGTGCAGGTGGCCGAAGCTGTGGAAGACGGCGTCGACGTCCTCGGGTACGCGTCATGGGCGCCCTTCGATCTGGTCAGCGCCTCCACAACGCGGATGAGCAAGCGATAATGCTTCATCTACGTCGACCGCGACGACGACGGCACAGGCACCCTTAAGCGGTATCGAAAGAAATCCTTCCGCTAGTACCGCTGCGTCACCGCCAGTTGCGACGCCGCGTTGTGGGAGGCAGCGGGGTTGTGAGAGAGGGCGGATGCGGGGCATGCGCTCGCTGGCGATCCGCCCGGTTCAAGATGCCACGCAGATCGCCGTTTTCGACGTCAGTACTGCAGCGCTTCCTTGGCCGCATTCTTGATTCCGCGCCACATTGCCATCCCCCACAAGGGAGTCTTGTCGAGGTACTCGAGCCATCCCGTAGAAAGATTCACGGAGCACGGCAGCGCGAAGGCGGAAAAATGAGAGTCCGGCTTGCGCTTCGTATAAGAAATGACTTCTGGGTTCGGCGTCGTCTGGCACATTACCGGGTAGATTCCAATACCCTTCTGCAGGCCTCGAGGCACGCCCTTGTAGTTGTTCAGTGCGAAGGAAACGCAAGACTCTGTGAACTGCTGCATCATCAACCCGTTGCAGGCGTCGTTCTGGGTGAGGAAGAAGAACTGATGGATGTTGGCCAACGCCCCGGAAAAACGCTGGTTCACCATGAGATAGCTCGAGAGCTCAGGTATGTAGGTCGGCGGCACCTGAAGACGCGCTGACACCTTTCCAAGATATGCACCGAACGGCGTATTGGAATCAGGATCCTGCGACATCGGCTGCTGAGACTGCACAGCGGGCTGGGGTTGCTGCATGGCAGGTTGAGGTTGCTGGATAGCCGGCGGAGCCTGAGTCATTCCCGGCTGCTGCATCGGCGATTGAGGGCCGGAAACGGCAGGGCTCTGCGTGGAGTGGGCGCGATTGACGGGCATTCCGCAGTTGCTGCAAATACTCGCGTCGTTTGGAAGGGCTACGTTGCAATTTGTACAGAACATGTGTCACCTTAAGCTATTGTTGGAACTATTTGAGTCTAGTTGATTGTCACCTCAGGCCAAAGTCCAGGCCGTGTGGTTTTCGACAATGAAGATCGCTGGCGACCGCCGCCGGAGGGCGGAAGTGGAGCAGCTCACTTTCTTGGAGCGCATCGAGAATCGCGGCCGAAAGCCTTCGATCCGCCTCGTACACGCACAGAGGCCTGGCCGGATCTCTAGCGAGACCTCGTCCACTACATGGCACGAGACGCCGCAACACCCAACGAGAAATGCGATCGCGCCCGATGGATTGAACTACGGCTGCGCTTCCGTGCACGTCTAGCGCAGCTACGCCAATGCCATTTCGGCGGCCTTTTTGACTCCGTTCCACATGGCGAGCCCGTAGACCGGCGTCTTCTCCATCCACTCAATTCGTCCCGTCGACAGCTCCACCGAGCAGGCCAGAGTGAAAGAAGAATAATGCATATCCGGTTTTTGCTTGGTAAAGGCGATCACCTCGGGATTGGCGACGGTCTGACACATCACCGGATAGATTGCCACGCCTTTCATCATGCCTCGCGGCGCACCCTGGTAATTGTGGAGAGCCCAGGAGACGCAGGCACTCGTGAACTGATGCATCAGCGCGCCGTTGCAGGCGTCGTTCTGTGTGAAGAAAAAGAACTGGTGCATATTCGCCATGACTGCCGACATGCGTTCCGTCACCATGAGGTAGCTCGAAAGCTCCGACAAGTAGGAAAACGGCACCTGAAGACGCGACGACGCCCTCCAAAGGTAGGCGTCGAAAGGAGTGTCCGGACGGCTGCCGAATTGCGGCGCAGAATGAGCGTGAGGGGCTGCGGACTGCGACGAAGCAGGGCCGAAATCGGACGAAGGCTGCGCGGCGGCGAAGTTCGACCGAGGCTGCACAGGGCCCAAATCGGGCTGAGACTGCGGCGCGCCCGGCCCGAAATTCGGCTGGGATTGGCCGGGGCCGAGATCAGGCTGCTGCGAAGCTGGGCGGGAGTCAGGCCTGGGCTGAAAACGACCGAGGTCGGGCTCAGGCGCAGAGGCATGGCCTCCGCTCAGATTCGATTGAAAGCCGGGATTACCGTGAGGCGCCGTCCCCTGTTGGAATGGGCCGCCCTGCTGCATGGGGCCCCGCTGCGAAGGAAAAGACTGAGCGGGACCGTAAGACTGAGCTGGGCCATAAGGCGGGGCGGAGCCTCCTTGCGCCGTCGGCGGTCCAGAGGGTATCGGCCCATAACCCCACGGGCCCTGCGAGTAACCGGGGAAATCTTGCCGATAGCCTGCCGGGCCTCCGGATCGGCCCGTCGGGGCGTTCTGATAAGGGAACGACGTTTGGTTGATGTGGCTGAAGGGGTGATTGGGCGAGGCGTTGTTGACCGGCATCCCGCATCTGCCGCACGCACCGGCGTTTCCCGGAAGGGCCGCGTTGCAATTCAGGCAGAACATCGGCCTCCTTCCAAACCAGCGTTTTCCATAAGCCTGATTCTAACGCGCAGCCGCTTTCTCCCCATAAGCAAGCGTACTGTGAGCATGCGAATACAAATAGTTTCACCGCTCCTTTTACCCGTCCTGCGGTTGTCCATAGAGTCGATTTAATGCGGCGGCGTTGTTTTAAGGGTGAGAATAGCGTTTTAGTCGAGAGAAGGGCATTCAGCGTAAGGGATGCCGTCTAAGAGTCTTCAACGTCGATTTTGTCGGACGCCTTTCGCGGTAGCGTTCGCGATCATTAAGAGATATAGTAAAAAGAGAAGGTTCCCTTCATCAAAGGACGGCGACATGAATCGGGTTGCGACATCTGGTCAGGCTGCCACGGCAAGGTTGGGTTGCGACAACAGAAAGTGAAAGCCATGAAGAAGTTCCTAGCGATCTCAGCGGCTCTCGGTCTGCTCGCCGCTTGCGGATCGACGCCTGACCAGGATTCGAAGTCATCAAGCGCCAACGGCTCCACAAACACCGACGTCGCAAAACCGTGCGTCGGATCGATTAGTTGGAACAGCGGCTCGACTCCCCCGCCGTATTCGTCGCGATGGACCCTCGTGCTTTCCGCCAACGGCACCAAAGCGTCGTTTTCACACGGCCCGAGCTATGGAGAGAAACCCACGTTCGAAGCAAAGGAATTCTCCGTCGACGCGCGAAAGTCAGAGGCCTTGTGCAAGGTTATCCGCGACATCCCATCGGAATGGGAACCCAAAGTAGGCGGCCCCGTCATGGGGTGGAAGGTGACGGGGGCCTCAGGGGGCGCCACCGACGACTACTTTGGCCCCGCATACAAGGCAGCGCTAGAGATCATCGGATCGCAGCGTCTCGATGAGGCAAATAGCAAGTTCAGCCAGTGGGCAGACGAGTACAAGAAATCGCGTGAAGCCAGTCCTCATACATGATCGGCGCAACGCATTGGGCGGCAGGCGGATTCGCGACGCTCGTCAGCTTCTCGACTTGCTCGTCGAAACTCAATAGCCGCGTGTCACACCTCGTTGAAATACAGGCCCCGGCCATGTGGGCTTTACGTAGAAGAGGCCTGGCCGGGGGTCGACTAGCTCAAGTCTACTAAACGGTGCCAGGACCGGACCACACGCCCTGCAAGCACCGCAGCTGCACTCGGCGGGCAGTCAGGCAGGCACAGGGGCGAGGAGCATAGGGGCGAGACAGGCCATACGAAACCATTCACGCTCTGTCTCGCCCCATTACTGCTCACGGCCTTCCGGAGCTCACGAAGTTCACCCTTTTTCGAAACCGAAACCCGGATCGAACTTAAGAGTGCGGGCGTTCTCGCCGATGGTACGCACCTCGGATTCATCAAAGCCCTCGAGTTTGGTCGCCTGGATGTCGATCCTTATGTCGAGCTTTGCTCCAGCGCCCGCAAGCCAGTCTATGACTTCGCGGGTGACGTTGCCGATGTCGCGAGCATAGCGATCGGGGCCGATTCTCACCGACCCGAAGAAGCGAGCAAGGACATTCTCGGCGGGGGAAGCATCGGGATCGGTCGCGATCGCTTTATCGATGCCGACGTCGAGACGATCGATGCGGTGGGAAGCCGCGAGATTAGCCGGCGACGCCGCTGAACTCGGCGCGTAGCCTGCTGCAAAGTCAGCTGCGGCCCCATCGCTCGGACTGTCCGCGATCCAGGCGACTTGTGAGGATTCCTGCTGGGCTTGCAGACGATCGGCCTCGTGCTGGACCTTGGCGTGTTCCCATTCGACGAGGAGGGTGCGATCTGTTACGCGTACACTCGCATTGGCTGACGGCGGGAGAATGAGTTCCCGGTAGCGGCCGGTCTTTTCGTCACGGTCGGAGGCGATGGCGAACCGCTCGTCTTCCACCAAAACAGCAGAGGCCGCCGTTTCGATCGCACGATCGAGCACCGAGCGCCCGGCGAGCCTGTGCATATACGGGTAGCGGGTGAAATAGCCCCACAACTCCCCTACGCCGATCTCACCCTTCTCTTCCCACAGGGTTGCCAGTTCCTCGTGGAAGGCGGCACCGAGTATAGACGGGCCAAGTACAGTGACGATCTGGTCTTCGCGCACGAGTTTGACGCCGATTCGCTCTGCAACCGAGGCATCGCTTGAATCGGACACCCTGTCAGCGGTTATGCGAAACGGCCCGGTCGGGTCAGGCTGTTCCGGGTACGCGGTCCACGTGTACGTCGAACCTAGCCTGTCCTCCACAGTCTGTTCACAGCGCGTAACCGATTCCTCGGCCTGTTTCCTCTGCTGCGCCGTCAAGTTGAGCTCGTCGGAGGTGTCCCGAACCTTCTTCCAGCCCAGGTAGCTGCGCGTCGCGGATTCCAAACGCTCCAACTCATTGGCGTCGGCTACCGCGAACACGAGCATATTTCGATGCACGCGCTGGCTCGTCCCCTTAAATTCGACGGCTTCACGGACCCATTTGAGAGCGGGAGAGCTTTCGCCGTCCTGCTTGCGATAAGAATGGCGCGGGTGAACAATCACAAGCCGCGCTTCATCGACGTCGGGAATATCGGCGGTCGTCTCAGGAGCCGCGTGCACTCTTGCGAAAACGCCCCGTTTCCTTTCCTGCGAACGCAGACGATCGACGATTTCGTTCCATACCGTCTCCGGGTCCTCTCGCAGACGTTCGGCATGGTCACTGGCCGTCTTCGTCACCGAGGGCTGAGTGTCGAACCAGTAATGACCTTGCTCCTCGTAGAAGTAGGTCGAGCGTTGGGCCAATTGCTCAATCGCCATGGCGAAGTTCCCCAAGGCGTCCCCCGGTATCGCGGTTCCAAGCCACACGTATTGCTTGTCCAAACCCTTGCGCGACGTCCTGGGAGCCGCACCCATAAAAATAGTGCGCGCCAAACGTTGGGTGATGAAGCGGGCGCCCAGACTCGCCTTTTCCTTGTCGATACGCGAAGCAGTAGAGTCGGCGCCGTCGATGTCCGAGTCGATGATCGGTTTCCAGCGGTCCTCGAGGTACTGGGTCAGGTCGGTGTTGACGGAAGCAGCGGCTAAGGGAACGTTGCCGGGAAGGATGAGCGGAGACGTGTCGTTGGATGCCCACAGTTCGTGAACGATCGAGGAAACCAGTTTGAGCACGCCGCGCGTGCGCTGGAAGCGCTCGAGGGCAGACCAATCCTCGTACAACCTGTCGAGCAGCTCGGGATGCAGCGGGTATGAGGCGCGAATCCGCCGCTCGTACTCGTCGTTGGGATTGGCGGCAGCGCGCGGAAAACGGCCTGAGTCTTTGCGGTACATGTTCGTGAAGCTGCGAGCAACTGCGGCAATCGTGGCAAGCCCGTTTGCATCCGGAGGTTGGAAGAGCCGCCGGCGCACAATTTCGAAGGACTCGTCCTTGCTGGATGGACGCCATTGGTCGGCAACACGGCGGATCACGTTTTGGAGACGTTCGAGGGCGAGCCGGCCGTTCTCTCCGCCGATCTCGATCTGCGATCCGTAGTCTTTCGTTCCCCTGTCCGACGCCGGTATCGAGACGACGAGCATCGCACCGGGAATCGAGCGAACGATCTCGGTGAGCGACTGAGCGAAGGTAAACTGGGTTTCGAATGAGCCTGCGGGAAGCTCCCTCTCTGTGACGAGCTGACGAGCGTAGGCGACCCATTCGTCGATGAGGATGAGCGTGGGCGAGTATTGCGAGATGAGTGTGCGAAGGGCATCCCCCGGGTTGGTTCCGGTCTCGTCTGCTTCTGCCACGATCGCATAGGCCTCGCGTCCGCCAAGCTGCCAGGCGAGCTCACCCCACAGAGTGCGCACCTCGGTGCCGTCGTCTTTGATCTGCGGAGAGCCCGCCTGAAGATCCGTGCCGACCAGGGCAACTCGCTTGACCCTCAAAGATTCGAGCTCAGGGTTGCCTGCCTCGGCCACGAGGTCCTGAATCTCCTGGGGAAACCGATCGCGTTCGATGCCGCTGAACAGGTGGTAGAGGGCGAGCATCGAATGCGTTTTGCCGCCTCCGAAATTGGTTTGCAGATTGACCACCGGGCTGGCGTTCATGTCACCGGTCAAGCGGCGGAGGGCACGCGTGAGGAGATCACGCAGGCCGTCGGTGATGTAGGTGCGGGAGAAGAACTCCACGGGATCGGCGTATTCCGTTCCCGAGGCTAGACCGGCGTGAACTGTGTGAAGGTCGGCGGCGAACTCGGAGGCGGTAAATTCGCCGCGGGCCACATCTTCGTGGGGGCGGATGACCTCGCGCCAGGGTTTCATCCCGTCGCCTTCGATGGCGATGTGCTCCACGCGTTTGGCCTGCTTGCGTTTCTGTTCCTCGTACACCGTGCGTTGTAAGTCGAGACGCAATTTGCGCACGTCGTCCGCGGAATCGACGGCGTCGACTGCCCGGAGGAGCCGCTCGATGGTGTCCAAAGCGCGCGCGGTGTCATCCGAGCTGAACTGGTGTCCGTGCGCCCATCGGTTTCTGGTTTCTCGCAGTTCGGAGGCGAAGCTCTGCTGCGCGCGGGAAAGGACGCCGCTGAACTCGCGGCCTTTCTCGGTGATCGCGCGAAGCTGGGTTTGAACGTCCTCCTTCTCCATAATGTATGACTTGCCGCCGCGTTTGGCGGCGTCTTCGCTGGCCCAAACTTCGGTCCATGCGTTCGTTGCGAAGGCGCGGGTCATGACCGGATCGACGACGTCGATCAGGCCCTCCGAGAGCAGGTCGAATGCCCTGCTCACCCTGTCGCGATTGTTTATTGCCATGATTTGTTTCTCCTAAAAGATGCTGTCTGTTGATGAGGTGAGGCACTGGCTAAAGTGCTATGGAACGCTGCGATGGGGTGGCAGAAGTGCGATGTCCATTGCTTCTGTCACACTTCGTTCAAGTCGAAGGTTTGCTGGGCAGCACGCGGCCGCAAGGCGATGCGGCGAGCGCGCTCGCTTACGTCTCCCCAAGCGGTGACAAGGCTGTTGAAGAGGAGGGCGTCGGGAGCGTCATCCTTCTTTTCGGCCTCGTGAAAGAGGAGAAAGCCAAGTTCTTTCACGGCAGTCTCGCTCACCCTGCCGTGGAGGCCCGCGAGCAGTTCGGAGACGTCATCGGCGCCGCGTTCTCTCATCGCTCCGGATAGGCGAACGGTGGTTTCCCAGATGCTTACGTGTTCGTCGGTCTCCGGATTCCAGTGCCCGCTGAGCTCCACTGGCGACAGAAGGCGAGCCTTTCCGCCTCTTGCTTCGAAGATGCCACCGCGTTCCAAAGCGGCAAAGGACGTGTCGCTGCTGCGGGCCAGTTGGTCGGCTTCACCAGAAAGCGCAAGGTCCCACCCGTACTGCCGGTACCAGCGGACGGCGAAGCGGGTTTCGGGGTCGAAATCGGACTCCTGTTCGCCGAGCACTTCATCGAGCGTCGCATTGATCAGACGCAGGGCGTCCTTGACGGACATGGTCGTGCCATCGGCGTCGCGCACCCGCGAATAGCGGGAGAAAACGGAGATGCCCGGTCCGATCGCCGCCTGAGCCAGGTCGACCGGGGCGACGGCTCCTTGCATGAGGGTGCGCAAGGCTTCGGGAAGCTCGGCCTTGAGCGTGGCGACAAAAGCGCGTCGGTTGATCGACGGCGCATCGGCGGGGCGGGGGCGGCAGGCGAGGACGATGGAGGATGCCAGAGCGTTCGTGCCATGGGAAAGCATCCGATTCGTCAATTCGCTGCGCATCGGCCATGTAGCGGTGATGGACCATCCGGCCTCGATGAGGCCATCGAGCAGAGTGTGCCATCCTGTCGAGGAGGTCCCTTCCTTCCCGGAATCTTGCTGCTTGTAGGCGTAGTAAACGGTCATCGGCACATCGGGATTGGCACCGGTTCTGATCCGCTGGAAAACGGAATTGAATCCCTCAACGAAGAACTTCTGCGCGCCTTCCTTGCCGTCGTGGCGATAGGGGTTGGCGACCAGCTCATCAGTTTTGGGGGTGAGCATCGTTCCGACGACACTCGGATGGATATTCTTGAGGCATCGGCGAAGCCACACGTAGAAGTAATCTGACAGATCCGAGTAGCCGATGTTGTCGTAATAGGGCGGATCGGTGGAGACGACGAGACCCTCGTAATTGCGCGCAGACGCGCTAACTTGATCGGCTTGCGAGGCGGTTGAGGCGGGCGCGTGTTCGACAGCCTTCGACGCCCATTCGACCTGTCCCAGGAAATTGCCCGACGAATGAGAAAATGGATTGGCTTCCGCGTAGTCCCACACCATGGGAATGGCTTGCCGAGCAAAAACATTTCTCATTTTCTCACCGGTGTTATGCCAGCTACAAAGACTCGATGAGTAATCAGTAGTTCGACTGACGGCGAGAGCCAGGTATGTGGCGACTGCGTCGGCATAGGCGGCGGCACCGGTATCGCCCTTCTCCAGCCGTTCGCCCTCCGGCATGCCTGCGGCAAGGGCATCGGCCAGAATTTTCTCGCGCGCCTCCCCCACGAGGTCGCTCAGCGTCGTCAAGGCAACGAGCTGCCGATTCGTAAACAGGTCGGACCATTTGGACATTCCGTAGTTTGGTGTTTTAAAGTCCCGCGGATTCTTTGGTAAATCCCCCATCGGTACATTAGAAGGAAGTTCCACATTAAAAGCTTCCTCGTGCACTTCATTTGGCGAAATATAAATCCGTCCTTTCGGCCCTTCCGCCACGATCGCAATGAGGTGCTCTCCTAGCTTTTGCGCGCGCCCCTGCTCACGAATGTAGTTCAGCGAGATTGCTGTGCCGTCACCAATCGCGCAGCCTCCCTTGCGCCCCACCGTCCCGTCGTCGTCGCCTGTCGGCCCATCGGCGCTGTGCACAACCTCGTAGCGTACTTTTCCGTTCTCGACGGCGGCGCGCACCCAGGCTTCCTTGCCTTTCTTCTTGCTCAGCCACCAAGACCTAACCAATGGCGTTTCGATGGGGTTGGCGGGATTGGGGCTGCGGACCGTCCGCGCCCATATCCAAGCGATGACGGTGTGCTCTGTTCCTCCGGGCACCGTGACCTTCGGGTAAAGGTGGCCGATGCGCCGCTCGGCTTCGTCGCGAATCCAGCGGCCGTATTCGCGGACGTCAGCGGCCAGGCCCTCGGCCCGAACCCACTCTGTTCTTTCTTCCGCGGTGCCTGGATAAACCGGCGGACTAGAGAAGAATTTCGGCGGTATTTCGATGAGAGCCTTGTCGATGAGCACTGCAAGCGGGTTGAGATCGCTGGCGTGGGCTTCCAGGCCCAGTCGTTGAGCCTCGAGCGGGATAGATCCACCTCCGGCAAAGGGATCGAGGACGGCGGGAAGCTCGCCCTCGTTGCTCTTGCGGATTTCTTCGCGGGCTTGGTTGAAGAGCTCGGCGTCATTGCTGTTCTCCCACTTTACGAGCCTTTCCATGAGCTCGTGGAGCCTGGCGCGTTCGGTATCCTGTGCCTCGGCGGTGGGAAACTCCTCGGGCCTCGACGCTGGATCGTCCACAAGTTGGGCGAAGAGGACGGCGCGTGCCGTCGCGAGTGGACGACGTGCCCAATATAGGTGAAGTGTGGAGGGATGCCCGTGACGAATAGACTTCTCCCGGACAGAGGCGTCATTGATCGCCTCCAAAGGGAGAGACGTTTCGATGAGCTTCCTCTTTGGTGCACTATTCATTTTTCTCTTTCTTGGTGAGTTAGGTGGTGAGATTTTGAGTGGTGAGAAGCGAGTGGTGAGACTCTGAGAAGGATGAATGGAGCGTGTGGATGGCAAGGTTGGGGTTTAGTTTGGCGGACCTCCTCGTTGCCAATAGTCCCGCCACACTTCGTTGTATGAACGGGTAGTCGCGGAGGGCTCAATGTGGCCGAAGGCATCGGTGACATACCGCAAACGGTCTTCTTTAGCGCCGTCGGACGACACTTCGACGAGGGCGAGACGGTGCCTGTCCCCTTGTGTTTGGGCGAATGAAACCTCATTCGCCGTGACCGTGAACGTCGTGGAGCCCTCTATTCTGCCTTTGACCTCGATGTAATAGATGCGTCCGGCGCCATCGGCTGACCGGACGTCATAGCCCGGATTGTTTCGCGGCATCTCGGCAGGATCCCGGCCCAGAGCTTTCTCGGCGATCAGCACTGCGTCGACAGCCCGGCGTTCGACGACTGCCGTCTCGCGGGCGAACGCTTGTTGCGCATCCCTGCCGCCACTATTCGCGTCGATGAGATCGGCGGGGATGACGAGCGCAATTCCGCGGATCACCGCTGGCACAGCGGCCAATTCCGTGGCTTTGGCGAGCTCGTCGAGCCTACGGTTCAGGCGCTCGTCGAGTTCGCGAACCTTAGCCGAGGCCGCCTCGGCTCGAATTCTGCCGAAGGTGCCTCCCCGCTCCAAGGCTTCGAGCCGGTTGTACTCACCGTCCCAATGGTTGATCTCGGCTAGAAGCCGATTCTCCACCTGAGCGCGGGTGCGTGCCACGTCGGCGCTGAGGCGGGCAGCGATCTCTTCCATACGGGGCTTGAGCCCTTCACGGTAGGCCCACGCGCGCACCCTCTTTTCATGGTTCTGTCGAAACCACTCGTCTCCAACGAACGTTGCAATCGCGTCAGCCTCGGCCGTCGTGGGCCTGTCGTAATCCAAGTACGGCGGCGTAGGAGAACCGGTGACATTGCCGCCTTGTTCAAGGAGTGGATAGTCGAAGTGCCGCGAAATCGTCGCCGCTGCCGAGTTCTCGATGCGCTGTTCGACGTCGAACATTAGCATCGGCGCGGCACTCTGCTTTTCCCGACGGTCGACGAACACGGTTCCCCGCGTCAAGGCCGACCCCGCATCGTTGATGGTTGCCTCGATGACGGCATGCAGCAGCGGATGCCCGGGAGCGATAAGAGAGGCCTCGGCGAGTCCATCCGGGCGCATACGCGCGACGTCGAAAGTCACCCGCTCGTAACGCTCGGCAACGGGAGCCAACCGGTTGAGGCGCCTGGCCATATCGATCACTCGCGGCGGAACACGGGTGATCTCATACCGGCTCTCCTCCCGCCGTCGAATCTGCCCGCCAAGGCGCTCGAAGGCCGACACGAAGAACGCGGCCACGTAGCCGGGCTGAAGGCGACGTTCGCGGGCCAGCTCCATGCGGTCACGAACCTCCGCGAGATCGAGGGAGCTGAACATTTCGGGGTGGAGTGCGCGCTCGGCTAGCATCCCACGGAGCCCCTCGGCGACCCCCGCGTCGATGACTCGGTCGAGCTTGGCTCTGACTCGCGGCTCGTCGCCGTAGCGGATCGCCTCAATGAGCAGATCGCGCAGGGATCGTTCATCGAAGGCGTTGCCATCGCCAAGAACGTTGAAAAGATTGCCGTTGTAGGCGATCGACATCTGGTCGACCTTCTCTAGCAGGCGCGCGAACACATCGCCTTCGCGCGTGCCCTTGGCAACCATGTTCCACAGGTGGCACACTTCCCGCTGACCTATTCGGTGAATGCGGCCGAAACGCTGCTCTATGCGGTTGGGATTCCACGGCAGGTCATAGTTGACCATCAGATGCGCGCGTTGAAGATTCATGCCCTCCCCTGCGGCGTCTGTAGCGAGCAGCACCACCGTGTTGGGATCATGGGCGAAACGTTCGCGGGCGGTCTTCCGATCTTCGCGGCTGGTGCCCCCGTGGATCGTCACAACGGAATCGGCCCGCCCAAACTGAGTGGCGATCTTGCCTGCCAGATAATCGAGGGTGTCGCGGTGCTCGGTGAAAACTATGATCTTGCGTGCCTCGTCGGAGCCGCTGCGGGCGAGAAGCTGCTCGTCGAGAATTGTCCGCAGCTGCACCCATTTGCGGTCCTCTCCTTGCTCGCGCACACGCCGCGCCGCCAGAACGAGATCGTCGAGAATGGCGATCTCCGCTCGAAGCTCGGGTATCGTCTGGGCCGCCGTCGCCAGATCGACGACCTCATCCACTTTCCGTTCGAACCAAGAGCTCTCGCGTTCCAGCGGATCCTCGTCCAAACGCCGGAAGTCCACGTCGTACAGGCCCTGCGGACTATAGACGTCATAGAATTCCTCAGCCCCTAACGTCCTGAAGGAGGCCTGAGGATGCGTCTTGCCAGACACAAGCCGCATTTCCCTCAGGCGAGAATCCAGCCTTGCTCGGCGCCGTTCGAGAGACTTGACGATCGCTGCGGGGCTGGAGGCCAGGCGACGCTGGAGAACGGTCAGGGCGAATCCGACATTGTTGCCGCGCTTCTTGTCGCCTGCTCTAGCGATACGCTCGGCCCGCCCCATCTCCTTGCGCACGTAGTCGGTGACCATTTCATAGAGTTCGTGTTCTGCCGGGCTCAGTTCATAGGCCACGGTGTAAGCCTTGCGTTCGGGAAACAGAGGCTTTCCTTCGAAGGTGAGGAGGTCTTCTTTGACCATGCGGCGCATGAGCCCGCGTGTGTCGGTGCGGTGGATTCCGTGTCGGTATGGGCCTTCGAAGCGGTCACAATCCAGCAGCGACATGAACAGCTGGAAATCCTCTTCCTTGCCCGCATGAGGGGTCGCCGTCATGAGCAGGAAGTTGTGCGCTGTTTGGGAAAGCAGACGTCCAAGCCGAAACCGTTTGGTTTCGTCAACTTCGCCTGCCCACGAGGAATAGTGGGCGGACATTCGATGTGCCTCGTCGACGACGGCGGCGTCCCACGTCACCTCGCCGAGTTGCTCCATAAGCCCTTCGTTCCGGGCAAGTTGGTCCATGCGCGCGATGAGGAAGGGGTGATCGGCGAAAACATTCGCACCCTGAGCCATATCGACCATGCGGTAGTCAAAGGTTTCGAAGCGCAGGTCGAACTTGGCAGCCAGCTCCTCGCTCCACTGTTCGACCAACCCGCCCGGGGCGACGACAATCGCTCGTTCGCAGTCCGAACGCAGGATGAGCTCTTTGAGGTAGAGTCCCGCCATGACCGTCTTGCCTGCACCGGGGTCGTCCGCCAACAGGAAACGCAGAGGGATGCGAGGCAGCATTTCCTCATAAACAGCCCGGATTTGGTGGGGCAAAGGATCGACGTCAGAACTGTTGACCGCAGCCATCGGATCGTAGAGAGCGGCGTACTTGATGCGCAGTGCTTCCGCGGCAAGGCGGAATTCGTCCGCATCCGCATCATATGCGGGAGCCGAATCGGCGGCAGTCACGATCTCAAAGCGTGCAGCGTCGGCTTTGCTGACTGTCCGTGCGCCAGAGCTGCCCGAGTCATCACGGTAGTAGATCTCAACCAGCTCGGCGTCGATCGGGTCGACGGCAAGCAATGTGACTGCGCGGTCTGGCAGCAAACCGCGTAGGCGTTGACCAACGCGCAGCATGGCGAGCGTCATCGTTCGCGTCACAGAAACCTCCCCGTTTCCGTCACGATTCTTCCCTCTACGGTTTCGGTAATAAATCAGGATACATCGTGCAGTCGGGAAACAGAAGTTTCGTTTTGCGAACGCTACATTCTTTAGTTTATGTCCGCTGGTCAACGATGATGTGACTTTCTAGAGCGCTCCTCTTCCTTTCTCCTCAAACAGCTGCTTCGAAATGGCTTACGCAATGTCCGAGTTTTGTGTTTGGAGGGCAACTGCACTTCAGATTCAACCGGTCCTCTCGCTCGACACTCAGACCCCGGCCATTTGCGGTATTGCAACGGTGCAAGAGGCCTCACCGAGGCTCTATCGCAACCCGTTGCATGCACTAAGCAGCTCAGCTGAAATGTTGAAAGAGATCCAAAACTATCGCAGGAAGTTCAACTGAAACGATGATCTGGCGGGCCTCTTATCGCCTGCATTGGAGGCAAGTTCGCGACGCCTTTGCAGACAACGCGAACGGCATCGAGGCAGGCGGGCCAAGCCGCGCCAGTAAAGCGAATCGCTAGCAACTCATCTTCTAAATCTTCAGCGCAAACGGCGCCGGGCGGCGGCCATCGCGCGCTCCGCGTACCTGTCGGCGTCGCGACGGCGGATGGTCTCGCGCTTGTCCCACTCCTGCTTGCCCTCGGCCAAGGCGATCTCGACTTTCGCCCGCCCGCGCAGGAAGTAGAGCTCGAGCGGAACAATGGTCAGCCCCTTTGACTGGACCTTCTGCATGAGCTTGCCGATCTCCTGTTTGTGGAGCAGAAGCTTGCGCTTGCGCGTGGGCGCATGATTCGTCCACGTCCCCATCGCGTATACCGGAATGTTCGCGCCGTGAAGCCAAGCCTCGCCGTAGCGGTCGATTTCGACCCAGGCGTCGACCAGCGAGGCGCGCCCCAGCCGAAGGGCCTTGACCTCGGTGCCGGTCAGCGACATTCCCGCCTCGTAAGTGTCAAGGATGGAATACTCGTGCCGCGCCTTCTTGTTGCGCGCGATCACCTGCTTTGCGTCGGCTTGCGCCTTCGCCTTCTGGGCCGCCGTCGGCTTCCCGTCTTTCTTCTTAGCCACGGGATCCTCCTTCGCTAGCCCCGGCCGACAAGGCGTCCATCCTACCGCCTTCGCCGGCGTCTGGCCAACGACGCGGGGATTCGGCCGGCTTCCCGCCGGAGGCGACCCGGCAATGCGAAACACGTTGCGCACCGAGCCGAACGTTCGACGTCGTCCCTCGAAAAGGACGACGCCGAACAAACACATCGGACGCACGCTCCCCCGCAAAAGGGCGGAGCCTGACGGAACCTTGAGAAACCGGAAGTCCGTGAACTGAAGCCGTCGGAAAGGGTCGGAAACCAGAGCGGTCAGAGAACCGGAAAGCGTCGGAAACCGGCGCGGTCAGGCAACCGGGAAGCGACAGAAAGCGAAACCGTCAGAAACCGGGAAGCGACATCGGGTTGATGACCTTTCCGTCGCGCCATACCTCCATGTGGACGTGGCATCCGGTGACCTGGCCGGTCTGGCCGGTCCACCCGATGAGCTGACCCTTTTTGACCGCCTGGCCGGCGGAGACGGCGAAACCGGACATGTGGTTCGTCACGACGACCCACGAATGCCCATTGACGACTCCGAGGTTGAGGAACACCTGATTTCCGTGCGTGGAGTTGCCTGGGGCGGGAACCGTCTTCGCGACGATCCCGTCGCCGGCCGCGACCTGCGCCTGCCCGCAGCGGGACCTGAGGTCCACGCCGTTGTGCATGTAGTACCCGCCGAAGGGGTAGTAACGCATGCCGAAAGGCGAGGTCACCTGGAGGGGCCGCGGAATGACGGGAACGAGGAAGCCTCCGCCGACGACGGACTGGCCCGCGCCTCCCCCGCCGCCCGCAGGCTGCTGGGGCTGCGCGGGCGCCGCGGGGGCTTTCTTTGCGCTGTTCTTCTTGGCCTCGGCCTGAGCCGCGGCAGCCGCGGCCTCCGCCTTGCGGCGGTTTTCGGCGTCGATCGCCGCGATCTGAGAAGCCGTGGCGTCGCGGGCGGTGTTGACCTCTTGGATCGACGTCTGGAACTGGCCCTTTTGAGCCTCCAGCTGCTGGGACTGCGTGGTGTACGTCGTTTGAAGGGAAGACAGCTGCTTGGCCTTCGACTCCGCGGCGGTCTGCTTGCTCGTCTTGTCGGCCACGAGCGCGTCCGCCTCCGACTTCAGCTGGGCGACTCTCTTGCGCACGGCGCTCTGGCGGGCCTGGCGATTTCGCGCCATCGCCGTCTTCTGCTGGACCTTCTGGAGCGCCGCGGTCTGCTTGCGGAATGCGGCGCGAGTGGCCGAAACCGAGTTGTAGAAATCCTCTGAGGACCGCGAGCCGACCATGAGGTCCCACGTGCTCGGGAGAGCGTCTCCGCGGTACTCGGCGCGGGCGACCGTCCCCAGGTCCTTGCGGGTGACGGCGATGGTCTTCTCGCCCGAACGGACCTCTTTCTCGATCGAGCTGAGCTCAGACTGCGCTGCTTGAAGCTGGCCCGCCACGGCTTCCTGCTGGCGGGTGGCGGCAGCCAGCTCCGATTTCGCCGTTTTCAACTCGGCTTCGGCAACGGGAATCTGAGCCTGGGTCTGCTGGAGGTCAAGGTAGACCTTTTGCAGATTTGTGTTCACGCCTTCGAGCGAGGACTTGTAGTTCTCGATCTGGCGCTCCTGCTCTTGCTTTTTCTTCAGCAGGTCGTCACGCTCGTCCGCCTGGGACGGGGACGTTGCGGCGAGGGCGAGAGCCGCCGCCGCGAAGGCGCAGAGGAAGCGGGAGCTTTTAATTGACATAATCAGACCTTTGCATAGCGACGCAGTGTGATCCATGAAGCCGAAGCGGCCACGAGCACCGCCCCCACGACGAGCCATGGGGCGATGACGAACAGATCGCTGGTTTGGATTTGGCGGATCCACGTGACGGTGTCCGACAGCCACTCCTGTATGAAGTAGACGACGGCCGCCCACAGGCCTCCTACCGCCAAAAGCGATCCTATGAGTGCGGCTGCCGCTCCCTCCAATATGAACGGCAGCTCTATAAAGAAATTCGATGCGCCGACGTACCGCATGATCTCGGTTTCGTCGCGTCTGGACATAGCCGACAGGCGGATGGTCGTAGGTATGAGGAGCAGGGCTACGACCACCATGACCACCGCGAGGCCCGCGGAGACATAGCTGAGCCTGTCAAGGACCCTGATGAGCGGATCAACCTGCTGAGACTGGTCTTCGACCGTCTCCACTCCCGGGCGGCCGGTCAGAGTTTCGGTGACTTTCTTGTAGTCGCTCGGGTCGGTGAGCTTGATGCGGAAGGAGACCTGCATGTCCTCCTTCGTCACGCCGTCTTCGAAGCCCGATCCCTTCATCTGCTTGCGGTAGTTTTCGAGCGCCTGGCCTTTCGTCTCGAACCTGAACTTCTCGACGTACTTGGACAGCTGGCCGTCCGTGAGCTCCTTGCGAATGGCCGCGATCTGCTTGTCGGTCGCCTCGCCGTCGGCGCAGCCGGCCTTGTTGGAATTGGCCGGGCACATGAAGACGGAGATTTCGAGGTCGGAAAGCCACTGGTCGCGGACCACGCCGATCTGCTTTTGAAGCAGCGACGCCGACCCGATGAACAGAAGGGAGACGAAGGTGACGAGCATGACTGAGACGGCCATGGCCCGATTCGACCACAGCCCCTTGAGGGTTTGGGTGCTGATGAAACGCAGCCTCACCGCTTTTCACCTCCGTAGACGCCGCGCGCCTCGTCCCTGACGACCATTCCGTCTTTGAGTTCGACGACGCGCTTGCGCAGCTGATTGACGATGCTCTGATCGTGGGTGGCCATGACGACCGTCGTGCCCGAACGGTTGATGCGGTCAAGCAGCCGCATGATGGACATCCCCGTTTCGAGGTCGAGGTTTCCGGTGGGCTCGTCGGCCAGAAGCACCTGTGGCCTGTTGACCATGGCCCGGGCGATCGCGACGCGCTGACGCTCGCCGCCCGAAAGCTCGGTCATGTAACGCTTCTCCTTGCCTTCGAGGCCGACCATCTCGATGACCTCGGGCACCTCGGTTTTGATCCTGTGGCGCGGCGCGCCGATGACCTGAAGCGCAAGCATGACGTTCTCGTAGGCGTTCTTGTCGCCGAGCAGTCGGAAATCTTGAAAAACGGCGCCGATCTGGCGACGCAGCAGCGGCACGCGGCGCTGGGAGACCTTCGACAGGTCTTTTCCGAGAACGTGGACGCGGCCGGACGTAGGGCGCTCCTCCGCGAGGATGAGCGAAAGCATCGTGGACTTTCCGGAGCCCGAGGGGCCCACGAGGAAGACGAACTCTCCGCGCTCGACGTCGATGCTGACATCGTCGAGGGCAGGGTGAGCGCCTCTTTGGTAGAGCTTCGTCACCTTGTCGAATGTGATCATAAAAACCGCCGAATTGATAGCGCCATGGGTCGAATAGACCTTACGCATCAACGGACGGTTTCTCTCCTAGGCGCGCCGACGTCGTCGAAATCCGGGCGAAGGCCGCCTGCGGGCGGAACCTGCCTCTCGTCGGCCGAGCCTCTCTGCCGAATTGGAAAGCTCTCGGCTCGCCGGGCTGGCTGGCGCCGGCCGTTTGCGGGCCGGCGCCGTCGTCATTCTCCTTCGCCGGCCTTGACGCCCGTCGCCCGCCATCGGATGCCGGCGTCGATGAAGCCGTCGATGTCGCCGTCGAACACCGCCTCGGGGTTGCCCGCCTCGTATCCCGTCCGCAGGTCTTTGACCATCTGGTAAGGCTGGAGCACGTACGAACGCATCTGGTCCCCCCACGAGGCCTTGATGTCTCCGGCAAGCTCCTTCTTCTCGCGGGCTTCCTCCTCCTGTTTCAGGAGCAGGAGGCGCGATTGGAGCACTCGCATCGCAGCGGCCCTGTTTTGGATCTGGGACTTCTCATCCTGCATTGAGACGACGATCCCGGTTGGAATGTGGGTGATGCGGACCGCGGAGTCCGTGGTGTTGACGGACTGCCCGCCCGGACCTGACGAGCGAAAGACGTCGATGCGGATGTCGGCTTCGGGAACGTCGATGTGGTCGGTTTGTTCAATGAGGGGGATGACCTCGACTGCGGCGAAGGAGGTTTGACGCCTCCCCTGGTTGTCGAAGGGGCTGATGCGCACGAGGCGGTGCGTTCCTGCTTCGACTGACAAAGTTCCGTATGCGTAGGGCGCACTGACCTCGAAGGTCGTCGATTTGATCCCCGCCTCTTCGGCGTACGACGTGTCGAGCACTTTGGCGCTGTAGCCGCGGCGCTCGGCCCAGCGCAGGTACATGCGCTGGAGGATCTGGGCGAAATCGGCGGCGTCGACCCCGCCGGCCCCCGAGCGTATCGTCACGACGGCCTCGCGCTCGTCGTACTTGCCCGACAGCAGCGTGCGAATCTCCAGCTCGGACATGTCGGCGCCGACTTGTCCGAGCTCGCGCTCAAGGTCCGAGTAGAGCTCCGCGGCCGTCTCGGGGTCGGAGCCGGCTTCCTCGTCGGCCATCTCTTTGAGCGTCTCGAGGTCGTCCAACGCGGCGGACATGGCATTGATTTTGTCCAGTTCGGCCTGGGCGTGCGAAAGCTTGGACGTGACGGATTGGGCCTTGTCTTGGTCGTCCCAAAGGTCGGGAGCGGCCGACGCCTCCGTCAGCTCGGCGATGCGCTCGCGCAGCCCCTCCGGATTCGACACGGAGGAGATCTGCTGGAAGGTCTTTCGCAGAGCTTCGATTTCTGCCTGATGATCGGTTGCCACGGCCCAAGGCTACCTCATGGCGCCTCGATTGCCCGCAGTTTGGCCGAGCTCGTCGCGCCGATGCGCACGGATCGCGGCCCGAAGCCGTCGATGGACAGGCCTTCGGCCTCCCGTTGCGGATCAAGGCTTTCGCGCCGAACCATTTCGCGGACTTTCGCTTCGACATCGCGGATCGTCTTCATGGTTCGTAGACTAGACGGGGCGAAAACAGGACGCCGGCCGCCATTCACACCCTGTGGATAAGCGCCTCCCACCTGTGGATAAATCCGGCTGCTGAGAAGGTACGGTACCCAAAGCGGTGTGTAAAGAGGCATAGGCCATCGAAACGACGTAGGTTAACAACGTGAGCAATTCTCTGTATCTCGCAGCCCTCGCCGTGGCGGCGATCGACGGCTTGGAAGCCGTGAGCACGCGGCCGCCCTTCGTCAACACGGACGACTACGTCTCAGGCGGAGTGCTCGACGCGCACGGACGCCACTGGATGGTCAAATGCCCGAAGAATTCGCACGCTGCGACGATCATCGAAGCCGAGGCGGCCCTCGCGCCCAACCTCCTTCGGGAGCTGCGGCGCGGCAACCTTCCCTTCGACATCCTCCGCCCCGCCGGCTTCGTTCACGCGGCAACCGGAGGGCGGGCCGTCGTCTGCCCGCAGCCTTTCGGAACGGCAATCGACTGGGAGGACATCGGGCGCGACCAGGCGCGCGAAATCGGGCGGGTCATCGCCTCCATCCATTCGCTTTCGCACGACGTCGTCGCCGACGCCGGCCTTCCCGTCTACAGCGCGACCGACTGGCGCATGCGGCTGTTCACCGAGCTCACCGACGCCGACGAGGCGAGCTCCCTCCCCCTCAACCTCCTTGAACGCTGGGAGGACGCTCTGGAAAAGTCCTCGAATTGGAAGTTCGAGCCGACCGTCGTCCACGGCGACATCGACGCCGAGAACTTCCTGTGGTCCGACGGCGGAATAGCCACCGTCACCGGCTTCGGCGAGGCGAAGGTGGCCGACCCGGCGATGGACCTCGCCCCCTTCCTCTCCTTGGAAGAGAACGTCTACGCCGCCGTCATAGACGCCTACGAGCACACCCGCGGCGCCGGCATCGACGACGCGATGTATTCGCGCATGCTGCTCATGTCTGAACTGGCCATCCCCAGGTGGCTCATGCACGGTGTGCGCACGAACAACGCCTCAATCCAGAAAGAGGCGCGAAGCATGCTTGACGACCTGTCCAGGCAGGTCGCCGAGGCCGAATCTTAAACGGCCTGCGCCTCCCCCAAAGCGGGCCTCCACAGGCCGATTTCAAACGGGCCGCCGCGGGCTCACTCTCCGGCGGGCCCCCACAGGCCGATCCCCGCTTCCATCCCCGCGGCGAGCGAATCCTCGATGCGCCGGGCCACCTCCTCTTCCGTCGGTTTGGCCCCAGCGAGCGTCTGCCTGCCTTCCGGCTCTCGCAGATAGACGAAGCATGCGCCGACGTCCGCTATGTCGCGCCCGTGGGCGCGGGCCCACGCGAGCCGATAGATCGCGAGCTGCAGCTCCCGGGAGGCCAAGGCCTCCCCGTCGGGGCGCCGCCCCGTCTTCCAGTCGACGATCGTCACCTCCGAAAGGCCCGGCTCGGCGGAGGTGTCGAGGACGGCGTCGATCGTGCACCGCACGACGCGCCCGCCGATCACCGCCGAAAGGCTCTCCTCGACGGCGATCGCCGGCATACGCGCCCACCTGCTTGCCCTGAACGCCTCGAGCAGACGGGCCTCCTCTTCGCGCGTGAGGACGTCCATGTCGACAGGCTGCTCCCCCTGCGCCATGACCGAGTCGATGTCGAGCCTGGCGGGGCGCTCGTAGAACTCGGCGATGCGCGAATGCACCTCGGTTCCTGTGCGCGCCGCGCGGCTCGGACGCTGCGGCGTCGGCCGGCGCCATTGGGCGAGAAAGGCCGCAGGGTCTTCGCTGAGGTGGACGACGTCGGTGGCCGTGACGTACGGGCGCTCCGGCACGGCCGGGCGGGACGCCGCCTCGCGCTCGCGGATGAGAAGGTCGGCGCTCCGCCGCCAAATTGCGACGCGCTCGGGCGGGACGGGGCTTTCCCCGGAATCGCCGGAGCCGCCCCCGGAGCCGTCGGGTCCGGAGGCATGCCCGGCGCCGGGGCCGGCGCGGACGACGTCGGCCGGCCACAGGGGCAGATCGGCGTTCGCGTAGTCGATGACGGGCTCGGGCGGGCCTCCGGTCCGCTCGGTCGCCTCCGCAAGGGGCATCGTCGCCGGGCACTCCTCGGTCAGCTCCGACGGCCATTCCGGGCCGGCGACGTCGGCCGCGGGGAGGACGCCCGCGCCCTTGCGAACGTCGTCGAGGAAAACCGAGCGCGGCAGGAGGCTGACGGCGTCGTCCTCGACGAAGGACGGGAGGATCTCCTTGGCGGCCAGTCCGTATCCCGCCAGGAAGAGCTCCGCCTGGGGCCGCGTGAAGGCGACGTAGGCGAGGCGTCGGGCTTCGGCGTTTTCGTGCGCGGGGATGTCGGCGCGCAGGAATCGGCTGTAGGCCAGGGCGGCGTCGAGCTTCTCGGAGAAGTCGCTCGGGCGGAATCGGGGAAGGTGCGCGCGGTCGGCCCTGAGAGGGAACGGGAAGACGGAAGGGTCCGTGGTCCATGACTTGCCAGACTCCTTTTCGGAGAACTGGGTGGAGACCATTTCCGGGATGGCGACCAGGTCCCGCCATTCGAGGCCTTTGGCGGCGTGGACCGTCAAAATTTGGACCACGCCGGCGTGCACCTCGACCTCCTCCGACGCGTCGATTCCGGCTTCCTCCTCTCCCCCGTATTCGTGGCGTTCGACGAGGTCGAGCCAGTCGACGAAGTCTCGGACCGAGGCCCCCGGGTGGGCGGCCGAATACCCACGTGCCAATGCGACGAACGAGTCGAGGGACGTCCGCACCCGCTGGGAGCCTTCGGCTCGGGAGGCTGCGGCAAGGTCGAGGCCCAGCTGCGAGATGCATTTCTCAACGAGGTCGGCGAGGGGCAGGTGGACCGAGGACCGCAGCGAGGCCAGCGATTTCGAAACGAGGCTCAGGCGGTCGAAGGCCGCCGAATCCAAGGCCAAGCTTCGAGAGCCGACCCACTCCGGGTCGGGAAGGCGGCTGACCGCCTCGACGAGGCCGGCCTCGGCGCGAGGGTCGAGCGGCGCATCGCCCACGGACCGCCGCGCCAGCTCCCAAGACCATTCGCGGAGCGCCCTCATGGCGTCGCTGCCCACGCCCCAGTGGAGCAGCAGCCGCACGAGCAGCCCGCCGTGCGACGGGCGGGCGAGGACGCCGAGCGCCGCGCGCACCGTGACGACTTCCGGGCGTTCGATGAGGCTCTCGCCTCCTACGATCTCGTATGCGACCCCCCTTTCGCGCAGCGCGTCCGCGACCCGTTCGATCGAGGAGCGCTTCCTGCAAAGGACGGCGATCTCCGGCTGAGCGGCGCGCGTGCGGGCGACCTCGGCCTGAACGTCCTCGATCCTCCGGGCGATCGCCCGGTAGGAGTCCTCGGCGAACAGCGGGCGGGCTTCGACGACGCGCCCGGGGCCGCAGCCCGGCCTCGCCTTGAGCTTGCGCACTCCGGCGGCGGCCTCGTCGAGGGGCGCGGCGACGGCGTTCGCCGCGTCGAGGATCGCCGCGTCGGAGCGGAAAGAGGTCGAGAGCGTCAGGCGGCGGACCGGCTCCTCGCCCGCGAAGGCGACCGCGAAGTCCGCCAGCGCGTTGGCGCTCGCCCCGCGCCAGCCGTAGATCGCCTGGTTGGAGTCGCCCACCGCGCACACGGACCTGCCCTCGCCCGCCCCGCCGAGCGCGCGGCGGAGGAAGACGGCCTGGTTGACGGAGGTGTCCTGGTATTCGTCGAGCAGCACAAGGCGGTGCCTCGAGGCCGTTTCCTCGCCGATCCGCCCGTACCGCCCGAGCACTTCGGAGGCGGTCGCGACCTGGTCGGCGAACTCGACCAACCCGAGGCTCCGCTTGCGCTCCATGTAGGCCTCGACGGCGGGAAGGCACGCCAACTGCAAGGCGAAGTCCGCCTTCGCCAGGGCCCTCCAGTCCCTTTTGAGCCGCTCCCATTCGGCCGATTCCATGCCGGCGTCGGCCATGTCGCCCTTCGTGAACTTCCTGGGGTCCTTCCCGAGGCGTTCGAGGGCCGCGGCCTCGCCCTCGAAGAACTCCCGCATCCGCTCGACGGAAACCCCGTTGTCGATCCCCCCGGCGGCGAGGCGCAGGGCGACCTCGACGATGCGCGCGCGGCTGTGGCGGGAGGCGACGTCGGGGTCGACGGCGCCTTCGGCGACGACGGAGTCCATGAGCTGGAAGCGCTCGGCGTCGGTGACGAGCCGCGCCGTCGGGTCGGCGCCCACGAGCATTCCGTACGAGGCGGCGATGTCGGACGCGAAGGCGTTGTAGGTGGAGATCGTCGGCCGGGCGAGGGAGGATCGCGAGGTCTGCCCCGTATGCGGCAGCATCCCGGCGGCCCGCAGGCGCCCGAGGGCCCGGTCCACGCGCTGGCTCAGTTCGCCCGCAGCCTTGCGGGTGAACGTCAGGCCGAGCACCTCCTCGGGCGAGACGCGGCCCGCAGCCACGTGATAGGCGATTCGATTGGCCATAGTCGCCGTCTTCCCCGACCCTGCGCCCGCCGTCACGAGGATCGCGGCGTCCTCGGACTCGATGACCTCGCGCTGTTCGGGCGTCGGCATGCGGTCGCCCGCGAGCCGGCGCATGACCCGCTCGTACGTCGCCTCGCTCACGAGGTCAGCCTTCCTTGGGATTTGGCCGGGCACAGCGAGACGAAACGGCACGTGCGGCAGGCCTGCGACGGGCGCGCGGGAAATTCGCCGCCTTGCAGCAGGCGGCCGGCCTGCCTCAGGCGCTCCTCTGCGAGCGCTTTGCCTTCCGGGCCGAGCGGCCGCTGTTCGCGCTGCGCGGGCAGATTCGTTTTCTTCAGCGTCTGTCCGAGGTAGACGAGCGCCGCCCCGCCGTCCGCCGGGAGGCCGGATTTGCCCATCGCCCACTGGTAGAGCTGCAGTTGGACGTTGTCCTCGGCCTGCTTGGCCGAGACCGTGTGCTTGCCGGTTTTGAAATCGACGATCCGCCTCGCTGCGCCGTCGTGCTCGACCCTGTCGATCTTGCCGCTGAGCACGACGCCGTCCTCCATCTCCACCGATATCCGCCGCTCGACCTCGGCGCTGCCGCCGCCGCGGGCGAAGTCCTCGAGATAGGAGGCAAGCCCCTCGACGAGGATGCGCGCCCGGGCGTACTCGGCCTGCGCGGCCACGGGGTCCTCAGGCTTGTCGAAAGCCGCCCAGCTGGCCTCGAAGTCGCCCATGATCTCCTCGCGGCTCGCACCGGCCGACCTTTCGGCGATCGCGTGGACGAGCGTTCCGATGTCGGCCGTCCTCCTGTCGTCCGAATCCTCCGCCCCCACGAGAGAAAGGAAGCCTCTCAGGGGGCAGTCGAGCATCGTTTCGACGCGCGACGGCGAGACGACGACGGTTCCGCCCGCCTCGATCCCCCTCGACGGCGTCGGCTCAAGGGCCTCAGCCCACGCGCTCCGATCGGCCTGCCGGAATCCGGCCTCGCGCAGGCGCGCAAGGACCTCCTCGGCCTCGCGCCCGCCGGCTCCGTGCCGGCGTATGTCCGCCACCAGGCCGACGACGTCGAGCTCCCCCTCGGCCGCCCGCGGGCTTTCCAAGACGAGACGGCCGGACGCCGCGGCAGCGTGGCGCACGCCGTCGGAGTCGAGCGCGGCGGAAGGGCCCTTTGCGTCGGCGACGTCGGGCGATCCGCCGGACTGACGGGCGTCGCCCGAGCCTTGCCGGCCCGCGGAGGCGGCGTCCCGGAGCTCCTCGGGCACAAAGCCCATGAGCTCGAAGAAGCGCGAGGGGCGCGCCTCCTCCGAATCCACGCAGGTGAGCAGAAGCTCGCCGTCGGCGCGGGTGACCGCGTGGTGGAGCTGGCGCAATTCGTCGTCGAGGATCTCCTCGTAGGCCTGGCGGCGTCCGGCGAGCCCGTCCGCGCCGGCGCCGGGGTCGCGCCCCGTGACGATCTGGGCCAGCCTCCCGGTCGCCGTGTACGCGTCTCGCAGCCGCATATTCGGCCACAGGCCGTCCTGGAGCCCCGCGACGACGACGAACTCCCATTGCCTGCCGATCGAGGCGTTCGGAGTGGTCAGCGTCACCGTTTGGGCGGCGGCTCCTGCCCGGGCGATCGAGTCCTCAGGCAGATCGTGCGTCTGGAGTTCGTCGAGTACGACGTCGACGGGGACGTCGACGTCCCTGTCCGCCATGCGCTGAGCCACGCGGAAAAGCTGGATGACAGAATCGAGCGCCGAGTCGGCCGCATCCCCGGCGGTCCCGCCGCGCAGAGCGGCCTCGCGCCATTCCTCGGCCTTGCCGCTGCTTTCCCACGCCGCCCACAGCACTTCCTCGGCCTGGCGGTTCGAACGTTCGGCCGCCTCGCGCACGGTTTCGAGCATTCTGGCCGCGCGCAGCAGATCGCCGATCCCCTTGGGGGCGACCTCGCTCAGACGCGAAGGTCCTTCGGCCGCGAGGGACAAAAGCTCGGATTCGCTGCGGCTTCCCCCTCGGGCGAGCTCCCCGCCGCGCAGAATCCTGCCGATCTGGCGCAGGCGGAGGGGGTCGATTCCCACGAGGGGGCCGGTCACCACGCGGACGAGCTCGGCGCTGTCGGACGCTCCGTCAAGGGCGAGGCGAACGAGTGAGAGGAGCGCGTCCACGGCGGGCTCCTCTCGCAACGGGCGGTCGGTTCCTATCTGCCCCACGGGAACCCCGCGGCGTACGAGGGCGGCGCGCAGTCCGGGGTGCGTCGAACGCGACCTCGTGACCACGGCCATCTCGGAATAGGGGATTCCCCGCAAAAGGCGCGCCTCGCGCACGGCCCGCGCTATGGCCGCCGCCTCTTCCTCCGGGTGGACGAAGCGTCGCGCGCTCACGCTGTCGGGCCGCTCGGCCGCCTTCGGGTTGCGCTGGCGGACCGCTCCTCCGCCGACGCGAACGGCCTCGGCGAGGGCGTCGGCGACCCCGGCGATCTTCGGCCCCCCGCGATGCCGCTGCCGCAGAGCGACCGTTCGGCTGCCGAGCCCGCGCGGAGCCGGGGCGGCGACGTCGCCGGGAAGCGAAGCGACGCCGCCCCTGAAGCCCTGCACCGCGCAGTCGGGGTCGCCCGCGGTGACGACGGAGGCCCCGTCGGCGGCCAGCTCCGCGAGCAAACCGAGCACCGACCGCGGCGCGTTGTGGATGTCCTCGACGATGACCCAGTCCCATCGCGGCCGCGGGTGCGGCCCGGGGACGTTCGCCTCCCAGTCCCGCAAGATCGCGGTCGCCGCTCCGACGAGATGGGCGTGGTCGAGCCGGTCGGGAGCGTCCGCGGCCCCGGCAAGCGCGTCGCGCGCCGTCGTCACGCCTTCGTACAGGCCCAGAAGCTGGCCCCCCGCGACCCACATCGGTTCGCCGTGTTCTCGCCCCAGATCCTCGAGCCGCCGAGGCGAGAGCCCCAATTCGCACGCGCGGGTGAGGAGGTCGCGCATTTGAGCGCGGAAGCCACGCTGCCTCCTGAGGTCGTCGTCGACGAAATCGGGGAACTCGACGCCGGCTTCGGGGTCGGCGAGTATGTCGGACAGCAGCGCGTCTTCCTCCGGGCCGGAGATAAGCTCGGGCTCGCGCCTTCCCACCGCCTGCGCGTAGCTCTGGACGATCCCGTAGCAGAAGGAGACGAGCGAGCGGACGCTCACCCGCTCCGAGAGGGAGCCGTTCGTCAGCGACACGGCCGATTGCAGCGAGGAAGCGGCCCGCCTGTCGAGGGTGAGGACGGCGATGCGGCGGCCCAACGCCGCCTCGCGTGCGACGAGCGCGGCGACGACGGCGGATTTGCCCGTGCCCGGGGCGCCCAGAAGGCTGACGCGGCACGGCGCACGGCACGCCTCGAGGGCTGCGCTCTGCCACCGGTCGAGCTGCACGTCGCTCACCCTCCTCCTTCTGGCCCAAGGGCCCGCTCTCGCAAAGCATCCGGCTCGGCGCCGGATCGGACTGCGCTGCCGCCCGCGCGGGCAAGCCCGCAAAGACAAGCCTGCGCGCCCGCGATTCGCCGCGGTTGCCCGACCTCTGCGTTCGGCGGCAGAAGCGCCCGCGGGCCCGCGCAAGGTCCAACGTCCATACGAAGTCCAACACAAGGGTACGGTCCCAAACCGATGCATGCGGCCCGACTCCCCCGAGTTCGCCCCGAGCTGGGCGCAGACGGCCCGGCAAGCGGCTAAACCCCCTCGTCCGGCGAGAGGCTCAGCCCCTCCGCGTTAGGCCCTCGACGAACACGCCGGCGAAGGCGGGCCGGTTGCGCATTATGCTTGGTCTCGTCCCAAACCCGAGGAGTCTCTATGAAAGTCCAAATAGCCGTGCGCAATGTCCAAAGCGAAGTGGAGATCGACGTCGATCTGACCCTCGA
>ERZ772971.84-NODE-84-length-59653-cov-6.084348_pt1 | contig 59653 bp, 42 predicted proteins | sample MGYA00511943_ERZ772971 | MGnify/ENA primary metagenome ERZ772971 (study PRJEB29015, sample SAMEA2737929) | human oral metagenome | biome: human oral; feature: human-associated habitat; material: dental | place: China | collected 2144 ... | reverse complement strand
CGATCTTCTCGGCGATCATGATGGTGGTGGCGTTGAGGTTGCCGGTGATGATGTCGGGCATGATCGAGGCATCGACCACGCGCAGTCCTTCCAGGCCGTGCACGCGCCCCTGGCCATCGACGACGGCGTCGTTGCCTTCACCCATCGCGCAGGTGCAGGAGGGGTGGTAGGCGGTTTCGGCGTGCTGGCGGACATAGGCGTCCAGTTCGGCATCGCTCTGCAGGTCGTCGGTGGGGGTGATGACCTTGCCGCGCAGGCCGTCCAGCGCCGGCTGGCGGAAAATGTCGCGGGTGATGCGGATGGCGGCCCGGAATTCCTCCCAGTCCTGCTGGTGCGACATGTAGTTGAACAGGATGCTGGGGTGGTCGGCCGGGTTGGTGCTCTTCAGCTTGACGCGACCACGGCTGGGCGAACGCATCGAGCCGACGTGGGCCTGGAAGCTGTGGGTGTCGGCGGCGTTGCGGCCGTCGTAGCGCACGGCGATGGGCAGGAAGTGGTACTGGATGTTGGGCCAGAGGAATTTCTCGTCACTGCGGATGAAGCCGCCGGCCTCGAAGTGGTTGGTGGCACCCAGGCCTGTGCCCCTGAGCATCCATTCTGCACCGATGGCGGGCTGGTTGTACCAGTGGGTGGCGGGGGAGATGGAGACGGGCTGCAGGCACTCGTACTGCATGTAGAGTTCCAGGTGGTCCTGCAGGTTGTTGCCCACGCCGGGCAGGTCGAGGATTTCCTTCACGCCCGCTTCCTGCAGCCAGGCACCGGGGCCGATACCGGAGCGCTGCAGCAGCTGGGGCGAGGCAATGGCACCGCCGCAGAGGATGACTTCGCGCGCGGCATGGGCGGTCTGCGGGCTGCCGCCATCGATCTGGTAGCGCACGCCGACGGCACGGGTGCCCTCGAAGAGGATGACATCGACCAGCGTCTTCGTTTCGATGGTGAGCGTGTCGCGCTCGCGGGCCATGTCCAGGTAGCCACGTGAGGTGGACGAGCGCCGGCCCTTGCGGTTGACGAAGCGGTCCATCGGACCGAAGCCTTCCTGCTGGTAGCCGTTGAGGTCATCGGTGCGTGGGTAGCCGGCCTGCACGCCGGCCTCGATCATGGCCTCGAAGAGCGGGTTGGTGCCGGGCTTGGCGGTGGTGACCTCGATGGGGCCGTGGCCGCCGTGGTAGTCGTTGGCGCCGATGTCACGCCGCTCGGCCTTGCGGAAGTAGGGCAGTACGTCGTGGTAGCGCCAGTCGGCCAGGCCGTCCTTTTTTGCCCAGTGGTCGAAGTCCAGGGCGTTGCCGCGGATGTAGCACATGCCGTTGATCAGCGACGAGCCGCCCAGGCCCTTGCCCCGGCCGCAGTCCATGCGGCGGTTGTCCATGTGGGGTTCGGGATCGGTCTTGTAGCCCCAGTTGTAGGTCAGGCCCTGCAGCGGATAGGCCAGCGCGGCGGGCATCTGGGTGCGGAAATCGAAGCGGTAGTCGGGCAGGCCGGCTTCGAGCAGCAGGACCTTGACGTTGGGGTCTTCGGTGAGGCGGGCGGCCAGTGTGCTGCCGGCGGAACCCGCGCCGATGATGATGTAATCGTAAGTGCGTGCTTGCTTTTGTGTGTCTGCCATGGTGTTTTTCTGCGCCCGTACCGGGGCGGTCGGGAAGGGGCCCCGGGATGGAGGCGCCTTCTGTTGAGGGCGCTGCGAAGAGAGTGCAGCGATGGACCCGAAAGGGCGGCGGCCAGGGGTGGCGCGGGTCAGGGCGCGGGCCGTGGCGTAAGGCCGGCGCATGACCGGCCACGCAGCGGGTGGCCGGTGCTGGGAAGGAACGTCAGCGGAAGACGGAGGCGAAGTCGCCCAGTTCGACCTGGACCGATTTGGTCTGGGTGTAGTGCATGAGGGTCTGGATGCCGTTCTCGCGGCCCACGCCGGACTGCTTGTAGCCGCCCACGGGCATCTGCGCCGGCGATTCGCCCCAGGTGTTGAGCCAGCAGATGCCGGCCTGCAGTTGCCCGATGACACGGTGGGCACGCTTCAGGTCCGGTGTGACCACGCCGGCGGCCAGCCCGTAGGTGGTGCGGTTGGCCCGTTCGATGGCTTCTTCCTCGGTATCGAAACCGAGGATGCTCATGACGGGCCCGAAGATCTCTTCCTGCACGATGTGCATGTCATCGGTGCAGTCGGTGAAGATGGTGGGGGCCACGAAGGCGCCCTGGCCGAAGGCACCTTCTTCCAGCCGGTGACCACCGCAGAGCACTCGGGCACCCTGTTCCTTGCCGCTTTCGATGAAAGTGAGCACCTTCTTCATGTGCGGGAAGCTGACCAGCGGGCCGAAATTGGTGGTCTCGTCCATCGGGTCGCCGGCGCGGATGCACGCCACACGGGCCAGCAGGGTTTCTTCCAGCCGGGCCTTGATGCGGTTGGGCACGAAGACGCGGGTGCCGTTGGTGCAGACCTGACCGCTGCTGTAGAAGTTGGCCATCATGGCGATGTCGGCAGCCAGGTCGATGTCGGCGTCGTCACAGATGATGAGCGGTGATTTGCCGCCCAGCTCCATGGTGACATCCTTCAGCGTCGAGCCGGCAGCACTGGCCATCACCTTCCGGCCGGTACTCACGCCGCCGGTGAAAGAGACCTTGGCAATGCCGGGGTGCTGGCTGAGCATCTCGCCCACGGTGCCATCACCCTGTACGACGTTGAACACGCCGGGAGGCACGCCTGCTTCGAGGTAGATCTCGGCCAGCTTCGGGGTGGTCAGCGGCGTGACCTCGCTGGGTTTGAAGACCATGGCGTTGCCGGCGGCCAGTGCGGGGGCCGACTTCCACATGGCGATCTGGATGGGATAGTTCCAGGCGCCGATGCCGGCCACCACGCCCAGCGGTTCCTGCCGGGTATAGACGAAGCTGGAGGGGCGCAGCGGGATCTGCCGGCCCTCGATGGCCACGGCCAGCCCGGCGTAGTACTCGATCACGTTGGCGCCGGTGACGATGTCCACGGCCTTCGTTTCGGACAGTGGCTTGCCGGTGTCGCGGGTTTCCAGTTCGGCCAGCTCGTCATTGCGGGCACGCAGGATGTCGACGGCCCTGTTGAGAATGCGGGCCCGCTCGACCGGGGTGAGGGCGGCCCACACCTTCTGACCTTCGTGGGCGCTGGCCACGGCGGCATCGATATCGGCCTGGGTGGCGGCCTGTACGTCGGCGAGTACCTCGCCATTGGCCGGGTTGATGGTCTGGAAGCGTTTGGCCGCCGGATTGGCCGGCAGCCAGGCCCCGTTGATATGGGAAGTGAGTAACGTCATGCAGGCAGAAATTTGCGAATTGTCGGAAAAATAGACGAAAGTCTTTCAATTTGCTGTCATTATCGGTGATTTGATGGCATCGTGCAGGAAAGACCCTTTGGCATGCCGGTAATGGAAATGCGAGAAAGTACGAGGGCGAATGAATTGCCGGAGGATCCGGAAGGGCTGGGAGGGTGCCATGGGGAGTGGGACGGCACGGGGCCGATGCGCGTCGTATAATGAAACATTTCCACACGAAGTCGTCATCGGGTGCGTCCCGGGGGCTGGCTGTGCCTTGAAGCCGTCGAGGGTTCTGCGTTCTGCCGCTTTGCCCTTTACGCCCAAAGGGGAGTGTGGGGACGCATGAGTCCATAACGCGCTCTGGATGCACGAAGGTTTGATGCAGGTCCTGCTCCGGACGTTTTTTGAGGGGCTGCCCTGATTGTGTGGAGCGGCACTGGGTGGTCCAATGCCTTTTCTTTGGGGCTTTGACGGGAGTTCGGTGATGAAAGTTGTGCGTGCGGTTCTGGCAGGTGTGTGTGTGGCGCTGGCAGCGACGGGGGTACAGGCGCGCCCTTGGGCCGACATCCAGAAAAGCGGCACGCTGATTGCGGCCACCGGGGGTGATCTCAAGCCCTTCAACTATTTCGAGGGCAAGAAGCTGACCGGTTTCGAGATCGAGCTGGCTGAGGCCATCGCGCAGAAGATGGGACTGAAGGTGGAATGGAAGGTTCTGAGCTTCGACTCGCTGCTGGCCGGTCTGCAGCGTGACCGGTGGGACATGGCCGTCTCTTCGCATGGCATTACCGAAGAGCGGGCGAAGGTGGTGGACTTCTCCAACCCGCACTACTGCGGTGGGGCCGTCATCGTGTCGAAGGACGGCAAGGTGCAGAAGGTGGCCGAGCTGGCCGGCAAGACCGTGGCCGTGCAGACGGGCACCACCTACCTGGCCCGCCTGAACGATCTGAAGAAGTCCGGTGAGGTGGACATCGACAGCGTGAAGAACTTCCCGCTGGATCGTGACGCCCGCGCTGCCACCCTGAGCAACCGAGCCGACGTGTGGGTGACGGACAAGTTCGTGGCCATGGAAGCCATCAAGCTGCTGCCGCAATCGGGCCTGAAGATGGGTGAGATCCTCTTCCCGGAACGCATGGGGGCTGCTGTCGGCAAGGGCAACCAGGGGCTGGTGGATGCCTTCAACAAGGCGCTGGCCGAGGTGATGGCCGACGGCACCTACGAGAAGCTGTCGAAGAAGTATTTCGACCAGGACATCCGCTGCACGGACTGAGCGCGTGTCATGGACTCATTCGTCCCTGCGATCCCCCCTTTGGGCGTGCAGAACAAGGCGGCAGGGCTGCAGAAACCTCGATGGCTTCAAGGCACTGACAGCGCAGTCGTGCGCATCGCATCCCCGCTTCTCTCATCATGATGCTGATTTTCTCGAAGTGGCCGGCGGGCTGGTCCCGGCAGAGCCGCTGCACCCTGGCCATCGTGGTCGGGGTGGCGTTGCTGATGCTGCTGATGTGCTGCATCGACGTGCCGCTGGCGTACATGCCCGAGCCCATTGCCGAAAATGCCGCGCAGTTTGCCGAAGGCGCCCGCATTACGGTGTATCTGACGCTGGTGTCTGGGCTGGCCGGGCTGGTGCTGGGTGTGCTGGGGGCGCTGGGACGGCTGTCGCGCATTCCGCCGCTGCGGTGGCTGGCCTCGTTCTATATCTGGGTGATCCGCGGCACACCGCTGCTGGTGCAGGTGCTGTTCGTCTTTCTGGCGCTGCCCGAGCTGATGCCCTGGCTGAAGATGGATGATTTCACCTCGGCCTGTGTGGCGCTGGCCTTCAACGCCGGCGCCTACAACGCCGAGTCGATCCGTGCCGGTCTGCTGGCCGTGCCGCGTGGTCAGACCGAGGCGGCCCGCTCGCTGGGCCTGTCCAACTGGTATACCTTTCGCGATGTGGTGTTTCCGCAGGCTTTCAAGATTGCCCTGCCGCCGCTGGTGAACAACTTCATTGCGCTGCTGAAGGATTCGTCGCTGGCCTATGCCATTGGCGTGGTGGAGCTGACCAACGTGGCCAACCGCATCCAGTCGGCCACCTTTCAGCCCATCCCGCCGCTGGTGACGGCGGCGGTGATCTACCTGCTGCTCACCACCGTGCTGACGCAGATTTCCACCGCGGTGGAACACCGGATGGATGTGGAGGGACGGCAGCAATGAACAGTCCGAAACATGAAGGGCAGATGGGCAGCGACACTGCTGCGGGCGCAGGCGTGGGTACTGGGGCTGGTTCGGGTGCCGGTGCAGATGCGGGTGCCAGCGCCGGTGTGAGTGCTGGTGCCAGTGCCGGTGAGCGTGCTGGCACGGGTGAAGGCGGGGCTGTGGGCGGCGTGCGGGAGCGCGGGGTGCCGCTGATCGAGGTGAGCCATGTCAGCAAGGCCTTTGGTGACCACCAGGTGATCCGCGATGTCAGTGCCACCTTTTGCGCGGGCGAAGTGGCGGTGATCGTCGGCGCCTCGGGTTCCGGCAAGAGCACCTTTTTGCGGATGCTGAACCGGCTGGAGCGGCATGATGCCGGCCGCATCCTCATCGATGGCATCGAGGTGAGCGATGAGCGCCAGAAGCTGGACGCCCTGCGCCAGGAGGTGGGCATGGTGTTCCAGCAGTTCAACCTGTTCTCGCACCTGTCGGTGCTGGACAATCTCACGCTGGCTCCGCGGCGCATTCGCGGCCTGTCGCGCCAGGAGGCCAACGAGCGCGCCATGGCGCTGCTGACCCGGGTGGGACTGGAGGCGCATGCGCACAAGTTTCCGCACGCGCTCTCGGGCGGCCAGCAGCAGCGTGTGGCCATTGCCCGGGCGCTGGCCATGCAGCCGCGGGTGATGCTGTTCGACGAGCCGACCTCGGCGCTGGACCCGGAGATGGTGAAGGAGGTGTTGGACGTGATGCGCCAGCTGGCCGACTCCGGCATGACGATGCTGGTGGTGACCCATGAGATGGGGTTTGCCCGCGAGGTGGCCGACCGTGTGATGTTCTTCGACGAGGGGCGCATTGCCTTCGAGGCGGAGCCTGACGCGTTCTTTGCGTGCCGGCATGACAATGCGCGGGTGAAGGCGTTTTTGAGTCGGGTGATGGTGCATTGAGGGGGAGGCACGCCCCTCCCGCATGAGTCCAATCGTGTGGCGGTTCCTACGTTCCGATGCCCCTGTGCGCTGCCGTTTGATGACAATGGCTTTGTGTCGGTTTCAAACGTTCTCGTCGTTTTCTGCAGAGACCTGTAGCTCTGGTACACCGGCCGCTTTGAGTAATGCGGCGACCCGGTCAAATCTGTCGGCGGCCAGTGTGTGGTCATTGGCGTTGCCGGGGGGTACCCAGATGACCATGCCCAGACGCGCACGGGTGAGCAGCACGCGGTAACGGTTGCGCACATAGGTGCGCTCGGCCTCGCCATGTATTTGGTTCCAGCCGCTTCCGCGAGATTTCCGGTATTCCCAATCCGGTCGCTCGTGCTCACGGTGAGGGGCGCGCGTCAAGTCACCGCCCCAACACAGACCAACCCAGTCCAGTTCCAGCCCTTGGCATTCGAATTCGGAGGCAGCCACTTCCAACATATGGCTGGAACGCGTGTCGGTGGGTGGGCACAAGAACCATTTTTCAAACGGAAAGCCCAGGCGGAAGGCGCTGGATCGCTCCAAGCCGTAGGCACGAAGTCGCTGGTCTTCGGAGGTGGCGATCAATCCGGCGCGTTCGCCGTCGGCGGGCTGGCTTTTGCGGCGTAACCAGGCTTTGGCTTGGTTGAGATCGCGGGTGAGGACGAGGGGAAATTCGCGCTGATCTGGGATGCGCGAGCGGGCGTGTTCGATGTCTTGGGCGAGTACCGCATCGACCCATTCAGCCAACTGCTGTGCCCGAAAACTCCGCACACTGACGGTGAGGTGCGCCAGGGGCTCTGGGCGGAATGCGATGTTGGGGGGAACGCCATCGGGAAACAGCCTTCGTCCTGAGACACTTGCGCCGCCCGAGACGGCTTCTGGGGAGGCTACGACTTGCCACCCTGGCTGCGCCATCACGGCCTTGCCCCATTCTTCCAGCCCCGCTTCACCCAGGTAAATCTCTTGCCCACCGCCGACGAGTGCAATGATGACGGCCCATCTTTCGAGGCGATTCATGACCTCGAAGAGTTCGGCAGCTTCGGACGAACCCACCCCTTGCTTGCGTAGCATTTGGTGTTGGTCCCATGCCCGTTGCGCTTCGTCGAATACGACGACGTGTTCATGGGGGGCGGCGGTTGGGTGTTCGCGGTGATAGCGCAGAAACGTGTGAACGTTCTGGATGAAGGTGGACACCTCGTGCTCGCTCTCTTTGCGTCGGCGACCGGCACGTTGCTGGCTCAGGACCAGTGCTTCTCGTACCACATTGACCAGGGGAACGTTGCCCGACAGAAAAATGCCTGATGGACCACCTTCGGCACGTAGGGAGGGGTCGTGAACGACGTTCAGGCCAGTGAGCGTTTTGCCGGCGCCGGGGACGCCGGTGACAAAGCATATGCAGTGCTGATTTCGTTCCCGAGCGCTCCGAATCTCCTTGGCCAGCATGTCGGTGGTGGCGTTTAAATTATGGGCGTAGCTGTGGCTGATTTCGCGGACGCCGTGATGCTCGTAGAGGCGTTCTGCGGCCTCGATGATCGAGGGGACGGGACGGTAAGGTGCGTCGATCCAAGCGGCAGCATCGATGGAAGGGCGCTGGTTGTTGTGATGATGTTCGTAGGCCGATAGCAGTGTGTGTGCGAGGTTGTCGCCGTTGGTCAGCACGATGTGGGCGACGGTTGATGAAGATGCTTTTTTCAGGGGGCGATGGGTGTCTGGTGCAGCGGTGGCACACAGTACGGGGACGATGGGATGCCCTTGGCTGCCCGCATGGAAATCCCGTAGGTTCATGCAGTAGTTTTCTACTTGGTCGCGCGAGGGGGCGTCAAAGGTGCTTGCCCCGACCTTGAATTCGATGACCAGAATGACATCGTCTGCCAGCAGAATGGCGTCTGGCCGCTTCTGACGCCGGGGGAGTTCGTACTCGAGGATGAGGTGCCAATTTTTGGCAGCGTTACAGCGGGCGATGAGTGCCTGTGCGCAGCATTTGAGAAGCGCGGCTTCCGTTCCCCAGGTTTTGATCTGGGTCGAGCGGGTTGATTGGATACCGGTTGCGCTGACTTCTTGGGTGAGGGTGCCGATTAACTTGTCGGTGTCTGCTCTGGTGAAATCGGGTAGGGCATAGTGTGCGCCGCGACTCATGATGGTTGCTTTTCGACATAAACTGATACATTGTCGAAAAGACTACATCGGTTTCGGCGCTATTGCCTATGCTTCGTGGTGTCAGATATACGTCAGGAGCAGAAAATTAGTCTGCCGATCAGCGTGTGTTGAGGCGTCATGGGTTTTTGCCCAGGATCAGTCCGATGCTGGGCGAGATGGCTTCCTGTGGGTGTGTATGCCGGGCGTGTTGAGCGCGTTATGCCGACACCCCTTCCCTCTCAGCCACCGCCACCGCCTCATCCATCAGCATCAACACCCGCGCAGCATCATCCCGCACCTGAATGGCAATGTTGGTGGACGCATCCAGCCGCCGCAGCAGCCAGGGTGTCACTTCGGTTTCGAATGGGTCGGGCAGGGTGATCCCACCGCTCAGGGTGCCGGCCGGGGCGCCGTCGGTGGTGGGTGCCACGGGCAGCGAGCCCAGTTTGCGTTCGATGCGGTCGATAGCGTTTTCCAGGGCTGCGGTGGCCTCTTCGAGGTTCAGGCGGTCACGGCGCAGCACCAGCAGCGTCTTCACGGCACTCAGCTGGGCCAGCAGCTGGTAGCAGTGGATCTGCATGTGTTGCAGGGCTTCCACCGGGGGGCGCACGGCACGGGGTTCGGACAGCGAACGCTGGGTGGCCTGCACGAGTGCCGAGAGGCTGTCGAAGGCTTCGCGGCGCGCCAGGCGCCATTCCAGTTCCGGGCCTGGTCTCGGGGCTGGCCGGTCTGGTGCTGGGGGTGCTGGGTGCGCTGGGTGCGCTGGGGTGGCTGTCGCGCATCCCGCCGCTGCGCTGGATCGCCTCCTTCTATATCTGGGTGATCCGGGGCACGCCGCTGCTGGTGCAGGTGCTCTTCGTGTTTCTGGCGCTGCCCGACCTGATGCCTTGGCTCAAGCTCGACGATTTCACCTCGGCCTGTGTGGCGCTGGCCTTTAACGCCGGGGCGTACAACGCGGAATCGATCCGGGCGGGGCTGCTGGCCGTGCCGCGCGGCCAGACCGAAGCGGCCCGTTCGCTGGGGCTGTCCAACTGGTACACCTTCCGTGACGTGGTGTTTCCGCAGGCCTTCAAGATTGCACTGCCGCCGCTGGTGAACAACTTCATCGCGCTGCTCAAAGACTCGTCGCTTGTCATGTATCCGTCTGCCTCCAGGCGCCAGGCCACGTTTGTCCGGGCTGCAGCCTGAGCCGCAGGGGCGAGAGTGACAGACCCCGCGCCAGTGCCCGGGATACTGGTTGTTGATGCAGTTGTCTGCTGCTCGGATAGGCTTGTTTCCTGCTGTCTGCCGGGCAGAGAGCGCGTGTGCGGGGGGTCATCCGGCGGCGGTGCCCACATACAGCAGGGCGATGACCGTGATGGCCAGTAGCACGGGGCGGATCATCGCCGCCACCAGCGGCTGCTCGATCTGCTTGCTGACCAGGGTGGCGGCCACTAGGGCGGCGCGGGCCGGCGAGCCCATGGTGGCATAGGAGGCCACAGCATTCTGCATGGCCACCAGCGTGTCGGGCGCTAGACCCACCTGGTGGGCAGCGGCCACCTGCAGCGGTACGAACATGGCGTTGCCGCCGGTGTTGGAGCCGGTGAGCCAGCCGCCAAGGGCGGCCAGCACCGGTGCTACCCAGGCGTAGTGCTGTCCCAGCCGGCTTCCAGCCTGGGCCAGCTGGGCGGCCATGCCGGATTGTGTCATCAGTTGCGCCAGCAGCAGAAAGAAGAGGATGGTGAGCCCGGCCGGCCAGAACTGAGCCCAGCTGGTGCGGATGGTGTGAAGCAGGGTGGCCACGGACATGCGGTTGAGGATCAGCACCGACAGCGCGGCCAGCAGCACCCAGAAGCCCGGGATGTAGGCCAGCGGATAGCGGAAGCCGGCACCAAAGGGTTCGATGACCCAATGCGATTGCAACGCATGCTGCAAGGGCGCGATGCCCCGGGTGAGCAGCAGGCAGGCGATCAGCAGCAGGTAGGGGCCGGTGGCGGCCAGCTGCCGGGGGCGGGGGATGGGACTGGTTGAAGATGTCGGGGGAGCGTGGCGGTGTGCCTGCCGCTGGCCGGCCAGCAAGATGACGCCCAGCGTAAGCAGGCTGGCCAGGGCGCCGGCCACTTCCACGCCAAAGGCGTGGGTGAGGAGTGGATCGGCAATGCCCTTGATGGCGCCTGCTAGCAGGGCAAGCGGCCAGTGGCGCAGAAAGGCGTGCCGAGTGTGGGCCGGATCGGTTGCAGTTGCTGGCACCGGGGCGGTCGCGAGTGGTAATGTGGATTCGCTGCCATAAAAATGATTCGTCGACGTATCAAGTGATTTGGTGCTGGATATGCCACCCGCGCGATCGGCCACGTACAGCATCAGCAGTGCGCACAGCGCCGGCAGCGGGGCTGAAAGCAGGAGCGAGCCGGTGCCCACGGCGTTCACGTCTTGCCCGCCCAGCTGGGCGCCTACCATGGTGCCCACGCCCAGTGCGCCCAGGGGCACGCTGATCTGGCTGAGCAGGGCCAGTGTGCCGGCCTGCAGCGGTGCGTGGCCCAGCGCCAGCAGCAGGGGCGCTACCACCAGCACGCTGACGCCAAAGCCGCTGATGGCTTCCACAAAGGGCGACACGCCCAGCAGCAGGGCCAGCAGTTGCACGGGCGGCTGCCGGAAATGCTGGCGGATGAGGGCAGTGATCACGTCGAGCCCGCCACTGCGTACCTGCAGCCGGTACAGCAGCAGCCCGGGCCAGAGCACCGACAGCACGCCAAAACCGATGGCCACGGCCTGGCCGCTGGCGTGTAGGGCCAGCGACAGGGTACTGTCTGCCGGCACGAAGGCGCAGGCACAGGCCAGGGCCACCACGCAGGAGGCCAGGCTGGCGTGCAGACCGTTCTGCCGCAGCAACAACAGCATTACGAACGGCATCAGCAGGGGAATGGCGGCCAGAACGAGCATGGTGTGTCTCCTTTTTTTGTGTTCCTGTCATTCATGCCTGATACCGCGTTGAGGCGGAGGCAATCAGGGAGTAGGCAATCGTTTCGGGTGAGGTTGAAACGTACGTTAGGCCTACATGAGAAAGTTCCTGAGCGAACCAGCGTACGGATTCCCAGTCGGCGGCAAGCTCGCCTGCGAGCCCCCATTGCATCGTCTTGCCCCTTGATCGACCATGGATAGTCGAGCGCTCCAACGCGTTACGGATCGCTTTCCCAACGACGGTCGTCTCAATAGATGAGAAGGGGCTCGTCTTGAGCATTGCAGACTCGACATAGGAAGGGATCATGAATTTTGGTGCGTCATTACGGTTCATGTTGAGACACGCAGTAGTGAAGTCATTCACTCCCACAAGACCACCGATCATCTCGATATCCTGTCCATGTGCACTCAAGATATCTTCAATAGAAATGAAGGCGCCACCAGTTTCCAGCATGGTCGCCACGCCAGCAACAGGAGACGACTCAATTGATTCCCAAAGATCGAGAAGGCACTCTTCGAGCGTGTGAATGAAGCGGCGCGCCTCTTCCGGAAACGTGAGAGTGGCGAGCAGAAAGGTGATTTTGGTCTGTCCGTTAACTCTCTCGGAGGCCTGGTATGCGCGAAGAACGGTCATGAGCCAGAGTTTGAGGAGGTCCGGGCGAATCATGAACATTCTGATCCCCCTGCAACCGTGGTAAATCTCCCTTTCGCTGGTCATCCTGTTGAACACTGCCTTGCTCTTGAGAGGGTCGAGGCCGTGCTTGATGGCGAAACCGTCAATGTCAAAGTCGTCTGGCAGAAACTTACTGATGGGCATGCAGAGTGTCCTTGCAACACAAGTGCTGCCCACGCCAGTAGCAAAGATCTTGCGGTAACGATTCCCGTGTCGTTGCGTGTACATAGAGCAGAACTTTTGATAATTCTCGATAGAGGTCGTTCCTGGTCCAAGCAGCAAAACGCGGAGGATGTCGATGTCTTCCTGGTCAACCCACATTCGTTCGTCTCGGAGCAGACCGATGCCGTACTTTTCCTTGTCTGATGCAATTTTCAGGCCCTCGTTATCAAAGGTGATTACTGACGAGACAAGTTTTGCTTTTGCAATGCAGGCAGGCCTGTGCACGTTGCAAAGAATGCTTGGTGCGCTGATGGAGATGGCGTGTTGAAGTACCTTCTGGAATCCGATGAAAGTGGAGGAGTTTATGGCTTGCTGGAGCTTGGTCCGGTTTCTTGAGAAGGTCCTTGTTTCCTGAAGTGAGTTCCATGGATACGGGTCTTCTTCATCGCGAGCAGCTTCCAGGTAGCATTCGGTGAGCGTTTCGTAGATGTAGTCAATAGGAGACTCATCAATCTGCAATTGCTTGAGAAAAATTTCTCCGGTTTCGCCAGACACGGAAATAGGAGTTCCCTCGGTGACGGTTGTAGTCTTTCCGTCTGGCTGTGTATATGAGATCCAGCGATGCTTCGTCTTTACTTCTTGAGTAATGCCGGTGCTGGTGACGAGTTCAATGATCCGATCTTCATCTTCTTCGTGGTAAGTGACGGGGATGTCGATGATGGTGGGCTTCCCCTCCAGGACGGATTGAACCGCACAAAACTCCGTTCTTGCCGGGTTGCTTGTGAAGTAGGCGGAGCAGGTCTGGATCGCAGAGAAGTCGCTTACGTCTCCTCCGGGTGTGCTGTAAACGTACGACGGCGTATTTTGTTTGTTGAGTTTGTTTGTGGCGATGGCATTTGCGACGTCTTTGCCAAGAACAAGAATTCCGTTCACGTCACCAGACTGGATGGGCAGCCCTTTGCAAAGTACGTGGTCGGGCGTTCCATGGAATCTTGGGTAGATGATTCGTGACAATTGATAGGGGTCGATTTTCTGGAGAAACTCTTTGGGACTGGAATTCCCTTCAGCGATGAGGTCAAGCAGGGTTGTGATGTTGTTGGTTGTCATTTTGTGCCCTTAATTGTATTGATGTTGCATTTGTGTGCGGATTTGTTGTTGGGTTTCCTGGGCGCAAGGAACTAGGGGGGCCCTGACTTCCGAATCGCAGATGCTCAGGGTGCTCAGCGCAAACTTGATGCCTTGAGGGTTTGGCTCCTGCTCCAGGCATGCTTGAAGGGGTGCCAGGGTAGCGGATAGTTCCCGGGCTTCGATGTGCTTGCCTGCTGCAAGCAGGTTGTGGATTTTCTGGATTGTTTTCGGGTACAGATTGGTCAGTACTGATACGGTCCCCTTACAGCCGCTCTCAATCATGAAGGGGGTGGCAGCGTCATCGCCACAAAGTGCGATGAAGTTGCTTTGGGTGGCCTCAAGTATCTGTCGGATGCGGTCGGCGTTATCTGCTGATTCCTTGATCCCCTGAATGACTCCGCATTCGGAGAGCTGGCTTATGACGGCCAGGGATACGTTGGTGCCTGTTCTTTTCGGGATGTTGTACATCAGCAGCGGCAAGCTGCTACGCTGGGCGATGTATTGGTAGTGCTGGATGATGCCTGCGTCGTTTGGGCGCAGATAAGGCGGAACGGTCACCATGAGCCCGTCAATGCCAGTCTGCTCCAGGGCTTGAGCCAGCATGGCGGCCTGGCTGGAGGATGGGTGGCATAAGCCAGTCACGACACAGATGTGTTGTGGGGTTATCGTTCTGACGCGTCTTGCGAGGTGCAGCAGCTCTTCTGGTTGAAGCAGGATGCCTTCGCCGGTGCTGCCGGCAATGACGATGCCGGTGCAGTGTGCGTCGACAAATCGTCCGATCAGGACGTTAAGGGCGTGATCGTCAATCGTGTTGTTGCGCCACGGTGTGATCAGTGCCGGGATGGCTCCGCGCAAGCCGTGTTGCAGGGTCTCGATTTTTCTGCTGTGCATGGCTAGGACTCCTCCTTCGTCATGTCGCCATTGTGGATTCGGGGGCGAAGGAGGAACAGATACAGATGAGCGCGATTTTTCCGTACAGCGCTGTTTCGGGGGACTGAACAGACACTCGCGGGAGGCGCATCCCCGCGTCGGGATCAAGTTCATACCGCTTTTATGCCGGCCCGTTTCGCCGTGCCGGAGCATCCCGCTTCGGCGGGCGTCAACCTGCTGGACGGGTTCAGCGGGGTGTCAGGGCGTGGTGGGCGCAGTCGCTGAGGTTGCGCAGGGCGCGGGCCACGTCGGGGGTGAGGGCGCGGCCCAGGCAGAGGCGGATGGCGGTGGTGGGGCGGGCATCAGGGTAGAAGATGCCGGAGGGGCCGATGGGGCAGCCCAGCTGGCGGGCGCTTTCCTGCAGGGTGGGCAGGTGGGTGCCTGCGGGCAGTTGTAGCCAGTGGATAAAGCCGCCGGGCGGGGGCTGGTAGCGGGTGCCGGCGGGGAAGTGGTTTTCTACCAGGTGCTGCAGGAAGCGGGTGTTGTCGGCCAGGCGTTGGCGCAGGGTGCTGATATGGGGCGGCAGGTAGCCGCGTGCCAGAAACTCGGTCAGCACGGCCTGGGCGAGGCCGGAGACGGAGAGGTTGCGGGAAAACATCTGCGCGAGGATGGCGGTGCGGTGGCGGCCGGGCACGCACCAGCCGACGCGGTAGCCGGGGGTGAGTGTCTTGGAGAACGAGGCGCAGTGGATGGTGTTGTCGGGCAGCCAGTGCTTGATGGCGGGCGTGGTGCGTGTGGGGGGCCTGCGTGTGGGGGGCCTGCGTGTGGGGGATGGGCGGTCGTTCGTGGTTGTGTGGGCGCGGGGCTGTGTGGAGGCGGTGTCTGCGCGATGCGGCTCGGTGGTCCTGTCGGGGGCGCTGTTGGCGTGCCCGGCGGCAGGGGCAGGGCGGGTGCCCGGGGCGCCGGTGAGGTCGTCATCGGCCGGTGCCAAGTCGTGGAACACGTCGTCCTCAATGACGGGGATGCCGGCGGCTTCGGCCAGGGTGGCCAGCTGCTGGCGGGCGGCGGCTGGCATCACGAAGCCCAGCGGGTTGTGCAGCGTGGGGTTGAGGAAGATGGCGTCGACGTGACCCTGGCGGATGGCGGCGTGCAGCTGGGTGAGCGAAATGCCGGTGCATGGATCGGTCCGGATGGGCACGGCCTTCATGCTGAGGCGCTCAATGACCTGCAGGATGCCGTAGTAGGTAGGGCATTCGATGGCGATGCGGGCACCGGGCGGGACGGCAGCGGTCAGGGCCAGTTCCATGGCCACGCTGTCGCCGGAGGTGATGAGGATGTCATCGGGGCTGCAGGGCACGCCGCGCGCCAGCATGAGCGCGGCGATGTGACGGCGCAGGCGGGGTAGACCGGGCGGCGGCACGAAGCCATGCAGTTCGTGGCCGTACTGCCGGGCCACCGTGGCCAGGCAGCGCTTGAGCTGCACGTGTGGGGTGAGTTCGTCGGCCAGCACGGCCGAGCTGAAGGCGAGGTGGCCGGGCTGCACGGCTTGCGAGAGCATCTGCACGACGGCCTGGTCGACGCGCACGGTGAGGGCGCTGAAATCTACTGCCTCATCATCCGGGTGGGCACGGGCCGACACGAGGATGCCGGCGCGGGGTACGGTGTGCACACGCGCTTCGGATTCGAGTGCGGCCAGCGCGCGCTGGACAGTGCCCAGGCTGGTGTCGAACAGCCGGGCCAGGGCGCGCACCGAGGGCAGGCGGGTGCCTTCGGACCAGATATCGCCATCGATCTGGCGGATGATCCAGTCGTGCACGTCCTGCCAGCGGTGGCGGCCGAGGGATGCGGATAGGGGTGGGGTGTGCATGGTGCCGTCTGCGTGCGTGGGGCGCCGGGCAGTGGGGTCTCTTTGGGGGCTCTGAACCGGCCATGCGGCTATGTTCAGCGGATTTCCGGCAAGAGTACTACAGCCGGGCGTCAGCCCCGGGTGTCCGCCTTCGCCACCGCCTCATCCATCAGCATCAGCACCCGCGCCGCATCATCGCGCACCTGGATGGCGATGTTGGTCGACGCATCCAGCCGGCGCAACAGCCAGGGCGTCACTTCGGTTTCGAACGGGTCGGGCAGGGTGATCCCGCCGCTCAGGGTGCCGGCCGGGGCGCCGTCGGTGGTGGGTGCCACGGGCAGCGAGCCCAGTTTGCGTTCGATGCGGTCGATAGCGTTTTCCAGGGCTGCGGTGGCCTCTTCGAGGTTCAGGCGGTCACGGCGCAGCACCAGCAGCGTCTTCACGGCACTCAGCTGGGCCAGCAGCTGGTAGCAGTGGATCTGCATGTGTTGCAGGGCTTCCACCGGGGGGCGCACGGCACGGGGTTCGGACAGCGAACGCTGGGTGGCCTGCACGAGGGCCGACAGGCTGTCGAAGGCTTCGCGGCGGGCCAGACGCCATTCCAGCTCGGGGGCGATTTCGACGGTCTCGAGCTGTCCGGGGTCCAGCGCCAGTTTGGCGTGGCGGATCTGGGCGTCGATGGTGCGTTGCACCACGGCGGGAATCTGGCCACGTTCCCAGGAGGGCAGGATGTAGCAGTAGACCCAGGCGATGGCGGCGCCGATGAGGGTATCGGCCACGCGTTCGAAGAGGGTGAAGCTGGCCTGGTCGTGGCCGTAGGCCAGCATGTGGGCCTGCAGCAGGCCCAGGATGGCCCCGAAGACAGAGGTGACGAGGTAGCGGCGCGAGGAAAAACCATGGGCGCCACACTGGGCGATGGTCATGGTGGCCACGAGGATGCCGGCGCTGGGGTCGGCCGCCAGGATGGCCATGGTGACGATGCAGCCGATGAGGGTGCCGCCCACCCGCTGGTTGCGGCGCTCCAGGGTTTGCGAAAGGCTGCCGCGCAGGACGACGGCGATGGTGAGCAAAATCCAGTAGGAGTGGGTACCGCCCCAGGGCAGGTAGATGGAGGCGGCGTAGCCGCTGCCCATGGCGAGTGCTGCGCGGATGGCGTGGCGCAGCTGGGGGGTTTTCCAGCTCCAGACGGAGAGGATGGGGCCGATGGACCAGCTGGTGGGGCTGACGAACATCTGCCAGTGGCGGCGCACGACGGCCAGGTTGGGAGGCAGCTCGCCGCGGGCGGTGCGCGACAGGCGCAGGACTTCGTCGTTGATGTGGCCGATGCGGTGGGCCATGCCGCGCACGAGCATGGCGGGGGTGGGGCCGAGCATCAGGCTGTCCTGTTCGGAGTCGTGGGCCGAGCGGATGGTGGCAATGCGGGTGCGGCGGTCGATGGCCGGGCGTGGCTTGAGGCCGAGGAAGAGGCTGTCGGCCATGTCGTCGACTTCGGCGGCCAGTTCGTCCAGCACGGCGCGCATCTGGGCCAGGGCGTGGCGGTGGCGAGGGTGGCTGCGCAGGGTGTCCAGTTCCAGTTCGCTGGCCAGCAGCTGGTCGCGGATGTCGAAGGTGATGACGAGCATGCCGGCGATGCGCTGCCGGAACGGGGTGCGGGGCGATTCGAGCACGAGGTCGCGCGTGGCCTGCATCTGCTCGGCCAGGGCCGCCTGGGCCTTGAGGAGCTTGCCGAGCATGGCGTCCTGTTCTTCCTGGCTGTTTTTCTCGCCGATGTGCTGGAACTGGCTGGCCTCGACACGGATGAGGTTGGCCAGCGACAGCAGTACGTCGGCCATGGCCAGTGCGCGGTAGCGGGCGTTGAGGATGAGGTTCCAGAGGGTAGCCCAGAGGACGAAGATGCAGGCGCCGATGCCGAAGTAGAGGGTGTTGATGAGGGGCGGTTCGGTGGAGCCGGACTGGTTGGTGGCCACCGAGAATATGGCGGTGAACATCATGCCCATGGCCACCGGGACGCCCCGCTTGCCCCAGGCCATGGCCAGGAAGGACATGAAGGAGAACAGGGTGATGACGATGAGCTGTTCGAGGTGGCGGCCGTTGAGGCTCTGGACGGCCCAGAAGACGGGCAGGCCGAAGATGACGGAGGGCAGCATGGCGCGGAACTTGCCGCGCCGGGGGCCGACGACATCCGGCGGGGTGGTGGCGATGACGCCGGTGGTGGCCAGGGCGGAGGCGTAGGGGCCCAGCCAGAGGTCGACGACGATCGAGACGAACAGAAAGCCCAGACCGGCAGTGATGCCGTTGGTGACGTAGTGGCTGAGCAGGACGCGCAGGGAGGCACGGCTGCCGGGAGAGAGTTTGAGGCGGCGCATGGTGGGTACCCGTTGTCGCCCGATTTTACTGGGCCTTGAGGTTTGTTCATGCCGGTGGCATATGATGCTTCTTTTGATCCTGCGAATGAGGAATATCGGTCATGGCCATTGCGCATGTATTGAAGCCGGCACCGGCGGAAGGGGCGGCCCAGCTGTTTCTGCTGTTCAGTGATGCGGGGCAGCCGTGGCAGGGGCTGCAGCCGCTGGGTGACAGGTTGGCGGCGGCGTTCGAATCGGCTGCCATCGTGGTGCTGCAGGGGCCGTACGTGGTGGGTGAGGGCGGTGCGTGGCTGTCGCCATTGGCTGGACTTGAGCAGCAGGGGGCAGCTACCGGGGCAGCGGGGTCTGGTGCGTCGGTGGGGCCGGAAACATCCTTTTCGGCCACAGCACTGCTGGACAGGATGAGTGAAGAATCACTCACACGAGCCGTGGATCTGGCGCTGCCGGGGTGCCTGGGCAGTATCCGGGCCTGGCAGGCGAAGATGAAGGTGCTGCCGGAGGCAACCGCCCTGATCGGGCAGGGCGAGGGGGCGACGATGGCGCTGGCGGCTGCCCTGGCCACGATGGAGGATGGCCACCCGGTATGCGGCCGGGTGAGTGTGGTGGGTGGCCGCTATGCGACGATGCCCGAGGTGGTGTCGCCGGCACTGGTGCTGCATTTCCTGCATGGCAAGGCCGACACGACGGTGCATTTCAGCCACACGGTGCGGGCGGCGGAACAGCTGGTGAAGCAGGATGCGGACGTGGTGGCCGACATCGTGCCGCACGAGGGCAGCGGTCTGAATGACGAGATGGCAGGCTGGTTGCTGGACCGTTTCCGCACGCGGGTGCCGCGTCATCTGTGGCAGGCGGCCATGCGGGTGCAGGGGGCGGATCCAGATAGTTGCAGCTGAAGCGGGTTGTTGCCGTGGTCGATGGTACTGACGTGTCTTGCGCCGGCCATGTGCACGGCCATATGCGATCTGCCCGGGCAAAACGCCCCGCCGGGAACTGCCGGACGGGGCGTTTTTCCCGGACACCGGATCAGCCGGCGTCTCGGACTTCCTCGGCCACTTCGTAGAAGGTCTGGCGCACCGCAGCCGAAGGCGGCGGGGTGAGCACGCTGGTGACGACGATGGCGATGGCGGCGAGGATGAAACCGGGGATGATTTCATAGACGCCTGCGAGGGTGTCGTAGCCCATGCCGGCCCAGTCGGTTTTCTTCCAGATGATGACGGTGGCGGCACCGATGATCATGCCGGCCAGCGCACCCTGGCGGTTCATGCGCGGCCACAGCAGAGACAGCAGCACGACGGGGCCGAAGGCGGCGCCGAAGCCGGCCCAGGCGTAGCTGACGAGGCCCAGCACTTCGCTGTCGGGGTCACGGGCCAGCCAGATGGCCACCACCGAGACCAGCAGCACCATGGCGCGGCCGAACCAGACCAGTTCCAGGTCGGAGGCGCCGCGGCGCACGAAGGTCTTGTACAGGTCCTGGGTGAGGGCGCTGGAGCAGACCAGCAGCTGGCAGGACAGGGTACTCATCACCGCGGCCAGGATGGCGGCCAGCAGCAGGCCGGCAATCCACGGGTTGAACAGCAGGCGGGAGGTCTCGATGAACACCGTTTCGTTGCTGGCGGTGACCTGGGCGGCCTGTTCGGGGTGGCTGCCGAAGTAGGCGATGCCGAAGAAGCCCACGGCCACCGAGCCCAGCAGGCACAGGACCATCCAGATCATGGAGATGCGGCGGGCGTTGGGGATGGTCTTGATGGATTCGGCAGCCATGAAGCGCACGAGGATGTGCGGCTGGCCGAAGTAGCCCAGACCCCAGGCGGCCAGCGACAGGATGGCCAGCAGGTCGAGGTTGCCCATCAGGCTGGTGGCGCCGGGCTGCAGGTTTTCGATCACCTCCAGGCTGCTGGAGACGCCGCCCTCGGAGTAGATGACCATCAGCGGGGCCATGATGAGCGCGAGGATCATCAGCGAGGCCTGGATGGTGTCGGTCCAGCTGACGGCCAGGAAGCCGCCGATGAACACGTAGGCGATGGTGCAGAAGGCGCCCACCCAGAGGGCCACGCCGTAGGGCATGCCGAACATGCTCTGGAACAGCTTGGCGCCGGCCACGACGCCGGAAGCGCAGTAGAGGGTGAAGAAGATCAGGATGACCACCGCCGTGATGATGCGCAGGATGTTGCTGGTGTCTTCGAAGCGGTTGGTGAAGTAGTCGGGCATGGTGAGGGCGTTGCCGACCTTTTCGGTGTAGACGCGCAGGCGGCCGGCCACGAAATACCAGTTCATCCAGGCGCCGAGGGTCAGGCCGATGGCAATCCACGATTCGGACAGACCCGAGGCATAGACGGCGCCCGGCAGGCCCATCAGCAGCCAGCCGCTCATGTCGGAGGCGCCGGCCGACAGGGCCGTGACGAAACTGCCCAGGCTGCGACCGCCCAGGATGTAGTCGGACAGGTTGCTGGTGGCACGGTAGCCGAGCCAGCCGATCAGCAGCATGCCCACCAGGTAGATGGCGAACATGATGGTGGTCGCAGTATCTGCAGGGGTCATCAGACCGTCTCCTCTTGTTGCGTGGTGTATGGATATTCAGCGGAACGCGGATTCTAAGAGCGTTTCCTTTTCCCTGGATGGGTATGGGGTTTATGGGATAGGTGCAAAACCCCGATTTTTTGGTGCTTTTGCGGGAAGATAAGGGGGTGATGCCGCAATAACGGACGACGCCTCGGGGTTTGCCCGTAGCGCGTGTGATGAACGCATGCGTTCTGGTGCCGGCCCGGGCTGTGTGCTGACAGGGCTCCCCTGTGCAGGCAGGGCCGCCCGGATGATGCAGCGGCCGGGTTTTGGGATCGGCCGGGCGGGACACTGGCGCAGGCTGGTGATCCTGTTCAGATGGATACCGGAAGTCTCAGGCACAGGCTCCGCGTGGAATGCTGTGCCGGGCGTGTGGGTGCTGACGTTGCTCCGGTGCGGGGGCGGCTGCCTGCCCGGCCGCCGGGGGGCAGCCCCCGGCAGGCAGCCCACGGCAGGTGTCAGATCCAGCCCAGCGTGTTGGCAAAGATGGCCAGGATGGCCAGGGGGGCCAGCCAGCGCAGGGTGTTGAGCCACAGCAGGATGATGGCCTGCGGTACATCACTGCCTTCGCGCATGTGTGCGAGCACGGTGGCCCGCTGCTGGAGCCAGCCGACGAAGATGGAGACGGCCAGCGCGCTGAACGGCATGATCAGGGCGGTGATCATGAAGTCCCACAGGTCGAAGAGCGTCTTGCCGAAGAAGGTCATGTCCGACAGGACGCCGAACGACAGCGCGGACGGGATGCCGACGATGAAGATGGCGATGCCGAGGATCCAGGTGCGGCTCGTGCGTTTGCTTTCGTCTTCGCGGATGATGGCGGCAATCACGGTTTCCAGCATCGAGAAGGCCGAGGTGAGGGTGGCAAACACCACCAGCAGCATGAAGACGGCAAAGAGCAGGGTGCCGAAGGGCATGTGCATGAACACGGCCGGCAGCACCACGAAGATCAGGCCCGGACCTTCGCTGGGCTGGAAGCCGAAGGCGAACACGGCCGGGAAGATCACCAGGCCGGCCAGCAGCGAGACCAGCAGGTTCATCCACATGATGGAGTTGCCGGAGCGGAACAGGTCATGTTCGCGGTCCAGGTAGGCCGCGTAGGTGATCATGGTGGAGACGCCGATGCTGAGCGCAAAGAACGCCTGGCCCAGGGCGGTCAGCATGGTCTGCGAGCTGACTTCCGACAGGTCGGGTTTGAGCAGGAACGAGACGCCTGCCATTGCATTGGGCAGGGTGAGCGAGCGGATGGCCAGCAGCAGGAACAGGATGAAGAGCGCCGGCATCAGGTAGCGGTTGGCCTTCTCGATGCCGTCGGAAATGCCGCTCTTGACCACCCAGATGGTCATCAGCATGAAGAGGCCCTGATAGGCCACCGAGCCCCAGGGGCTGGCGATGGTGGCGTTGAAGAGTTCCTTGAAGTCGGCACCGGTGTGGATGGCGCCGGTGAAGGCATGCACCACGTAGTTGAGCACCCAGCCGCCCACCACGCTGTAGAACGACAGCAGGATGAAGCAGGCAAAGACGCCCAGCCGGCCGATCCAGGGCCACAGGGTGCCCGGGGCGAGCGTCTTGAAGGAGTCGATGGCGTTCTTGCCGCTCTTGCGGCCGATGTAGAACTCGGCCAGCTGCACCGGCATGGCGATCAGGATGGTGAACAGCAGAAACAGCAGGAAGAAGACGGCACCTCCGTTGGTGCCGGCGGTGTAGGGGAACTTCCAGATCGCTCCCAGCCCGATGGCCGAGCCTGCGGCAGAGAGGATGAAACCGATCTTGGAAGACCATGAAGCCGGTGTTTTCATGTGGTGCTACCGCCTGGAGCTGAAGTCTGCTGGCGCTGGAATGCGCCTTGAAAGAATAGAAGCGGATTGTAGCGGGATGTACTACAGGTACGTGTCTGACTCTTCTGGGGTGATCGTCTGATTCTTCTGGGGTGGCTGCCTGCCGGTGAACGTGTTACGAAGTTGCGCCTGTACTGAGCGAACGATGCCGGCGGTGTTGTGTACTGTGTGTGTCGGTGTGACTGGGCACGGGCAGGAAAGTGTGAAATGGGGGGGCGGGCAGTATGCGGGGCGAAGATATGAAGGGTTGGGGAGAAGGTGTGAAGGCTGCAGGGGCGATCGGGGCTGTCATGCTTGCCAGAAGGCGTATGCTGGCAAGCGTGCCGTGCCGTGCCGTGTCCTGCCGTGTCGCAGCGGTCCGGGATATATTGCTCTGGATGATGACTGTCGATGCCCCGGGGTATGGCGCGAAGAACCGCCTTGAGAAGTCGTTCCGGCGGCTTGATATGAACGGAAGGCCAGCACGTGTCATGGATTGATTCGTCCCCGCACTGGCCCCGGGTCTGTGTGCTGGCAAGGCGCACGGGGCAGGCAAGGCGGGCTGTCCGGCACAGGTGCTGGGTGATGGTGGCGGCTCTCCATGCCAGTTGATCCTTTTGGCTGCCAGAGGGATTCTGGGCGACCGTCTCACCGATCTGGTCCCGCAGTTTGTTTGTGCATTCGTAATTACGTAGTAATTACATGTAGTTGCGTGATGGATGGGTTTTGGTTTTGCAGTGCGCAAGCCTTTCGGGCGCTATGTTCGAACGGAGGCTGGTTTTGTGCGCCTGCAGGTGATTTTTGTGGTGTATCGATTTGTATCGGTCGAGGTGTGCCTACGGAACAGGCAGACTGGCCGGGTGGAATGAATGATCATGAATGCAGAAGATCGGCGTGAACAGAATGGAACGGTAGCCCCGGCGTCGGGATCCTCTTCCGTGGCAGGGGGCGCTGGTGCGGGTTCTCCTGGGGCCAGTGCAGCGCAGTCCCAGACAGCTGGCGCCGGGCAGGTTGCAGGCCAGACCCTGGTGCTGCCGATCGAGGGCATGAGCTGCGCATCCTGTGTGCGTCGCGTGGAGATGGGGCTGGCGAAGGTGCCGGGGGTGGCCCAGGTAGCGGTCAACCTTGCCACCGAAAAGGCCACTGTCACGCTGGCCGAACCCGTGCCGCCCGAACGGCTGGTGCAGGCCGTGCAGAAGCTGGGCTACGAGGTGCCGCAGAGCACGGTGGTGCTGCAGGTGGACGACATGAGCTGCGCTTCCTGCGTGGGTCGGGTGGAACGGGCGCTGAAGGCGGTGCCGGGTGTGGCCTCGGCCAGTGTGAACCTGGCTACCGAGCGTGCGACGGTCACGGGCGTGGCGCCGGTGGAGGCGCTGCTGGCTGCGGCCGACAGGGCGGGTTATCCGGCACAGATGCTGGATGATGGCAGCGGGGTTGCCGGTGCCGGTTTCGTCGCCGGCGGGGATGCCGGTGTGGAACATGAGGCTGCTTTGGCGGAGGCCGGGCAGAACCCGCCAACGCATGCCACAGGTGTACCGGGTACTGCGGGTGCAACGCCGGGTGCTGGCGATGGAGCTGGCCCTGCAGGGGGGAGCGCCCGGGCGAGCGGCCAGGTATCCGGCGCAGCGCGCAAGCCGCTCTCCCGCGAGGACCGCAAGGCGGCCGAACAGCGGGCGCTGTGGCGTGACCTGTGGATCGCTGCGGCACTGGCGCTGCCGGTGTTCCTGCTGGAAATGGGCGGGCACGTGGTGCCGGCCTTCCATCACTGGGTGGCACACACCATCGGCACACAGAACAGCTGGTACCTGCAGTTCGTGCTGACCACGCTGGTGCTGTTCGTGCCCGGCCTGCGCTTCTATAAAAAGGGCATTCCGGCGCTGCTGCACGGGGCGCCCGACATGAACTCGCTGGTGGCCATGGGCACGCTGGCGGCCTGGGGCTTCTCGGTGGTGGCCACCTTCCTGCCCGGCCTGCTGCCGGCGGGTACCGTGAATGTCTATTACGAAGCGGCGGCGGTGATCGTCGTGCTGATTCTGGTGGGGCGTTTTCTGGAGGCGCGTGCCAAGGGGCGCACGTCCGAGGCCATCCAGCGGCTGGCACGGCTGCAGGCGCATACCGCCCATCTGCGGCGCGACGGGGCGGTGGTGGATGTGCCGCTGGCCCAGGTGCGGGTGCAGGATGTGGTGGAAGTGCGCCCCGGCGAGCGGGTGCCGGTGGATGGCGAGGTGATCGAAGGCACCAGCTATGTGGATGAATCGATGATCACCGGCGAACCGGTGCCGGTGGCAAAGACGGCGGGCAGTACGGTGGTGGGCGGTACGGTCAACCAGACCGGTGCCTTTACGGTACGGGCCACGGCGGTGGGCGGCCACACGGTGCTGGCACAGATCATCCGGATGGTGGAATCGGCGCAGGGCGCCAAGCTGCCCATCCAGACCCTGGTGGACCGCGTGACGATGTGGTTCGTGCCGGCGGTGATGACGGCAGCACTGATCACCTTCATCGTCTGGATGGTGTTCGGCCCCGCACCGGCGCTGGGATTGGCACTGGTGAACGCAGTGGCGGTGATGATCATCGCCTGCCCGTGCGCGATGGGGCTGGCCACGCCGACCTCGATCATGGTGGGCATTGGCCGTGGTGCCGAGCTGGGTGTGCTGTTCCGCAAGGGCGAGGCGCTGCAGCTGCTCAAGGATGCGAAGGTGGTGGCGGTGGACAAGACCGGCACGCTCACCGAGGGCAAACCGGCCCTGACCGACCTGCTGGTGCAGCCGGGCTTCGACCGGGCGCAGGTGCTGGCACAGGTGGCGGCGCTGGAATCGCGTTCCGAGCACCCCATTGCCCGGGCGCTGGTGGCGGCTGCAGAGGCCGAGGGACTGGTGCTGCCGGCCGTGAGCGATTTCGAGTCACTGACGGGGCTGGGGGTGACGGCCCGGGTTGGCGGTGTTCCGGACGGCCATGTGGCGCCTGCGGTTCTGGTCGCCGTGGGAGCCGACCGCTACATGCAGACGCTGGATGTGGATGTGAGTCCCTTTGCTTCCGAAGCCGAGAAGCTGGGTCAGGAAGGGAAGTCGCCGCTTTATGTGGCCATCGGCGGGCAACTGGCTGCCATCGTGGCGGTATCTGACCCGATCAAGTCAACCACGGCGGCCGCCATCCGCACGCTGCACGATCAGGGCCTGAAGGTGGCGATGATCACCGGCGACAACGCCCGCACCGCCCAGGCCATTGCCCGGCAGCTGGGCATCGACGATGTGGTGGCCGAGGTGTTGCCGGCTGGCAAGGTGGACGCGGTCAAGCGCCTGCAGCAGCGTTACGGCGCGGTGGCCTATGTGGGCGATGGCATCAACGATGCCCCGGCGCTGGCGCAGGCCGAGGTGGGTGTGGCCATCGGCACCGGCACGGACGTGGCCATCGAGGCCGCCGACGTGGTGCTGATGTCCGGCAGCCTGCAGGGTGTGCCGACCGCCATCGGGCTGTCGCGGGCAACCATCGGCAACATCCGCGAGAATCTGTTCTGGGCCTTCGCGTACAACACGGCGCTGATTCCGATTGCGGCCGGCGCGCTGTATCCGGCCTTCGGCATCCTGCTGTCGCCGATGCTGGGTGCGGCGGCCATGGCGCTGTCCAGCGTGTTCGTGCTGGGCAATGCGCTGCGGCTGCGGCGGTTTGCGGTCGCGGCTGGGTGAGGTCGCGGGTGGCCGTGGTTCCTGGCTGGGTCTCCGGGCGAAGCGGCGGATAGCTGTGGTTTCCTGCCGGGCCAGCGGATGATGCAACGGGCGACCGTAATTTTCGGCCAGGTCGTTGGATGAAGTAGAGGGCGACCGACCGCACTTGGCCGCTGGCCCGCCGGAGATTTGGGTGTTGGATGGACGCGGGAATGCCTTGAGGGAATGTGTTGAACATGAGTATGGACAGGCCACGCCTCGTCGTGGGCATCAGCGGCGCTAGTGGTTTTCAGTACGGGTTGAAGGCGCTGCAGCTGCTGCGGGCGGTGGGCGGTGTGGAGGTGCATCTGGTGCTGTCGAAGGGTGCCGAGATGACCCGTGCGATGGAAACCGCCATCACCCGTGACGAGGTGCAGGCCCTGGCGGACGTGGTGCATCCGGTGCAGAACCTGGGGGCCAGCATTTCCAGCGGATCGTTCCGTACGCTGGGCATGCTGGTGGCCCCCTGCTCGATGCGCTCGCTGGCCGCCATGGCCCAGGGTTTGGGCGACAACCTGCTGACCCGCGCCGCCGATGTGGTGCTGAAGGAGCGTCGCCGGCTGGTGCTGATGGTGCGCGAAGCACCGCTCAATCTGGCTCACCTCGACAACATGCGCCGCGTGACGGAGATGGGGGGTGTGATCTTCCCGCCGGTGCCTGCTTTCTATGCACAGCCGCAGACGGTCGATGACATCGTGACGCACAGCGTGGCCCGGGCACTGGACCTGTTCGGCATCGATGTGCCGGCGCTGCCGCGATGGGATGGTGGGCGGATGGCGCATCAGGGTCCGGCGGAATCGCCGGGAAGCGTGGGTCGATGTCAGTGATGGGGCCAGGGATCGACCGTTGTCCGGATGCTTCCGGGTAGACAGGTACAGAGGTCAGGAATCGACATATCGTCCCCAACGTGTCGATTTTTAGTCCGAAATTCGACATGTCAGCCCAGACGTGTCGATTTCGAGCCTGAAAATCGACATATCCGGGGGATCTGTCGATGCAATCGACAGATCAGTGCGCCAGCTCGGCAAACAGCGCATCGTTGATGTAGTAGGTCTCGCGCCCCTGCTTCTCCGGGCGCAGCACGCCCAGGGTGGCCAGTTTCTGCAGGTAGCTCGACGCCGTCTGGCGCTGGGCCAGGCCGGCATCCACCAGAAACTGGATCTTGGTGTAGGGATGGCGGAAGATGACCTCTATCAGATCCTTGCTGTAGATGGAGGGGGCCTCCTGCTGCACACGCTGACGCACCTCCTCCATCAGGGTGCGGATACGGGTCACCTGATCGTGGGTCTGCTGGGCGGTACTGATGATGGCGTCGAGCATGTACAGCACCCAGGGCTCCCATGCCTGCTGTTCGGTCACACCGCGCAGCAGGGCGTAGTACTGCGGCTTGTTTGCCATGATGTAGCGCGACAGGAAAAGCACCGGGATGTCCAGCAACCCGGCCTGCACCAGATACAGCAGGTTGATGATCCGTCCGGTACGGCCATTGCCATCGTCGAAGGGGTGGATGGCCTCGAACTGGTAGTGCATCACGGCCATCTTCACCAGGGGGTCGAAGTCGTCCTCGGCGTGGATGAAGTGCTCCAGATTGCCCAGCTTGTCCCGGATGACGGACTCGCCCACCGGCGGTGTGTAGATGATCTGCCCCGTACCGTCCTTCAGTGCCGTGTCACTGGTGCGTCGCACACCGATGTCCTGCTGTTTGATGATGCGCACGATGTCCACGAACAGGTTGGTGGACAGTGGGCGATCCTTCAGTGCCGCGAAACCGAACTTCAGCGCCTCACGGTAGCGAAGCACCTCCTTGGTGTGGGGGTCGGTCCTGCCATCGGGGTCGATGTCGGCCTTGTAGAGCGCATCGTTGGTGGTGACGATGTTTTCGATCTCGGAAGACAGTCGCGCCTCCTGCAGTACGATGCTGTTGATCAGCAGGATCTGGTTGGGGATTTGCGCGGCCAGCCCCCGCAGGTTGGCCAGTACCCGGTTGGCTTCGATGGCGCGTTTCAGCACGGCACGGGTTTCCAGCTCTGCGGCAGGGGGCAGGGGCGGAAGGTCGTTGTGGGGAAGAGTGCGGTTGTGAGCCATGGCGGGAACGGATGGTGATGTACTGCCTGGAGGAGGGGCGCGTGCTGTCCGGAGCTGGCCGGGCAGGAATGGTGTCGGCTCGTTATGAACGGGCGCCACGTGTCGAATCCATCGACCTGTGGGCCATGATATGTCGATTCTGGGGCCAGAAATCGACATATCGCCCCCAACGTGTCGATTTTTGGCCCGAAATTCGACATGTCAGCCCCGACGTGTCGATTTTGAGCCCGAAAATCGACATATCCGCTGGATGTGTCGATGCGTTCGACAGGTCAGTTCCGAACCCCGTGCCCGGACAAGGGCTGCGCTATACTGCTCAATTGTTGATTAACGTTACAAATGGAAGGTCCATGGATCATGCTGACAGAGGTTGTGCCGGGGATGACGCTGTGAACAAGTCTGTGGGCAAGCCTGTGAATGAATGTGTGAATAACGCTGTGGACAATGTCAGGAGCGTGGGCAGAGGATGAATGTGGACGGCGGATTGAATACGGACCGCCGGCAGAACGCAGGCCGGGTACTGATTCTCGATGGCGGCATGGGCCGCGAGCTGCTGCGGCGTGGTGCGCCGTTCCGCCAGCCGGAGTGGTCGGCGCTGGCGCTGACCGAGGCGCCGGAGGCCGTACGCGATGCCCATCTGGACTTCATCCGGGCCGGTGCAGAGGTGATCACCGCCAACAGCTATGCGGTCGTGCCCTTCCATATTGGTGACCGGTTCGAGCTGGAGGCGCAGACGTTGGCTGCCACGGCTGGCCGCCTGGCCAGGGAGGCTGCCACGCAGAGCGGGCGGGATGTGAAGGTGGCGGGGTCGCTGCCGCCGCTGTTCGGTTCATATCGTCCGGACCTGTTCGAGGCGGCCCGGGCGCCCATGCTGGCAGCACCGCTGGTGGCGGGGCTGGCGCCGTACGTGGACATCTGGCTGGCCGAGACCATCTCGTCGCTGGCCGAGGCGCGTACCTGGCGAGAGGTGCTGCCCAACGATGGCAAGCCGTTCTGGCTGTCGTTCACGCTGGATGATGCCGTGCCACACGAGGTGCCGGTGCTGCGTTCGGGCGAAACGGTGGCCGAGGCCGCCCGGCTGGCGCTGGACCTGGGGGCCGCCGCGCTGCTCTTCAACTGCAGTGCGCCCGAAATCATGGAAGCGGCCGTGCGCGTGGCCAGGGACATCTGCGGCGACCGGCTGCGGCTGGGCGTATATGCCAACGCGCTGGTCACCGAGGACAACAACAGTGATGATGCCAACGGCGAACTGAGCGGCGTGCGAGAGGATACACAGCCCGAAGCCTATCTGCGCTGGGCACAGACCTGGGTCGCGGCCGGTACCGACATGGTGGGTGGGTGCTGCGGCATCGGGCCGGAACACATCAGGGAGCTGGCGCAGCACCTTGGCTGAGGCCGTACCCTGCCGGCCTGCAATCCTCCCCTGCAACCTCTGCCCCCTGCAACCAGCCCCCTGCAGCATGCATGGTACCCATGCCCGGAGGGCTGCTGTTTTTTGCGTCCGTATTTTGCGTCCGTACCATCACGGGGTGCGTGCCTGAATGACGCCCCTCCTTCTCTGTCAAACACATCATGAGTGAAAAATCCCGGATCGGCCTGGCCGCACTGACGGCGCTGGTCATCAGCTCGATGATCGGCTCGGGCATCTTCAGCCTGCCGCAGAACATGGCGGCGGTGGCCGGATCGCAGGCTCTGCTGATCGGCTGGCTGATCACCGGCGTGGGCATCATCTTCCTGGGCATCTCCTTTGCCTGTCTGGCCCGGCTGCGTCCCGAACTGGATGGGGGCATCTACACCTATGCCCGTGATGGCTTTGGCGAGCTGATGGGTTTTTTCTCGGCGTGGGGGTACTGGCTGTGCACCACGGTGGGCATCGTCGGCTATCTGGTGGTGGCCTTCGAGGGTATCGGCACCTTTGTCGATGCGCCGGGTGCGGTGGTGTTCGGCAAGGGCAACACGCTGGCCGCCTTCGTGGGCGAATCCGCGGTGGCGTGGCTGGTGTATGCGCTGGTGGCGCGTGGCATCCGGGAAGCGGCCGGGGTGAATCTGGTGGCCACGCTGGTGAAGGTGTTTCCGCTGCTGCTGTTCATCGGGCTGGCGGCGTACTTCTTCAGGCCCGATGTCTTCATGTCCGACTGGACCGGCGCCTCGCTGGTCACGCCTGACAACCCCGACGTAAGCGTGCTGACGCAGGTGAAGAACACCATGCTGATCACGTTGTGGGTGTTCACCGGCATCGAGGGGGCGGCGGTGCTGTCGAAGCATGCCAGAAGCCGTGCCGACGTGGGCCGGGCGACGGTGATCGGCGTGGTGGTGACGCTGGCCATGTATGTGGCCATCACGCTGCTGGCGCAGGGCGTACTGCCGCGGGCCGACATTGCCACGATGGAGAATCCATCGATGGCGGGTGTGCTGGCGTACATGGTGGGCGGCTGGGGCAAGGTGCTGATCACCGTCTGCCTGATGGTGTCGGTGCTGTCCTCCTACCTGAGCTGGACGCTCTACGCCACCGAAATCCCGCATCTGGGGGCGAAGAACGGGGCATTTCCGCCGTCGTTCATCCGGCTCAACAAAAATGAAGTGCCGCACGGCTCGTTGCTGTTCACCACGTTGACGGTGCAGCTGTGCCTGTTCCTGGTCTGGCGCACGGGCAACAGCTACGAAGCGCTGCTGATGATCTCCACGTCGATGATCCTGATTCCCTACCTGCTGGTGGGCGCCTACCTGCTGAAGCTGTCGTTTGCGCAGCGCCTGGCGGTGAAGTATCGGCTCATCGGGGCGGCGGCCACGCTCTATGCGCTGTGGATCGTCTACGCGGCCGGTACCGAGTATCTGCTGTTCTCGGTGCTGCTGTACCTGCCGGGGGTGCTGCTGTTTCTGTATTCGCAGTGGCGGCACCACGGGACGTGGCGGTTCAACGGGTGGGAGAAGACGGTGCTGGTGGTGCTGGCCGTGCTGGCTGTGCCGGCGGTGAGGCAGGTGGTGGAGAAGTTGTGATGGCCGGTGGGAGTTGGTATCGATTCGAGGGACGAATCTACACCTTGGGAATCGGTATGCCCATGCCTCTATTCCAGTCTTGAACCAATGCAAGCGGAGCCGGCCGCTGCTGTGGCAAGCCGTTCATTGGTTATTACCAGATCGGTGACAGTGTCTTGGTCAACTGATGTTGATGTCCTGGTCCGTTAACAGGGGAGCGGACGTCGTTTGACAGGAGAACAGGGCCTGTTAACAGGGGAGCAGGGACGGTTAGCAAGGGAGCGTGCGTGGTTTAACAGGAGATCCTGAACCGTTAACAGGGGAGCAGATGCCGCTTGGCAACAGCAGTGGGCTGTTAGCAGGGGAGCAGATACGGCTTAACAGGAGAATTGCGGCCTTTGACAGGGGGGCAGGCATGGTCTTGGGAGAACCCTCGTCCTGTCAACAGAACTGTGGCGTACGGGCCTCCTTGTGAGCCATGGCCTGAAAGGGTGGGGGTAACGCGGGGTCGAGTGAGTCCGTGACACGCTCTAGCATGGGTCTGTTGTCATGGCCTTCGTTACCGCCACAGTGCTGTATGCCTGCCGGTCATGGGTTGGCGTTGTAGGAAAGGCGAGCTTCAGCAGGCGTTCTTTGACCAGCGGAGAAAGGTAGCTGTCTCGCAGAAAATCAGGTTTTCGGTTGACCAGCGACGACAGAGCGCCAAGTGTCACATAGTGGTGTGCACAGACCGAAAGCAGGACATCTTTCATGGCCGGTTTTGTCAGCCGCTGCTTCTGGCGTGGTTGCTGGCACAACGATTCCAGGTGCTGTCGCATCAAAGGGGAAAGCGCTGCCAGATCATCGATGACCGGCAGGGGCAATTGATCTGTACACAGTCGGCCATGTTGGTCACGTACCTTTGATGGCTTCGATGGGCGTTGATTCGGGGCGTGTTGTTCCGAGAGGATGAGGGGCTCGTTGGAAACAAGGTTATTGGGGGGCAGCAGGCGCCTTTGCTTTGAGTCCGAACTGCCTGATGTACCAAAAACCGCATCCACCGTCGGTAACCCATGCCCTGGCAGGCAGTAGATTGTCCCACGGCCGGAACCGGTAGCCTGCAGCATGCCTGCCTGGGTGAGTCGTTGCAGCATTCGGGTCAGCTCGACGGGGTGGGCGGACGAGACCGTGGTCAGGCGAGCGTGGCTGATCGTATTCTCGGCAGCAGCAAGGGCCAGCGCCAGCCGTTCGTCGTGACCGAGCTGCTCGAGTTCATCACCGAACATGATGTGCAGGGCTTCCATCACGTCCTGTGGGAACAGGTCGAGCATGCCCAGTTCCAGGACGGTCTGGTTGAAGGGCGTGTAACTGTCGAACAGTGTCGGGGGCTTCCAGTGCTGCGACTGCCAGCCCTGAAAGATTTTCGGGATACCGGTGCCTGCCTGCTCGCCCAGGCCGACAAGCCGGAACATCTTGTGCAGCGTGCGGTTGCGACAGTCGGCCTCGCCACCCTGAATGGCCGCCTCCACCGGAATGCGCATGGTGCCGGGGTTGCGAAAGCGGAAGGTGCCGGGGCGCTTGACGATCTTCACCGAGGCGCGATCGGTGTAATCGGCATGGACCAGCGTGTTGAGCAGCGCTTCACGCATGGCGGTGTGAACCGGGGTTTCGTTCTGCCGGATGCCATTTTCCAGACGGAAGGGTACCTTCAGGTCTGCGGTAAGCTTCAGGTAGACCTTGCGGAAGAAGTCGTACAGGTTGCCGGACCAGGCGCCATCCAGCGTCAGACGGTCCGACCAGCGCAGTGCGTCGGTAGATTCTGGCTGTTCCTGGTAGTCGAGCATGTAGTAGGGCAAAGCCTCCTGAATGGACGGCATGGTGCCGAACATCAGCAGGCCAGCAACGGTCAGGCCCTGTTCACCCTGCTGGCGATCCTCCCGCCAGCCGCCGATCATCTGCAGGAAGGTTTGATCGTCGAGGTTGGCCCATGGATGATCCGGATTCAGGATGCGGTACACCTGCCGGTAGCCGCGCAGGGTTTCCTGGTCCAGATCCCTCAGGCCGAATTTGTCCAGAATGCGACTGTCCCGGCTGTCTTCCACCCGCTCGGCGATCATGCGTCGCACCTCTTCATCCGGCAGGGGGAAGTCGCCTTCGTTCTGCCGGCGGTAGGTATTGTTGTTGAGCGGGTTCTGCGTCAGGTGAACGGGGCGCTGGCGGCGGGTGGCGCGGGGAATTTCAATGATCAGCAGCGTCTTGCCCGCCACGTCCCATTCCTGAACATTGGCGTTGCCGATGAGGTTGATGCTGACCTTCTGGCGGTTGTTCAGATTGTTGAACAGCTCGGTACGTACCTTGGCCACATTTTCGATGCCCACGGGTTCGAACCGTCCCTGCCGTTCGCGCATGCCCAGAAACACCAGTCCGCCGTCGGTGTTGGCCATGGCACTGTAGGTAGGCCAGAAATCATCTGGTAATGCTCCCTTGCCGTCACGACCGATGGCCAGCTTGCATTCGATCGAGACGGATTCGCGCAGCAGGGGCAAGGTGTCGAGATTGGGGATGTGGAGCATGGTGGTTTCGGTCAGACAGCAGGGTCTGGCGTGATGAGCGGAACGTGGGGGAAATAGTTCCGGTAGCGTCGGGAGTCACGGGTGAGGATGGCCCAGCCATGAACGGCTGCATGCGCCCCGATGAAGAAGTCGGGGAGGACATTGTGTTTCGTGCCCCTGCTGCGCCGGTACTGGACGAATGCCATGGATGCCAGAAACAGTGCTGGGCGCGGGAGTTCCTGGTACTTCAGCCCCATCGTCTGGATGACGCCGTCCAGTGCATCGACGGATTCGAAGGTGGTCGACAGTTCGGCATAGATGATGGGATTGATGACCAGTTCGTGGATGATGGATTGGGTCTGAAGCTGATGCATGGACCAGCTGGCCCAGACCGGATCATCTTCCAGCACATCCAGCAGGACGTTGGTGTCGACGAGGATCATGAGGGGCGCATCCTTTCCCGGATGACGTCGGGAGGCGTCGGTGCTGTGGGGCGGCTGCCTTTCCGGGCGGCAGGCGTGGAACTTGTGGAGTCAGTCTGGCTGGCGGAGCAGTGCCATCAGTTCATCGGTACGCCACTTGATCTGGGCGGCGCCACGAACCGCTTCGAAACGGTCGGCATTGGCCTGATTCAGCGCCTTCCGGGGCGGTTGCCCCGCCTTGTGGATGATGATCTGGCCCGCCTCGTTGAAGGCAAACTCGACACCGTCACCGGGAAGCAGCTGCAGGGCGTCGCGGACCTTCTTGGGGATGGTGACCTGGCCCTTGATGGTCAGGGTTGTTGCCATGGGTGTGCACCAAAAGTATTACTTATTGGCGATGGTATTGCCGTTGACCCATTGGGGCAAGGGGTATACCGGACGGAGGGGAACAGGAACAGCCTGAAACCGTATTCTTTCTTGCTATCGTCAGGCTCCTGAATTGTGCACCCCGTCCAGCGTGGCCGAACGGCAGAATTCCGGTGGGACAAAACCGACGGACACAAAAAAGGCGACGCCCCGACATCGGACATCGCCCCGTACAGATCCGGAACCCGGCCACACCCCTGTCACACGGTCCGGACCATCGCATGGTCAGGACCATCGCTTTCAGGCGCCAGCGCCCGGTTTCGTGTTCCGGCGGCTCCGCGCCTTCGCGAGGTGACGACGCAACCTGCCGCCGTCACCCCGCATCCTTGCCTCACCGCGGCGAGTAAGCCACCCCCAGCATCACCGTGCGCGGCTGCTGGTTGTAGTAGCGCCAGGTGGCGTTGCGCCGGTTGCCGATGTTGTACACATCCGCATAGGCGGTCAGCTCGGGCGAGACGCGCCAGGCCGAGCGCAGGTTTACCAGCAGGGCACCGCCCACGCGGTGCTGGTTGGCCTCGTCGGAGAAGCGGCGGTTGCTCAGCATCAGGTCGGCGCCCACGCTGTAGTCGCCAAAGCCGTAGTCCACCTGGCCGTTGAGGGTGCGCTTGGCCACATGGGGTAGCACACGGCCGGTGGCGTTGTTCTTCGGATTGACGAGGTCCAGGTTCGCCTGCCAGCGCAGGCCGTCGAAGGCCTGGCCGGGGGCGGTGTCCTGACCCACCGACAGGGCCAGACCGGTGATGGTGGCACGGCCCAGGTTGAACAGCGAGCAGTTGACGGCGGCGGTGCAGTCGCCGGCCACGGTCAGGCGGTCATGCACGCGGGTGCGGTATACCACGGCCTTGGCGTAGGTGGTGCTGTCGGGCTGCCAGTAGGCGCCGGCGTCCATGGTCTGGTTGCGCTGCTGTTTCAGGCGGTTGCCTTCGGCGCTGGCATAGTAGTCGGCCAGGTCCGGCATGCGGTAGCCGGTGCTCAGGTTGCCCGCCACGCGCAGGTTGGGGGCCAGCCGGTAGCCGTAGCCGATCTGGTGACTGAAGGTGCTGTTGTAGCGGTTGCTGTCATCCATGCGCAGGGCCAGGTTCAGCTGGTGCTGCCCCCAGGTGCCGATGGCGTTGCCCAGCAGCGCGTTGGTGGTGCGCGTGGGCGATTTCAGGCCCTGGGTGTCGTAGCCTTCTTCCAGCCGTTCGAAGGCGATCCGGCCATTCACGTTGGGCAGAACCCGCTGGCTCATGCCCAGCCCGTATTCGCGCAGTTTGGTCTTGTCCCAGTCGGCACCGTCGGTGTAGTTCCAGGTGTTGCTGATGCTGCTCTGGCCAAATTTGGCGTCCAGGCGGGTGCCGGGCGACAGTTCATGCTCGGCCTTGACGCCGGCCAGTTCCAGGCGCTTCTTGGCCGCGAGGGCGGTGGCACTGCCGCGCAGGCCGTCGAAATCGGCGTTGACGGTGTTGCGCATGGCCAGCACGGTCAGGTGTGTGGCGGTGGAGAGCCGGGCGTCCAGGCGGCCGGAGATGTTGTCGCGTTTCCAGTTGTCCTGGTCGTTCTGGTGGCCGGGGTAGTCGCCGGCGGTGGCATCGAAGCCATCGCCGCGTTCGCGGCCCAGGTCGATGCGGCCGGTAATCTGGTCGTTGCCGCCCGAGAGGCGTCCGCGCATCTGCATGTAGCCGCGGCCGCCGATGCCGGCTTCACCACTGGCCCGGGTGCCGGGACCGGCTGCGTCGGACAGGAGCTGCACCACGCCACCGCCCGCGTTCTGGCCATAGATGGCCGAACCGGGGCCGCGCAGGATTTCGGTGCGGCTGCCGTAGGACATGGGCAGCAGCGAGAAGTCGGCACCGCTGGCCGGGCTGACGCGGAAGCCATCGATCATCACCAGGGTGTCCTGCATGGCGTTGCCGCGGATGGACAGGCCGCTGAAGGCGCCGGGGGTGCCCTGCGAGAAGGTCTGGATGCTGCCCAGCGGCTCGAAGGGGGTGAGCTGGCTCACGTCCTGGTGGGCGTGGTAGGTGGGCAGGATCACCACATCGCTGGTCAGTTCACCCAGCGTGGCGGGCATGTTGGTGGCCGTGACCATTTTCGGGCCGCCGGCATGCCTGTTGTTCAGGGCAGGCCGGGTGTGGGCCGGCTCCTGCGCGTGGGCCATGGGGGGCTGGGTGCCGGCGGGCTGCGGCTGTGTGCTGGCAGGGGTCTGTGCGTTGCCCGGCGCCTGCGTGTTTTCGGGCATCTGCGTGTTGCCCTGCGGTGCACGCTGGATCTGGAAGTGGCGGGGCTGCTGGCCCTGCGGCTGTTGACCCTGTGGTTCCTGATAGGTGGGCAGCTGGGAGGCAGGTGACTCCACCGGGTGAACCGTCTGGCCCTCGACGCGCTGGGCGTGGACCTGCTGGGCAAGGGCGGCAGAGGTGCCTGCCAGGGAAAAGACGGCCATCACGGCCGCGGCACAGGTGCTGCGTTTGAACATGAGCGACTCCGGAAAACGGTGACCTGTCGGGGTGCAGGCCCCGGCTGGGCGCACGTACCGACGGTGATGGGTGTTGTTTTTCAGTGTAGTCCGCCGTTCGTCGGCCGACAAACGGTCGGCCATATTGTGTGGCCTTTGCAGCGGCGTTATGCAAGCAATGTGCGCAGAAGTGTTTCTCTGTCGTTACCTGTCGTGCCCGGGTGGTGTCACAGCCTGTCTTGCCAGCATCTGCGCCACCTGCTGCCAGACGGCCTCTTCAGTGGGCCAGGGCCGGGACTGGGCCAGGTGCACATGAGGGCCGAGGGCGCGGTAGCGGGCGGTGTCGGTGGGGCCGAGGACGGAGAGCAGCGGGGCGCCGACGGCGGCGGCCACGTGGCCGGGGCCGGTGTCGTTGGCCACGACCAGGGTGGCGTGGGAGAGCAGGGCGGCGTACACGTCGAGCGGTACGTCATCCAGCGACCGTGCCGTGGGATAGTCGGCGTGGGCCCGGGCGGTTTCGGCGCCGGGGCCGGGAACCAGGAGAACCGGCATGCGTTCGGCCAGCTGCCGGCACAGCGCCGGAAAACCCGGCCAGGCCTTGCTGTTGCCTTCGAGGGTGCCGGTGGCGAAGGGAATCAGAATCGCAAAGGGCCGGATGGCCGGGGTGGGATAGTCGACCGGATGGGTATGCCCGGCCAGCGATCCCGGGCCATGGGGATTGTGCCGTGCGCCCGCCTCTTCGAGCAGCCCTGCCTGATACAGCAAAGTGAGCGCCCGCTCCCGTGCCGAATCCGTTAGGGGCAGGTGGGGCCACTGCATCTGTTCCGGTGAGGGGATGGCGTCGTGGGTGCCGGGCTTCAGGTCGGGGTCGTTGTCCTGTGGCGGGGTGAGGGTGGCGGCGGCGCCCCAGAAGCGCTGGCTTTCGTGCAGGGGGTGGGCCGGTTGCGGAACGGGGTGGGTGAGGAACCAGCCGCGGCCGTCCTGGCGGTAGCCGACGGTGTTGAGCCCGGCCAGCCAGGTTTCGAAGGCGCTGGAGAACGAGTTGGTGAGCAGCAGGGTGTTGAGGCGCTTGCCGAAATCCGGGTCGTGGAGCTGGCCTTCCTGCCGCAGGCGCCGCAGCAGGCGCACGCGTTCCTTCAGCGGACCGGGCAGGGTGTGGACCGGCCAGCCGCAGCCGGCCAGCAGGGTGGCGGCCCAGCGTCTGCCCACCAGCTGCAGGGCGTAGCCGCGATGATGCAGGTGCCAGAGGGTGGGCAGGCTCATGATGACGTCGCCAACCCAGTTGGGGAGTCGCACGATGAGGGGTCGCATGACGGGAGCGGGGCAGGTTTTGTGGATAATGCGGAAAGTTCCACCGATTATGGAGTCAAAACCATGCAGGGCGCAGAAAAGCCAACCTCCGGGGCACTGAACGGGGCCGCCGTCATCGCGTTTCACCAGCAGTGTCTGGCGCTGCCGGGCTGGGCAAAGGCCGGGCAGGCACCGGATGGCCATGCACTGGATGTGCCGCCGCCGGCCACGGAGCCCGGGGCGCAGCTCTGGCACTGGGTGGCCAACAACCACCGTTTCAACAGCCTGCTGTGGGATGAGGAAGACCTGGCGCGCCGCACCCGTGTGTCGGCCGAGGAGATCGCCGGCAACAAGCGGGCCATCGATGGCTACAACCAGGCCCGCAACGATGCCACCGAACGGGTGGACGAGCTGCTGCTGCTGGCGCTGGGGCTGGTGGATCCGGCATCGGTGGGTGGTGATTCGCCGGTGAGCCTGGCCGGCCAGCAGGCGCGGATGAACAGCGAGACGGCCGGCAGCATCATCGACCGGATGTCGATCATGGCGCTGAAGGTGCGGGCCATGAAGGCGCAGACGGCGCGGACCGATGTGGACGAGGCGCACCGCGAGGCTTCGCGCGCACGGCTGGCCCGGCTGGAGACGCAGCGCAACGATCTGGGCCGCTGCCTGGACGAGCTGATGGCCGATTGTCGTGCGGGGCGGGCATATTTCAAGGTGTACCGCCAGTTCAAGATGTATAACGACCCGGCGTTCAATCCGGCCCTGGTGGCCGAAAGGGGAGCCTGATGGATATTCCGGGTCATCTGCCGCAAGGCGAAAAACCGCTGTCACGCCGGCCGCTGAAGACGCGGCTGGCCGATCTGGCCGCAGCCGTGCTGGCCTTCCTGCTGCTGGCGCCGCAGGGGTTCGGGTTGCGAAAGAAGTAAGCGGGTACTTTCTTTACCCGGCCTCCAGCACGGGGGCCAGCGCTGCCAGCCACTGTTCGGCCTTCTGCGCCAGCGTGAGGCTGGCGTAGGCTGGGCTGGTGGAGGGCAGCACCACGGTGGCGTAGCCCTGCTCGTCGAAGAAGCGGCGCTGGCGGCCGGCATGCTGGCCGTTGAAGGCCACCAGTTTCAGTGAGGGCAGCTGGGCCAGAAGGGGGCCGAATTCGTTGGTGAGGGCGTGGCGGATGGCGCTGTCGAGGCTGCCCTGGCGCTGGCAGTGGCTAACGGTGTCCCATAGGGCCAGCCGGTGTTCGCGCAGCTGCTGCAGGCGCTGTTCGTAGGGCAGCGCGGGCAGGGGTTTGCCCGTGAGCTGACCCATGATGGGCCAGAACTGGTTGCGTGGGTGGGCGTAGTAGGCCTGCGCGGCCAGTGAGGCCGTGCCTGGAAAGCTGCCCAGCAGCAGGATGAGGGCATCGCGGCGCCAGACCGGTGGCAGGCCCTGGTGCACGGCAGGATCGGTTGTTGCCATGGCGCGGATTGTCTCGCATTGTGACTGGGCGTGCGCGACGGCAACGGTAGAATGACCAGCGGATATCTATTGGATCTGGGGCATGTTTGACAAGGTGGTCTTTGCGGGCGGCGGGCATCGCTGCTGGTGGCAGGCGGGCTTCTGGGAGGTGCTGCGCGCAGAAATCGAGCTGCGGCCGCGGGTGATCGGTGCGGTGTCGATGGGGGCCTTCATGGCCTGTCTGGTCCACGCCAACGACACCCGGCGGGCGCTGGCCTGGTACGAGCGCGAGCTGGCCGGGGTGCGCAGCAACATGGCCTGGGTCAACCTGTTTCGCAAGGACGAACCACTGTTCCGGCAGGGGGGTATCTACCGCAAGGCCATGCGCGCGCTTCTGGGAGGCGAGCACTTCCGCCAGCTGATGTGGCAGGCCTCCGAAATCCGTGTGGCCTGCGCGGTGGCGCCGGCCGCGCTGAGTGATCGGCAGCTCGACAGGCTGGGCTGGCGCGAAGCCCGGCGTGATGCACGGCTGGTGCCGGCGTCACTGCATGCCAAACCGGAGCGTGCCGAAATCTTCGTGCCGCTGGTCAAGCGGCTGCAGGACTGCCGCACCGAACGCGAGATGTGTGATCTGCTGCAGGCCAGCAGTGCGTATCCGCCGCTGGTGCCGGCGGTGGAGTTCGAGGGCGAGCGGGTGGTGACGGGCGAGCTGGTGGATCCAGTGCCGGTCGATCTGGTGGCCGATGTGCCGGGCCAGACGCTGGTGCTGACCACGCGCACCTACAACCGCAAGACGCCCGTGTTTGCCATGGAAGGGCGCATCTATGTGCAGCCGTCCGCGCCGGTGCCGGTGGCGAGCTGGGATTTCACCTCGGCCAGACGCTTTCAGCAGACGTACGAACTGGGCCGTCAGGACGCCGAGGCGTTCCTGAAGCTGTTCGGTTTGGGGGCCTTCCGCACCGACGTGCAGTTCGGCGGTGCGATGCTGGCCGGCGGCCAGTGGGGTGACGAGGCACGGGTGGATACCGTGATGGATGACGACGGTGGGGCCGGTGCAGGTTCTGCTGGTGCTGGTCCGGCTGGTTCTGGTTCCGCCGGTTCTGGCAGGGGAGGAGGTTCCGGCCGTGCTGCCGGTGCCGGTGGTACCGCTGGCGCTGATGGTGCTTCCGGTACTGCTGGTGCCGCTGGTGTCCCTGGTGTTGATGGTGTTGATGGTGGTGTTGATGCTGCTGCCGCTGGTGGTGGTGCTGGTGCTGCTGGTGCGGGCGATGGCGCTGCCCGGGCGCGAGACGGCAAGGTTGCCCGCGACACGAACCGCGCTGGTTTCGACCGCGATGGTGTTGCCGAAGGCGGTGCTGCTGAAGGTGGTGGGGTCGCAGGTGCTGGCGCCACAAGTTTTGGCATCGCAGGCGTGTCCGATGAACATACGGACGCTGCTGCGGGTGCGCGTGACGCGAGATCGGCCAGGGCGGATGCCTCCCAGGCCGATGGGGCAGGTACGCGTGGCCCGGGGCGCGTGAATATCGGGTCAGGCCAGGTGGCTGGTGGGGCACGCGGGGATGGTAGGGCACGCAGGGATGGTGCTGGGCGGTCCGCTGAGGCGGACAGGACGGGAGGTTCAGGTGCCGGCCCTGGGTCCATGGCTGCCGATGATGGGGCGGCCGCAGGGTCGGCTTCCACGGATGACCGGCGACGCGTCGGGATCGGGTCTGCCCCGGACGGGCGTATGTCAGTCGGCGGGGGCAGGGATGCAAACCCTGCCGATGCAGACGGAGATCTCATTGACGATATGCCCCTGACGCTCACCGATGGTCACACGCTGGGTGAGCCGTCTGACAAGCTGTTCGAGCGGGCAGGCCGCCTGCCTCCACGCAGCGCGAACGGCGGAGGGCGCAAGGAAGATGGCCTGCGCGCTGGAGATGGCAAGCGCCGTGGGGAGGGTGCCCGCGGTGATAGTGGCGGTGATGATGGCCGTGGGGATGGCGGTCGTGGGGATGATGGCCGTGGTGATACTGGCCGTGGCGTTGGTGCCCGCAAGGCGGAACACGCCCGCAAGCGCGGCCGAAAAACGGAAAAATGACGGCAGTACGCGTCAAGGGGCGCAGAGGCTCCTTGAGCGGGCCGTGATGTCGTCGGATGGCTGCGGGGCAGCCGGGTAGCCGGGTAGCAGTGTGCATATCCACCGCGGTAACTGGGCGCGGGGTGCTCCTCTCCGGCAGGAGACCGGACAGGGGCGGACAAGACCGGGAGGGGCAGCGACAGTGGGGGGCAGACAGTGCGCCGGGGCTGTGCGATCAGCCCGCGCGGCGCGCGGCCATCAGCATGCCGCCGCCCAGCAGGAGCATCAGCCAGGCCAGCAGCGAACCGGCAATGGACCCCTTGATGATGGCTGAAGCCGATACCACGGCACCCGCCGCCAGCAGATAGCGGGCTGTGGTGGTGGTGCGCTGGATGGGGGTGGATTCTGGCATGGGGCAGGGGGCGCACCCAGAGCGGGCTGCTGCGCCGCGAACTTCTGCCGAAGGGCGGCTTTGGACGCAGCCGCAGGGCCGCTGTGCGGCAGAAGGAAAAGTGGCGCGCCCGGCACGAATCGAACGTGCGACCCTTGGCTTCGGAGGCCAATACTCTATCCCCTGAGCTACGGGCGCGTTGAGCTTGATAAGAATACTGGTTTTGTGCGCGGCCGTCCAGTGTTTTGTGTGAACCATCCGGCGGCCCGCGCGCTACCCGGGCTGATCCTGATCAAAATGGGGAAGGGCGCTTTGCTCTATAAAAGAGCATCCACGCGGTACGCCGGCCGCGACGCGCCTGTGCCATTCTGGCACGGCGGCATGCTGGTGTCCGCTCCTGGAGTGTGTTTCGTCCTCCACGGGGACGAATGAGTCCATGACACGCTCCAGATCACCACATCAAGAAACACACGCGCGGAGCATCCATGGCAAACACCAACCCCGGTGCCGGTTCTGGCCGGCCGGCCGGCATTTTCAAGTCCACGACCCAGATGGTGGTAGTGGTCACGGCAGCGCTGGTGCTGCCGGTCGTCATCATCGCCATGGTGGTGGGCGCCTCGGGCAGCAAGCCCCGGCCCGAAGACGAAATGTCCCCCGAGGCCATCGAGGCCCGCATCCGTCCGGTGGCCGGCTTCGAGCTGAAGGAGAAGAAAGGTGGTGGTCCGGCCCGTGCGGGTGAGGTCGTCTTCAAGGAAGTCTGCTCGGCCTGTCACAACACGGGCGTGTCCGGTGCGCCCAAATTTGGCGACAAGGATGCCTGGGAGGCCCGTATCGACAAGGGCGCCGACGCCCTGCTGGAGTCGGCCCTGAAGGGCAAGGGCGCCATGCCGGCCCAGGGTGGCGGCGAGTACACCGACCAGGAAATTGCCAACGCCATGACCTACATGGCCAAGGCTGGCGGTGCCACCTTCGAGGCACCCAAGGTCGAGGGTGAGAAGAAAGAAGGGGAGGAGTGATCCGGTGGCCCAGAAGAAGGGGGGTTGATCCAGCCGATTCGCAAGAGGGGGAGGATTGATCCTGCCGGCTCAGGCGTTGCCGCGTGCTTCCAGCATGGCCCGCAGGGCAGCCAGCTTCTTGCGGGCCTCGTCGGCCGAAACGAGCGCGTTGCGGGCACCCTCGGGCTCCAGCTGCATTTCGGTGATGAAGCGTGAGGGCTGGCAGTCCACCATCTGGCGGGCGCGCTTGCGCTGACGGCACCACGAGAGCGTCAGGCTCTTGCGGGCGCGGGTGATGGCCACATACATCAGCCGGCGTTCCTCTTCCAGGCGCTCGGCATCGATCTTTTCGCGATCCACCGGCATGCCGTTCACGTCGTCGAGGCTGTCGTCCTCGCGGCCGGCGTGCGGCATCAGTCCTTCCTCCACGCCGATCAGGAAGACGTGCGGGTACTCCAGTCCCTTGCTGGCGTGTACGGTGGAGAGCTTCACGGCGTCGCCTTCCTCGTCACGACCCTCCAGACGGGTGACCAGCGAGATGTGCTGGGCCATGTCGATCAGCGTCTTGCCGTCTTCGTCGGCCCGTTTGGCAATCCAGTCGCGGAATTCGCAGACATACTGCCAGCGGTTGGTGGCGCTGCGCTCGTCACCCTGCTCCTGCAGGTAGAGCTGGTAGTCGATGGCGCTGATCAGGCCATCCAGCACCTCCGAGGCTGGCTCACGCTCGGCACGCCACTTGAGCCGGTTGATGAACTCGCCGAACTGGCGCAGCGGAAAGAGCTGTTTTTCGGGCAGACGGGTCTCGACGCCTGCTTCGAACATGGCCTGAAACAGGCTGATGTCGCGCTCACCGGCGTATTCGCCCAGCACCTTCAGCGTCTGCGGGCCGATGCCGCGCCGTGGTGTGGTGGCGGCGCGAATGAAGGCTGGATCGTCGTCCTCGTTGGCCAGCACGCGCAGATAGGCACACAGATCCTTGATCTCGGCCTTGTCGAAGAACGACTGGCCGCCGGAGATCTGGTAGGGGATATGTTCCTTTCTCAGCATCTGTTCGACGACGCGTGCCTGGTGGTTGCCGCGATACAGAATGGCAAAGTCCGACCACGGCAGGCGCTTCTCGAAGCGGGCCGCCTGGATGCGCTTGACCACGGTTTCGGCTTCGTCCTCATCGTCGTCGCAGGGCAGCACCTTCAGCGGATCGCCCTCGCCCAGGGCTGACCACAGCGTCTTGGCATAGAGCTTGGGGTTCTTCTGGATCAGCGTGTTGGCGGCGTGCAGGATGGTGCGGGTGGAACGGTAGTTCTGCTCCAGCTTGATGACGGTAAGGTTCGGAAAATCCTGCCCCAGCCGTTTGAGGTTCTCCAGCGAGGCACCGCGCCAGCCGTAGATGGACTGGTCGTCATCGCCCACGGCGGTCAGGCCGCAGCGGTCGCCCACCAGCTCCTTCAGCAGGGCGTACTGGGCAGCGTTGGTGTCCTGGTACTCGTCCACCAGGAAGTAGCGCAGCTTCTCCTGCCAGTGTTTGCGGGCCTCCTGGTCGTTGCGCAGCAGCTTCAGCGGCAGGCGGATCAGGTCGTCGAAGTCCACGGCCTGATAGCCGTCCAGCGTGGCCTGATATTCCATGAAGGCGCGGGCGATGCGCAGCTCGCTCTCGCCGCGGGCTTCTTTGAGCGCCTGCTCGGGTTCGGTCAGGGCGTTTTTCCAGAGCGAGATCTTCGCCGAGGCCAGCTTGATCAGCTTGCGGTCGGTAGTCTGCAGCAGCTGCGCCAGCAGCCCGGCACAGTCGTCGCTGTCGAAGATCGAAAACGACGGCTTCAGCCCTATACCCCGGCCGCTGGTGCGCAGCACCTTCATGCCCAGCGAGTGGAAGGTGGAAATGGTTGGCCGCTCGGAGGCTGGGAGCTTCCTCTGCTGGGCAAAACGCTCGGCCATTTCGGCCGCCGCCTTGTTGGTGAAGGTGATGGCGGCAATGGCCCGGCCGGTGAAGCCGGCATCGATCAGGTGCGAGAGCTTGGCGGTGATGACGCGGGTCTTGCCCGAGCCGGCACCGGCAATGACGAGACTGGGACCATCCAGATGCCTGACGGCCTGGGACTGGGCGGGGTTGAGATCGGCCACGGAAATAGAGGAAAGAATCGTAATTACGCATTTCACCACGTAATTACAAGGAAAATAGTGAAGTGTGCGCTCACGCAAAAGTCTTTGCGGAGATGTACTGAGGAGCAGGGCGGGGGGCTATTATCGGACGAATCCGCCCCGCCGGGCAGCCGGGATGGTGAGTCCTTGCAACGGAGCGTTTCTGCAGGCGCTGCGTGGGGCGTTTTGCGTCTCCCGGTGTGAGCAGCTGCGCATTCCGGTGGTCGTAGCGACGATTGAAAACTGGCCCCGGGGTACTGAAGTAAAACAGGCTGCGTCTTCCTGCGACCGTGACTGACGATTCCGGCATCGTGACCGCGTTGCCCTGTGAGTTGTTCACAAAAACGGTGGATAACTCTGTGGGTAGCTGTACCTGCAGGCAGGATGGTCCCTTAATTATGGGGATCTGTGCGATGGGCATCGTCCCTGCTACTTTTTTGGTCTGCACAGAAGCCGGGAGTTTGTGCAAGAACAGGGCCGACGAACGGCAGGTGACGGGGGTTGGGACGCATGCCGGGCCGATGAACGGTGCGTTTTTTCACAGAAACGGTGGATAACTGTGTGACAAGCTCCCAGGCAACCCGTCGAAACGCCCGGCTGGCGCGGCCTGGCACAGGGGTGACTAAATAGTGTGCAGAGTGGAGCGCCGGGGATTTCCGGCGCCCAGCCAGCTTGCGTTGTGCCTCCAAAGTGGGCTTTCCGGGGGCGAATGCGACCGCGACATGGGGCAGGAGCCGTGGGGAGAGCTGCAGGAAGAGGCGGGAAGGCCGGGACGGGGGCATTTTGTCCACCGGCCTGTGGATAACTCTGTGAGATCAAATGGAGATGTGCCTGTCAAACGGGAGGAGCTGTCATCCCTTACAGCGTTGCGTTCTGGGTAAATTTGAAAAATATCCGGTTAAACAATGAGTTATGCAAGCCTCTCCCGAGGAATGCTGACGAGTCCGTCGCAGGCTGGGGCGTGTTTTGGCTGTGAATAACTATTGGGACAGCTTTCCGCCTGTGCTGTGCCCTCAGATCTCTGTGCCCTCAGCGTCGTACCTTCAGTGTTGTGTCTTCAGGTCCGTGTCCTCAGTGTCAACGCCGATTGAAAACTGACCCAGGGTGCCGAAGTGAAACTAGCCCACCTGGGCACGCGATAGAACGGGTTACCAGCCCTCAGCCAGGCGGCCTTTCCCTCCTTGCTGGGCAGGTGTCCATGGGCAGGCTGTGTCCTGGAGCGTGTCATGGACTCATTCGTCCCTGTGGAACCCCTTGGGCGGCGAGCAGGACGAGGTGGCGGGGCTCAGATTTCCTGCGGATCGATGATCAGCTGCCAGCGTACGCCCTTGTGATGATGGCCGGCGCTGCCTGCCACGCCCGTTGCCGTCTGCGGGGCGCCGATGGATGTTTGCCAGTCCGTCAACAGGGCATGCAGGCTGGCACGGTGGCTGCTTTCGATCAGCAGCTGGGCGCGAAACACCTTGTTCACCTGGGCCAGTGGCATGGGAACCGGGTCGCAGACCTCGATCATGGCATCCGGATGGATGGCCGGAAGGGGGGAGGCCGGGGGCAGAGGGGGTACCGTGGTGTGTCCGGCTTCGGCATTGCATCCGGTTTCAGCATTGCACCCCGACCCAGCGCCACGCCCGGATTCAGCACTGTAGCTGGGTTCAACACCGTACCTCGACCCGGTGCCTTGTCCGGGCATATTGGCGGCTTGCCGGGTCTGGTGCTGCCGGGGCTGTGCCGATGCCGCCAGCTGTACATGCTGCAGACGATCGCGCGCGTCCTGCAGGAAGGCCAGGGCACTGTCCATGTCGCGCGCCTGCGCCTGCAGCAGGGCCTGGAAGGCGTAGGGGGGCAGTGCGCCGGCCTCCCGGTCCTGCAGCTGGGCCCTGGCAAAGGCGGGGTAGTCGTGACGGCGCAGCGCGGCAAACAGCGGATGCTCCGGATGCCGTGTCTGAATGAGCGTCCGGGCATTCAAGGCCCGGTGTCGGCCTGCGCGGCCGGCCACCTGCATCAGCGTGGCGAACAGCCGTTCCGGAGCGCGGAAATCGGTGGTGAAAAGGCCCGCATCGGCATCCACCACGATCACCAGCGTCAGCCGGTCGAAATCGTGCCCCTTGGCCAGCATCTGTGTGCCCACCAGCAGGTTGGTACGGCCCGCATGTACATCCTCCAGAAAGGCCTGCGTCGCGCCCTTGTGGCGGGCCACGTCGCGGTCCAGCCGGCCGATGTGGGCATGAGGGAACAGCGTGCACAGCGCGTCTTCCAGCTTCTGGGTGCCCCGGCCCAGGGGGGCCAGATCCTGGTTGCCGCAGGAGGGGCAGGCACGCGGTACGGTCTGGGTGGTGGCGCAGTGATGGCACACCAGCCGGTAGCGTCCGGGTGTCTGCTGTGCCGGCGTACGGGTGGGCGCCGAGAGCCGGTGCAGGACGCGGTAGGCGTCGCAGCGATTGCAGCGCGACAGCCAGCCGCAGGCATCACAGCCCAGTACCGGCGCATAGCCGCGCCGGTTCAGAAAAAGCAGGGCCTGCTCGCCGCGCGCCAGTGTTTCGCCGATGGCCTGCAGGCTTTCCTCCGTCAACCCTTCCTGGGTTTTGGCCCCCCGCAGCGACACCATCTGGATGGTGGGCAGGGCGGCCTGGGCATGTGCCCGCCGGGTCAGGCTCAGCAGGCGATAGCGGCCGGTCTGGGCGTTGTGCCAGCTTTCCATGGAAGGCGTGGCCGAGCCCAGCAGCACCGGAATGCCCGCGAGCCGGGCGCGGGCCACGGCCATGTCGCGGGCCGAGTAACGCAGCCCCTCCTGCTGCTTGTAGGATGGGTCGTGCTCCTCGTCGACGATGATGGCGTCCAGATGGGGGATCGGCGCCAGAACGGCCAGCCGCGTGCCCAGCACGATGCGTGCCTGCCCGCTGGCGGCGGCCAGCCAGTGGCTGGCCCGGGCTGCGTCGGTCATCTCGCTGTGCAGCACGGCAATGGGCTGCCCGGGAAAGCGGCGTCGCAGCTGCTCCTGCAGCGCGGGCGTCAGGCCGATCTCCGGCACCATCATCAGCACCTGGGCCTGTGGATCACGGTCCAGCCGCTGGGCCATCCAGTGCAGATACACCTCGGTCTTGCCGCTGCCCGTGATGCCGTGCAGCAGCCAGGGTGGAGGGGGCGCGGAGGGGCGAGTCGGAGTGGCTGGGGCCGTAGGGATAGGGATAGTCGGACCAGTCGGACCAGTCGGACCAGTCGGACCAGTCGGACCAGTCGGACCAGTCGGGGCGCCCCGCATTGTGGAATCAGCAGCAGCCGAAAAAGCGCTGGAACCAGGAGAAGTCAGGACTGCGGGGGAGGATGACGTAACCGAAGGCCGGCCGGGAGAGGTACAGAGCGCGTCGAGCACCGCCTGCTGGTCGGGGTTGAGCGTGGGCGGCGTACTGATGGATTCGGCAGCCGACGGTGTGAAGGCCGCCAGGCGGGCATGTCCATCCTTGCGGCTGCGTCCGGTGGGCGGCGTGCGCAGGAGCTTGGGCAGATTGCCCACGGCCAGATCGGCCAGGCTGCCGTGATAGTAGCGGGCCACGAAGCGCAGGAAGGCCAGCCAGCCGTCGGGGGGCGCCGGCAGGTCGGTGCGGACTGTCTCCAGTGCCTTGATGCTGTCGGCCTTCAGCCCGTCCGGCAGGGTATTGGCATCGTGTCGCCGCAGGGCCAGGCCGGTGCGGCGCCCCTTGCCCCACGGTACGGTGACCCAATGCCCCTCGGGCTCCGGCCCGTCGGCCGGGCAACGATAACTGAAGCTGCCGGCCAGCGGCCCGTCGATCAGAACCTGAATATAGGGAAGGGACACGGCGCTTCGGGGGGAAGGTGAAAGGAAAGAGAGGGCCGGATGGAAGGGGGCGGCCGGTCAAAGTCCCGGTTGTCCAGGGCACAAATGGCTATGTTCGACCTGAAATGCCAACGGGGGACAGTGGGGGACGGGAGGCTATTGTGCCAGTGGCGGAGAGGCGCACGACTGTCGCGACGGGGCGACACGGCGCTGCCGTGAAAAAACGTTTCCTCTCTTCGAGAGCAGTGAGGATTGGCATTGTTACCATGTGCTGTTGCAGCGTATTCTTCATGTGATATCAGAATTGTTGACGTAACATATTGATATATAAGGATATGCTGTTTTATCCACAAAAACGGTGGATAACTCTGTGGGAAAAGTGTCTCCATGACCCTCAAACCCGCATGAACAGTGGCAATGCACTCCCTTGCCCAGAAATGGCACAGATAAAATTTTCAATGAAAACAATGGCTTGTGAGTTTGGTTATTCATTTGCACAAGCCGTGCCCGTTGTGGCATGGCGCCTGCACGAACTGTGCATAACTTGCGCGGAAGCAAGTTGAAAGGTTAGGGAGCACTTGCCTTCACGATGGGGCCGCAGTTTTGCGGGGCTATCGACAATGACGGGTCGATTGGCAACAAGATGGCGTTCAACGGCGCCAGAGTGGCGACGAATGGTAGAGGAGGCAAGCGCTGCTTGAAGGGGGCCTTGCCGGGGAGGTCGCAGATGATGGCAGGGCAAAGGAGTCCTCGGCACACTGAAGGTGTGGCGATGTCGAAACAGGTTTGCAGATGGATAACCATGCTTGGCCAGGCGTCTGCAATCGTAAAAGCTGCAGATTTGTATTGAGGTAAAGTCTGCAAATCACTCATAACTCATTGTTTTGTATGGGTAGAACTGTTTATCCACAAAAACTGTGGATAACTCTGTGAGAAAACGGGGGGAATCGCCTCCGAAGCCGCATGAATACGTCAAACCGGGTGCGCTGCCACAAATTGGGACAACAAAAAAATCAATATAAAACAACAGGTTAGTTTCCTGGTGTGCCGAGTTGCGCTGGCTGTCCGGTTTGTGGCAGAGGAGACGGGGCGCTGTGCATAACCCCTTGCCGGGTTTCTTTTTCATGTTAGGGAGCGCTCGCATACCCGGGGTTGCTCTTGAATTCGGGGCTGTCGACCCGTGGGGCTCGATGGGGGCCCGGATTCGGGGGCTGCAAACGGGCCGACAAGGGAAGTATGGGTATTCCGATGATCGTGACCGCTGGTTCCGGCGATCGGACCGGGGCGGTTCCGGCGTCGTGGATTTGATGATTCCGGTATCGTGACCAGCAATTCCGGCATCGTGACCGCTGGTTTCGACGATTGTGACCGGGCGGTTCTGGTACCGCGGCAGGTGGCGGGCAGGAGGGAAAGGCCGCCTGACTGAGGGCTGGTAACCCGTTCTGTCGTGTCCAGGTGGGTCAGTTTTACTTCGGCACATTGGGTCAGTTTTCAATCGGCGTTGATGGCGTCGCAGGCAAGAGCTTCGTCTGTTGACAACTTTGCGCCTGGACGGCGCCTGCCCACGCCATCCATCCGATATGCCCACCTGCCGTCTGTCGGCCATGGTTTGTGCGGTTCTTCACAGATTCGGTGGATAAGTGTGTGAGAGTGCCCGAAACAACCTGTGAAGGCTGGCTTCTGATGCGCCTTTCCAGCGGGTTGCCCAAATATTGCGCAGTGTTCCGGGCGCTGCCGACGAACGGTCGGTCATTCGCCCGGGTTGCATGAATATTGGGCAAAAATGGCTTTCAGGTTCTGCACAAATTCTGTGGATAACTCTGTCAGAACTTTCTCCGGAACCATCTCTTTGCCCCGTCTGATGCGGGTTTTCCCGGAATGCCGCTTTTTTGGACGCAGGCAACCGGGCTGCCGATGAGTGGTTGCTGGCCGGCACTTGGACGGTCGTTCTGTTTTCGACAGGGAGGGGAACTGTGTGGTTTCCCACAGTTTCAGTGGATAACTGTGTGGGAACACCCCGGGCAACCCCGCCAGGGCCAGTATCCATGCGGGTAGGGCAGATGTTGCTTAAATATTGGGCAGGCAGGATCCTGCCGTGCAAGGCGTGGCAAATGGCGTGCCGGTGACAGCGGGCGGGTCGTTTCCGGGGAATACGGTGGACAAGGCGTGGACAACAGGTGGATGGCGTGGTCCTTTTTTGTGGATAACTTTGTGAGAACAAACTGCCCGCCACTTGTCAAATGGGAATGGCTGCCGATTCGTTCAGTGTCGGCAAAGCGACATCAAACAAATAACTCTTGTAAAACAGTATGTTATAGGAGGTTTGATACTGCCTTTCCTGTCTGGCAGGCCAGAACCAGCAGGTATGCAAGCTGTGGATAACTTAAGGGATAAGTGAGCAGCTACCCCTCCCGGAAAAGCCGGCGGGCCGGCTCCCGAAGGAACCGGCCCGCTGAACATGTGGATGGAGCGGCGGCCGTAACAGACTTTCAGCCCGTCAGGAAAGAAGCTGCCTGATACCACGTGGATGGACTACGGGTGTGCCTGCAGGAGGAAAAAACCTTCAGGTGGGCATCGGGTAGCCTCTTCGGCGCAGGAGAAAGCCGCAGTTCCTGACTGCGGCCCTCATCGCTCAGTCATCCGCCTTGTGTCCCACCAGACCGAAGTACAGGATGTACACATAGCACACCGCCGGCACCCAGAAGGAGGACAGCAGTGTCGTGTGGTCGGCCACGAAGCCCTGGATCAGCGGCACCGCGGCGCCACCGACGATGGCCGTCGACAGGATGCCCGAGGCTGCGCTGGTGTACTTGCCCAGGCCGCGGGTGGCCAGCGAGAAAATGGTCGGGAACATGATCGAGTTGAAGAACCCGATGGCCAGCAGCGAATACATGGCCACGTGGCCGCCCTGCGTCATGGCGGTGGCGATCAGCAGCACGTTCACGGCCGCGTTGAAGCCGAGGTACTTGCCCGGATTGAAGATGTTCAGCAGGAAGCTGCCCAGGAAGCGGCCCACCATGGCGCCACCCCAGTAGTAAGACAGGTACTTCGCGGCGTGGGCATCCTTCATGCCGGCCACGTCGGGCAGGCCCATGACGCTCACCAGCAGGCTGCCAATGGCCACTTCGGCACCCACATAGCAGAAGATGCCCACCGTACCCAGCACGAGGTGCCGGTAGGCCCAGGCGCTGCCCTTGTCCTCGCTCTGGTGGGCGGAAATATCCTGGGCGATCTTGCCGGCGTCCGGCAGCCTGATGAACGCCACGGCCAGTGCCAGCACCACCAGTACGCCCGCAAGGATGAGGTAGGGCACCTGCACCGAGGCGGCCTGTTCGGCCTGGTAGCGGACCAGCTCTTCGGCGCTCAGCGCGTCCTGCTGGGCGCTGGTTAGCACTTCACCACTCAGGATGAAGAACGCACCCAGCAGCGGGGCCACCGTGGTGCCCAGCGAGTTGAAGGCCTGCACCAGGGTCAGCGTCCGTGCTTCCTTGCCCGGTGGGGCCAGCAGGGTCACATAGGGGTTGCCCGACACCTGCAGCAGCGTGATGCCGCTGGCCAGGATGAACAGCGCTCCCAGGAAGATGCCGTAGGCCTTGGAGCCGGCGGCCGGATAGAACAGCACGCAGCCCAGGGCGGCAATCAGAAAGCCGCCGATCACGCCGTTCTTGTACCCCAGCCGCGAAATGAACTTGCCGAACGGAATGGAGGTGATGGCGTAGGCCGTGAAGAAGCAGAACTGGACCAGCAGCGCCTGCGTGTAGTTCAGGTCGAACACGGCCTTCAGGTGTGGCACCAGAATGTCGTTCAGGCAGGTGATGAAGCCCAGCATGAAGAACAGGCCGGTCAGCACGGTCAGTGCCTGGTTGTTGTTCTGCTGGGCAGCTGGGGGAGGGGATGCGGGCATGATGCTTATCTCCTGGTTGGCGGCGCTGGCGCTGGAAGGCCAGCGGGGCGCCCGGTCGGACCGGGTGCGTTTGCCGGAAGGCCCATCCCTGGGGGTGGGCCAGGCGGTTGAGGGGCAGGTCGGCGCGAGCAGATGTCTGCGGTGTGTTCGGACGATGCCGGCGCCGGACGCCGGGTACCGGACACCGCGCCATGGCGCGGGCGACGGCACCGATGCAGGACAGAAGAGGCTCGCGCTGGCCTGCGCGGCGGCGTACCGGTTTTCAGGGAGGGGGTACGCCGCCAGAAAGGAAAGTGAGTCCCCGCTTCAAAGAAGGGGAGGGACGGGGGTTCAGTTGTCCAGCTGGTTGGACAGGGCCACGGCGGCACCCAGCAGGCCGGGGTTCTTCGTGAGCACGCAGTACACCGGAATGGCGGCCAGATAGCCTTCGAACCGGCCCTTGTTCTCGAATCGGTTGCGGAACGGCGAGGTGACGAAGTAGTCGATGAAGCGGCGCAGGATGCCGCCGCACAGGTAGACGCCTCCCCGGGCACCCAGCGTCAGCGCCAGGTTGGAGGAAACCGTGCCCAGCATGGCGCAGAAGATGTCCAGGCTCAGCCGGGCCAGCGGTGACTGGCCGCTCAGGGCCAGCTTGCTGATCTCGGCGGCGGGCAGCGGCGGCCGCTCGACCCCCTCACGGTCGGCCAGGGCTTCGTAGATCAGCGACAGGCCGGCGCCGGACAGGAAGCGTTCGGCCGATACGTGACCGTGCTTGCGGTTGGCGTACTGCCAGATGTGGATTTCGGTATGGTCGAAGGGGCTGAAGCTGACGTGCCCCCCTTCCCCGGCCAGCGCCGTGTAGCCGTTCTTGCCGTTGGGAATGAGACCGGAAACGCCCAGGCCGGTACCGGGACCGATGACGGCAATCGGCGTGTCATCGACAGGAGAGGCACCACCCACCTGCAGCAGCTCGCGCTTGGGCAGGTGCGGGATGGACAGCGCCTGGGCGGTGAAGTCGTTCAGGACGATCAGCGTGTCCAGTTCCAGCGCCTGACGGGTCGTTTCAATGGAGAACGCCCAGTGGTGATTGGTCATCTGCACCCAGTCGCCCACCACCGGGTTGGCGATGGCAATGGCCGCATGCTTGATGTTGGGTTGCCCGGCCTTTTCCAGATAGGTACGGATGGCGGCGTGGAGGCTGTCGTAATCCGACGTGGGCAGCGTTTCGATGTGTTCGAGTTCCTGCGGGGAAACTTCCAGCGCAAAGCGTGCGTTGGTTCCTCCCACATCGGCAACCAGACGGGGCCAGTTACCTTCTTTTTTTGCGGGTTTGGCAGTGGCCATGGCATATGCTCCTTGAATCGCCAGACGGTCCGTCCATTATGCGGGATTTGCCCGACCGGAACCGGTTATTCCGCACAGGATGCACTGGCGTTTTGCCGGCAGATTTTTTTGTCTGGTGGGCTTCCTTGACACCGCTCGCATGCGCCGGGCAAAAAGAAAGCCGGGAGACCAGAAGGCAACCCGGCTTGCTGGCAGCGCTGCCCTGTGACAGTGGCAGCCTGTTTCCTGGGGGTCAGGCAAATGGCGACTGGCGCAGCTTGCGGCTGTGCTCGTGCACGGTTTCCACCAGCACCGACACATGCTCGGGCGGCGTGAACTGCGAAATGCCGTGTCCCAGGTTGAACACGTGGCCGCGACCCGTGTTGGCCGCACCATAGCTGTCCAGCGCACGCACGACCTGCTCGCGTACCTGCGCGGGCGAGGTGAGCAGCGCCATCGGGTCGAGGTTGCCTTGCAGCACACAGGTGGGGCCCACGCGCTGGCGGGCCTTGGCCAGATTCATCGTCCAGTCGATGCCCACGGCGTTGGCGCCACTGCGCGACAGGGCGTCCAGCCAGGGAGCACCGCCCTTGGTGAACAGGATGGTCGGCACACTTTCGGCATGCTGGTTGCCGTGTTCGTCCGTTTCCATCCGGTAAGGGGTGAGATTGCCCAGAATGCGCCGCATGTAGGCCAGCGAGAACTGCTGGTACATGCCGTCGGCCAGCACGCCACCCCAGGTATCGAAAATCATGATGGCCTGGGCACCGGCTTCGATCTGTGCGTTGAGGTAGGCGGTCACCGCACGGGCGTTGACCTCCAGCAGCCGGTGCAGCAGGTCCGGGCGCTGGTACATCATGGCCTTGATGGTGTGAAAATCGGTGCCGCCCCGACCTTCCACCATGTAGCAGGCCAGCGTCCAGGGGCTGCCGGCAAAGCCGATCAGTGGCACGCGGCCATCCAGTGCCTGGCGGATCGTGCGCACGGCGTCCATCACGTACCCCAGCTCATCGGCCGGATCGGGCACGAACAGCGCCTTCACATCGTCTTCGGTACGGACGGTTTTCTCGAAACGCGGACCTTCCCCCTGCTGGAAGCTCAGCCCCAGTCTCATGGCATCCGGAATGGTCAGGATGTCGGAAAACAGGATGGCGGCGTCCAGCGGGAAGCGCTTGAGCGGTTGCAGCGTGACCTCGCAGGCCAGCTCGGGCGTCTTGCACAGCGCCATGAAACTGCCCGCGCGGGCACGGGTGGCGTTGTATTCGGGCAGGTAGCGCCCAGCCTGCCGCATCAGCCACACCGGTGTGTAATCGGTGGGCTGACCGCGCAGGGCCCGCAGGAAGGTGTCGTTCTTGAGTGTCAAAATCAGCGTGACCGGTAGCGACGAATGGTATTCATCTGGGCCGTGATGGCCGCAATTTCCGAGTGGGCGCGGGCCAGGTCCATCTTGGTTTTGGCGTTGCTGAGTGCTTCCTCGGCAGCCTTGCGGGCCTCCGCAGCACGTGCCTCGTCCAGATCCTTGCCGCGGATGGCCGTATCGGCCAGTACGGTGACCAGATCGGGCTGGATTTCCAGAATGCCGCCTGCGACGAAGATCAGCTCGTCCTTGTTGTGGCCGGGAATCTTGATGCGCACCGGGCCAGCCTTGATGCGGGTGATCAGCGGGGTATGGTTCGGATAGACACCAAGCTCACCGACCTCTCCGGGCAGCACGACGAACTCGGCATCCCCGGAAAAGATCGATTCCTCGGCGCTGACCACCTCGACTCGAATCGTGTTCATGACGTTTGGGTTCTCACAGGTCAGGTGGGGCGGCGCGGCGGTGTGGAGAGCGTTTCGGGCATGGCTGGCACCGTTGCCAGTCAGCCGTCGACGCCATCCTGCCGGCTGCGCCGCCTTTCATCGAGGCGTGCTTACTTGCTGAGCGTCTTGGCTTTCTCGAAGGCCTCGTCGATGGTGCCCACCATGTAGAACGCACCTTCCGGCAACTCGTCGCATTCGCCGTCGATGATCATCTTGAAGCCGCGGATGGTTTCCTTCAGCGGCACGTACTTGCCCGGAGCGCCGGTGAACACCTCGGCCACGTGGAACGGCTGCGACAGGAAGCGCTGGATCTTCCGGGCGCGGGCCACGGCCAGCTTGTCTTCCGGCGACAGTTCGTCCATGCCCAGCAGGGCGATGATGTCGCGCAGTTCCTTGTAGCGCTGCAGCGTGGCCTGCACGCCGCGGGTGACCGAGTAGTGCTCTTCGCCGATGATGTTCGGATCGATCTGGCGCGACGTGGAATCCAGCGGGTCCACGGCGGGATAGATACCCAGTGAGGCGATGTCACGCGAGAGCACCACGGTGGCATCCAGGTGGCCGAAGGTGGTGGCCGGCGAGGGGTCGGTCAGGTCATCCGCGGGCACGTACACGGCCTGGATGGAGGTGATCGATCCGGTTTTCGTGGAGGTGATCCGTTCCTGCAGGCGGCCCATCTCCTCGGCCAGCGTCGGCTGGTAACCCACGGCGGATGGCATCCGGCCCAGCAGGGCGGACACTTCGGTACCGGCCAGGGTGTAGCGGTAGATGTTGTCGACGAAGAAGAGAATGTCGCGGCCCTCGTCACGGAAACGCTCGGCCATGGTCAGGCCGGTCAGCGCCACGCGCAGACGGTTGCCCGGGGGTTCGTTCATCTGGCCGAACACCATGGCCACCTTGGATTGCGACAGGTCTTCCTGCACGATGACCTTGGCATCCGACATTTCGTGGTAGAAGTCGTTCCCCTCACGGGTACGCTCACCCACCCCGGCGAACACCGACAGACCCGAGTGGGCCTTGGCGATGTTGTTGATCAGCTCCAGCATGTTCACGGTCTTGCCCACGCCGGCGCCACCGAACAGACCGATCTTGCCGCCCTTGGCAAAGGGACAGATCAGGTCGATCACCTTGATGCCGGTTTCGAGCAGTTCCACCGAGGGCGACAGCTCGTCGAATTTCGGAGCGGTCTGGTGAATGCCACGACGCTCTTCGCTCTGGATCGGACCGCGCTCATCGATCGGGCGACCCAGCACGTCCATCACGCGGCCCAGCACGCCCGGGCCGACCGGCACCTGGATGTTGGCGCCGGTGCTGTTGACGGGCATGCCGCGGCGCAGGCCGTCGGAGGAGCCCATGGCGATGGTACGGACGATACCGTCACCGAGCTGTTGCTGAACCTCGAATGTCAGACCCTTTTCGGCCAGCGAATCGCCCGAGTCCTCCAGGACGAGAGCGTCGTAGACCTTGGGCATGGCGTCGCGCGGGAACTGAATGTCGACGACGGCGCCGATGCACTGAACAATGTGACCTTGTGCCATGGGAATTCCTTTGAATACTGTACGTTGATCGGTCGATACGTCGTCGGTCAGACGGCAGCAGCGCCGCCGACGATTTCACTGAGTTCCTGCGTGATGGCTGCCTGACGCGCCTTGTTGTACGACAGCTGCAGCTCGTTGATGATCTTCTTGGCGTTGTCGGAGGCGGCCTTCATGGCCACCACCCGGGCGCTGTGCTCGGAAGCCATGTTCTCTGCCAGCGACTGGTAGATCAGGGCTTCCAGATAACGCGTCATCAGCTCGTCGAGCACCTTGCGCGGGCTGGGTTCGTACAGGTAGTCCCACGAATAGTCGCCCTGTGCGACCGGTTCCTGTGCGGTGCCCAGATGCCCTTCGGGCAGCGGCAGCAGCTGCTCGACGACCGGCGCCTGCGTCATGGTGTTCACGAAGCGGGTATAGGCCAGATAGATGACATCGATCTCGCCCTTCAGGAAGGCGTCGATCTGCACCTTGATCACCGGAACCAGCTTGTCGATATGCGGTACATCACCGGTCTGGATCAGCTGCGAAACGATCTTGACCCCGGCGCGGTACATGAAACCCATGCCTTTCGAGCCGATGGTCGTGGCCTGGATGCCCACGCCCTTGTCGTGCAGTTCCTGCATCTTGTGCGTGACGGCACGGAAGATGTTGGTGTTCAGGCCACCGCACAGCCCCTTGTCGCTGGTCACCATGATGATGCCGGCGTTCTTCACCGCGTCGCGATGCTGCATGAAGGGGTGAACATACTCGGGATTGGCGGTTGCCAGGTGCGCCGTGATGTTGCGGATCTTCTCTGCATAGGGCCGGGCCTGCCGCATCCGGTCCTGTGCCTTGCGCATTTTCGATACCGAGACCATTTCCATGGCCTTTGTGATCTTTTGCGTGTTCTTGACGCTCTTGATCTGGTTCCGGATCTCTTTGCTGCTTGCCATAGTGGAGAAACTCGTTGGCGCACCGCCGGGGCGGTGCGCGGTTCAGCCCGCAGGCTGGGGGACAAAGACGATCAGAACGCGCCGTTCTGTTTGAAGTCCTTGAGGACTTCATGCATCTTGGCTTCGACTTCCTTGTTGAAGGCCTTGTCGCGTTCCAGCTGTTCCACGAACTCCGGATACTTGCCCTGCACGTACTCGTGCATGGCCTTGTCGGCAGCCAGCACCTTCTCGACCGGGATGTCCTCGTAATACTTGTTGTCGGAGGCAAACAGCGTCAGTGCCTGCTGCCAGACCTGCAGCGGGCTGTACTGGGCCTGTTTCATCAGCTCGGTCACCAGACGGCCGTGGTCCAGCTGCTTGCGGGTGCTTTCTTCCAGATCGGAGGCGAACTGCGAGAACGCAGCCAGCTCGCGGTACTGGGCCAGGGCGATACGCGAACCACCGGCCAGTTTCTTGATCAGCCCCGTCTGCGCGGCACCACCCACCCGCGACACCGAAATACCCGGGTTCACGGCCGGACGGATACCGGCGTTGAACAGGTCGGTCTCGAGGAAGATCTGGCCGTCGGTAATGGAGATGACGTTGGTGGGCACGAAGGCCGACACGTCACCTGCCT
>ERZ772971.83-NODE-83-length-60109-cov-7.894378_pt1 | contig 60109 bp, 58 predicted proteins | sample MGYA00511943_ERZ772971 | MGnify/ENA primary metagenome ERZ772971 (study PRJEB29015, sample SAMEA2737929) | human oral metagenome | biome: human oral; feature: human-associated habitat; material: dental | place: China | collected 2144 ... | reverse complement strand
GTTTCGCTATCAGAGAAGGTGGAAGAACAGTAGGATCCGGAGTAGTTACAGAGATTATTGAGTAATCATCGATTACGAGGGAATACCACCAGATAACTAATGACAGGGGCGCATGCGCCCCTGTTTTTATGTGTCCAAATACATATAACATGTGGTATCCTATTATATAAACGTTTTATAGTAATAAAATGCTATGGTAGAATTTGAATATTCAATATAGATCGAGCTAAGGAGAACTTTAAAATGCATAGTAGACCGATGAAAAGATTTTTTAAGGCCGTTTTTATAATCGTATTAATTATAGCTATTGCCTTTGCAGGACTTATAGCATTTATATCTTTAACTGAATATAAGCCTGATAAGGTTGAAAGAATAAGAATTTATGGGAATGCGTCTAAAGGAGTAAAAAAAGGTGATTCTATCAAGGTGATGTCTTGGAATATAGGATATGGAGCACTAGGTGACAATGCAGACTTCTTTATGGATGGAGGCAGTCATGTTTTAACTTCTAGTAAAAATCGCGTTAAGAAAAATATTAAATCAATTTCTGGCGAGATACGTAAACAATCTCCGGATATAACTATGATTCAGGAAGTGGATAAGGATTCAAGACGTTCATATCACATCAATCAAGTCGAAAAGATTGGTAAAGCTATGGATGGAACCGAGTACTCCTATGCGAAGAACTATAAAGCGGCTTTTGTACCATACCCGATACCGCCTCTTGGTAAAATGGATAGCGGCATAATGACTATTTCAAGGTATAAAGCTAATTCTGCAAAGCGTGTAAGTTTGCCTGTTTCCTTTACTTGGCCGGTCAGAACGGTAAACCTCAAGCGCTGCCTTCTTATATCCAGAACTAAGGTCAAGGGAACTGGTAAGGAACTTGTATATATTAATCTGCATTTAGAAGCATATGACAAAGGCGCAGGCAAAAAGGCGCAGACTAGAGCATTGAACAGGATACTTAAGCAGGAAGCTGCGAAAGGCAATTACGTAATCGCTGCGGGTGACTTCAATCAGACGTTTAATAATGTGGATACAAACGAATATAAGGTACAAAAAGGATTATGGAAACCAGGTATAATAGATATTAGTGAATATGATTCCTCGTTAAACTTCGTTATGGATAGCACCACGCCTACATGCAGATCCTTGGATAAACCGCTAAAAGGTGCGAACAAATCAAAGTTCCAGTACTATGTAATAGATGGTATGGTCTATTCATCTAACATAGAGATGAGTTACTGCAAAACGGTGGATCTTAGTTTTAAAAATAGCGATCATAATCCAGTAGTTGCCGAGATGAAGCTAAAATAAAGGAGGACACAATGTTACTACTTAATGAACAAGACATAAGAAAAGTTTTCGATATGAACGATGCTATAGATTCAAATATCGAGGCATATAAGATTTTTTCTAGTGGGAACGCAGTTGTACCGCTTCGTCAAGTTATCGCTGCTAATGAAGGAAGAGGTAACTTTGCGTTTATGCCAGCTTATAGCTCAAAGCTTGGAGCGGCGGGCATTAAAATCGTAAACATATTTCCGGGTAATAGAGAGCGTGGTGAAGCAACAACTATTGGGCAGGTTCTACTCATGGATGACAAGAATGGGGAAGTATTAGCTCTGATGGATGGTAGCTTTATCACTAAGTTCCGCACAGGAGCAGCGTCAGGCGCAGCTTTTAAACTATTTGCAAGGAATGATGCAAAGATTGGCTGTCTTATTGGAACTGGTGGCCAGGCGGACTGCCAGCTTGAAGCTATGCTGGCGGCATGTAATCTAGATGAGGTTAGAATTGTAGCTAGAGACTTTGCCAAGACGGAGAAGTTCGCTGAAGAGATGTCTGAGAGATTCAAAGACAGCGGCGCTAAGCTGATTGCATACGATGATGCAAACGAAGCTGTAGATGGTGCCGATGTCATAGTAGTAGTGACTGTTTCTACGGAGCCAGTATTCGATGCAAATAGAGTAAAAAAGGGAGCTGTGGTAAGTGGCGTGGGGTCGTATACAGCTGAGATGAATGAGATTGATCCAAAGCTCTTTAAGCTAGCGGATAAGATATACTTCGACTCTAAGGATGCTTGTATTGCTGAGTCAGCAGATATCCAAATCCCTATTAGAGAAGGATTAGTTTCATTAGAGGGGCTTACGGGAGATATAGGAGAGTATGCGCTCGGGGAGATAAGCGGCAGAGAGGCTGATGATGAGATCATTATATTTAAGAATGTAGGGCTTGGAATACTTGATCTTGTAATCGCAAAGCTAATCTATGAAAAAGCAAAAAATAGAAAAATTGGCTACCAATGGGGATAATTTATAAATAAAATAGTAAATATTACAATAACAAAGCGATGGTACACATTAAGTTTGTGAAAATGTACAAATGAATTGTTGACAATTGAAATACAGTCTACTATAATCATCTTGTCAATAAGTGAAAAGGGTTGAAATACAGATTTTAAGTATCAGGAATAGGGGAGTTCTTGATACATCTGAAAACGTTCGTTGTAGCCATTGCGAACAAAGCCGAAGGCGTAGCCTTCGGCTTATTTATTTGCTGACAATTTGCTCATTTCGTTGCCATACTTTTGGCACTAATATATAATTAAAACTTGGAGGCATTATGGCTAATTTTATTGAAGTAAAAGACTTAGTTTATAGATACTCTAAGGAGCAGGGCGATGATAATCTATGCCCTGCAATTGATCATGTATCTATTGAAATTAAACGTGGTGAATACATCGCTATAGCTGGATCTAATGGTTCCGGTAAATCCACACTTGCAAGGTGCCTTAACGGGCTTCTACTACCGACTGAAGGCAAGATCCTTGTCGATGGGATGGATACTAATGATGATGATTTAATTTGGGACATTAGAAAGAAAATAGGCATGGTGTTTCAGAATCCTGATAATCAGATTGTATCCTCCATGGTTGAGGATGAAGTGGCATTCGGTCCTGAAAACATAGGGATCGAGAATCCAGAGCTCCGAAAAAGAGTAGATAATGCACTTAAATCAGTGGGCATGTACGAATACCGAAATCGTGAAGCTCATAAACTCTCTGGAGGACAGAAGCAGCGAATTGCAATTGCTGGAGCGGTAGCTATGAGACCGGATTGCATAGTTTTCGATGAGCCTACTGCAATGCTCGATCCCAAAGGGCGAAGTCAGGTTATGAAGGTAATCAGAGAACTAAATAATCAGGGGATTACGATTATATTAATTACGCATTTTATGGAAGAGGTAGCAGAAGCAGATCGCGTGCTAGTCATGAAGTCTGGAAAGCTCCTCGCTGACAGTGTGCCGGAAGATGTATTTGCCGATACGAATCTAATTGAGTCGGCAGGACTCGAGATTCCAGCTGCTGTCTTACTGAGAAATGAACTCATTGAGAATGGAATTAGTCTGTCGCATGAGGTTATAAATAAGGACGATTTGGTGGACGCTTTATGTCGATAATTGCAAGACATCTAACACATATATATTCAAAAGGACTTCCTGGGGAGACAGTAGCGCTGGATGATGTTTCGTTTGAAGTTGCCGGTGGAGAATGCATAGGCATAATTGGACATACCGGCTCTGGAAAGTCGACGCTCCTTCAGCATATGAACGGATTGCTGAAGCCTCATTCGGGAGAAATAATTGTCTCTGACATGAATATCGGAGACGGTTCCGTCAAGAAGGTTGATATAAGCAAAAATGTAGGGCTTGTATTTCAGTATCCTGAGTATCAGCTCTTTGAGGAGACCGTTGCAAAAGACGTGGCTTTTGGACCGAGAAACCTCGGTGTGTCCGAAGATGAGATTTCTAGCATAGTAAGGGAGTCTATCGAATTGCTCGGACTCGACTACGATGCTGTGGCTGAGAAATCACCATTTGAGCTATCCGGTGGGCAGAAACGTAGAGTTGCCATCGCTGGTGTACTAGCGATGAAGCCAAAGGTTCTTATACTAGATGAACCAACAGCTGGGCTCGACCCCGCATCCAAGAGTGATATGCTTGAGGTAATTAAGAGGCTTAGACAGGAAAGAAACTTAATTGTGGTATTCGTCTCACATAATATGAAAGATATAGCTGAACTATCTGACCGTATCATCGTTATGAATGGTGGAAAACTTGTGATGAACGGAAGCCCTAAAGAAGTATTTGCAAGGGCTAGTGAACTAAAGAGCATGGGTCTTAGTGTACCGCCAGTGACAGAGATTCTATATGAAGTGTCGGAGAAGCTGGGTCTTGAGTTCAAGCCTATTTTTGAAGAGAGAGAAGCTGCTAAGTACATCGCGGAGCAGTTAAAGGAGAGGCAAAGGTAGTATGATTAAAGATATAACACTTGGTCAGTATTATCCGGTGGAATCTCCGATTCATATGCTGGAGGCGCGCACTAAAGTGCTCGGTGTATTTGCGTATCTCGTGGGGCTCTTTCTGGTAAATAAGCTTTGGGGATTTGCAATTGCGGCGGTTGCAGTTGGAATAGTAATAAAGCTGTCGCGTGTTCCGTTCTCGTACATGGTGCGAGGGCTTAAGGCGATAGTGTTAATCATTGCATTCACTATGATTCTTAACATATTTATGATGGATGGAACCATACTGTGGCAGTGGAAATTCTTGAGGATTACCTATGAGGGACTATATAGGGCTGCATTTATGGGCATAAGACTGGTGCTGCTGATTATAGGCACTTCGCTCCTGACATTTTGCACGAAACCGACTGAATTAACAGATGGTATTGAGAAGCTCCTTAGTCCGTTCTCTAGATTTGGTCTTCCTGCACATGAGATCGCGCTGATGATGACAATTGCGCTCAGATTCATCCCTGTATTAATGGATGAGGCGGATAAAATCATGAAGGCGCAGCAATCGAGAGGTGCGGACTTCGAATCTGGGAATATTATACAGAGAGCTAAGAGTATGATTCCGATAATAGTGCCACTTTTCGTGAGTTCGTTTAGGATTGCGGGAGACCTTGCGCTAGCTATGGAGGCAAGGTGCTACCGAGGTGGTAACGGCAGGACGAAACTTAATGAGACTAGATTTGAGAAGCGTGATGTAGTGGCGGCACTGATGCTGATAATTTTCCTTGGGGTGATTGCTGCCAGCAGGTTTATAAACATATAATCTATATAAAATAGGAGAATATATGAGACAGAGAAAAGTAAAAAATCTGGAAGAGAAATATGCCAGATTTGAAGATATGTTGGTATATAATCCAGCAGAGATACGCGGAAAATGGGCAGAGCGTGAAGGTGAAAGCAAAGGAATTTATATGGAGGTTGGCTGCGGCAAAGGTAGGTTTATCTCACAGTTAGCTTCCCGTGAACCAGAGAATTTCTTCATCGCAGTTGAAGGTCACAAGAGTGTACTTCTCCGCGCCATGGAAAAAGTGCATGAGCTTGGACTGACTAATGTCGCGTTCATTCCAGAGTTTATCGAGAACCTGCACGAATGGTTTATAGATAGCGAACTTGACGGAATTTATCTTAATTTCAGTGATCCGCTTCCCAAGAATTATTCCGCGAAGAAGAGGCTTACGTACAGAGGGAAACTCAAACAGTATTTCGATGTACTTAAAGAAGACGGAGTTGTTAGGTTTAAGACCGACAACACGGATTTATTCAACTACTCGATAAATGAAGTAATTGCATCGGATTTAAGAATACGAGAGTTTACTAGGGATTTACATGCTTCGCCTTATAATGAGGACAATATCATGACTGAGTATGAGGAGAAGTTTAGCGATAAAGGGTTCAATATAAAGATGATGGAGATTGGACGTATACGAAGGAAAGGTGAAAAGATGGGTTTAGCAGCACTAAATGGCAGAGATATTCCGAAGCAAGATAAGGTATTCGGAATTAGTGGCAGAGCGAAAGCAGCTATAAAGGAGAAAGGGCACGAAAATGTTGCAAATGCAACTATTGGGGCTTTGCTTGATGATGAGGGGAATTTAATCGTGTTATCTTCTGTAGATGAAGCGGTGAAGAGCCTTGAACCATCACAGTACGCTGAATATGCTCCGATTGCTGGAGCTCCAGGGTTTAAGGAGGCGGCAATACAGGCAGCACTAGGTGGTTATGAAACATCTAGACATATAGGGATAGTTTCAACGCCAGGAGGTACAGGCTCGCTTAGAAATGCCATTGCGAATTATTCCTGTCCAGGAGATAAGATTTTGACTCATAACTGGTGCTGGCCTAACTACAAGAACATTGCGGCAGAGCAGGGACGCGGCTTCGAGACTTTTGAAATGTTCGATGAGGATGGTAAATTTAATCTAGCTGATTTCGAATATAAGGTGAGTAAGCTACTGCGCATACAGGATAGATTAGTTCTGATTCTCAATACTCCTGCGAACAACCCTACGGGATATTCACTTTCTCTTGAAGAGTGGAATAGTGTAATTGAGATTCTTAACAAGGTGCCAGATGACAAGGTAGTAGCATTAGTTGTAGACATAGCATATATCGATTTTGCTGGGGATGAGAAAAAGGTTAGAGAGTTTATTCCAGAGCTTGAAAAGCTTAAAAGTAACGTACTACCACTACTTGCATACAGCACTTCAAAGACGTTCACCTTCTACGGATTTAGATGTGCGGCACTGATTTGTCTAGCTGGCAGTGAAGAGATTGCCGATGAGTTCGTAAAGGTGTGCTCATACTCTAGCAGATCCACGTGGTCAAACTCGCCTCGCGGACCACAGGAAGTAATCGCAAAGATTTATAGTGATAAAGAACTTCTGGCAAAGGTAGACGAAGAACGCAAGGGATTCCGTGATATGCTACTGGCACGTGGAAGAGCTTTTGAAGAGGAAGCTAAGAAGGTTAATCTAAGAATAGTGCCGTTTAGAGCAGGCTTTTTCGTATCTATTCCATGTGAAAGTCCAGATGCATTAAGTGCAAAGCTTGAGGAGAGTGATGTGTACTGCGTGCCGATGGACAAGGGCGTGAGAGTGTCAATTGCATCAATATCTGAGGCTAAGTGCAGAAAGCTACCTGCAATTATTAAGGACGCACTTGAGAGCTTATAGCCATAAAGTGTGGATTGCTAGTGAATAAAACAATATTCGGTTACTAATGTATTGAAATGCATATACTGCTGATATATAATTATTAGGCAAACAAGAGAATACAACGAGCAAGGGGAGCGGTATCGCTGAGAGGTAATGGTGAAATACATTACGACTCTGAACCTGATTTGGATAATGCCAACGGAGGGAGAGTGCTGAATTACATGTGTAATACCCAAGCTAGGGTGTTGCACATTTTTTATTGCACGAAAGGTCATAGCGTTACATTAGGAGTTAAACTATGAAAAAAATGGTTAAGCAAGTATTAAGGAAATCGTCCTTGCACGAAAAGCTGAGACTATATGGAATACTCGGTGGTGAAACTCTGCAAGGGATCACATATAGAGAAGCCACCATGCAAGCGATTGATGGCGGTATGACGTGTATGCAGGTTAGAGAAAAGCATCTAGATAAAGAACAGATACTCAAGGTGATTTCTGAGATTAAGCCTATCTGCGACGAAGCAGGAGTTCCACTGATAATCAACGATGATGTAGAAATCTGTAAAGTGTCAGATGCAAGTGGTGTCCACCTGGGACTTAGCGACGGGTCAATAGCTGAGGCAAGGAAGCTACTTGGAGAGGAAAAGATTATCGGTGCAACTGCACATAATCTCGAGGAGGCACTTGCTGCAGAAGCCGAAGGTGCTGATTATATCGGTGTGGGGGCTGCTTTTGGTTCTGATTCAAAGGGTGATGCAATTAAGCTACCTAGCCTTGATGTATACAACCTGATTACGTCGTCGGTAAAAATCCCCGTTATCGCAATCGGCGGTATCGATATCGATAATATCGGTACACTAGCAGGTCGTCATCTTACTGGAGTCGCAGTTATTTCGGCTCTGTTCGGGACGCGGGATGTCAAGAAAAGCGCAGAGAATTTAAGAAATATGGCTGATAAGCTGCAGCACGAAAAGGCGAGGTCAGGGATATGAAAATTCCGACTGTTCTATCAATTGCTGGCAGTGATCCGAGCGGCGGAGCGGGCATTCAGGGAGATATCAAGACTATATTTGCAGAGGGCTGCTACGGGATGGGGGTGGTCACCGGCCTTACGGTGCAAAACACCTTGGGTGTATCTGATGTTATGCCAGTTCCTACTGACTTCTTATATAGACAGATTGATGAGATTCTATGCGACATAAGACCAGATGCAATAAAGATTGGCATGATTGTTTCGACAGAGCAGGTTGATGTAATAGTGGGTCTAATTAAGCGGCATGGCCTTGAAAATGTAATCGTTGACCCCGTAATTGCCCCGACAAGCGGAGCAGCATTTGCGAGCGAAGAAGTGATGAAATCCATGATAGAAAAGCTATTCCCTCTATCGACGCTCGTGACACCTAACCTACCAGAAGCTAAGAGAATATGCGAGATTATTGAATGTCAAAACCTTCAGTTGAAAGATGATGTGCATAAGCAATATCAAGCTCAAGTACAATCTAAAGATATATCTCGAATTAAAATTCAGCCTCAAACTCAATCTCAAACAAAGATTCATGGTAAAGCAGCAAATCTATCAGCACCTGAGCTAGCATGCTTCATAGGTCGAAGCTGTGGTTGTAATGTACTCATCAAAGGTGGTCATGCTGAAGGCAGTAGTGCTACGGATTACCTGTGGACTACTAGTGATGAGAACATGATGGGATGCACTGCTGAGTTCAAAGACGACAGGGTAGATACAACAAGTTCACATGGGACGGGATGTGCTCTATCCAGCTCAATAGCAGCAAATATGGCGAAAGGGCTAACACTTGAAGCAGCTATTGATAGAGGAAAGGAATACGTGACAGTAGCTCTTAAGAGTGATATGCACATAGGAACGGGTAATGGCTCGATAAATCACGGAGCACTCGGGAGAAAGTGAAAGATATTTTAAGGGAAATGGGAAAGGGTAATTTACAATTATTATTAATGGCCTAAAAAAGGCGGAAAAGAGGAAGAAATGGCAAGAACTTATTCGACACAAATAGAAGCAGCAAGAATGGGAATAGTTACACCAGAGCTTGAAACTGTTGCGGCAAAAGAAAATCGCTCGGTAGAGGAGCTGCTACCGCTGCTTGCAGAGGGAAAGATGGTTATCCCGGCAAATATACATCACACATCAATCGACCCGAACGGTGTTGGAAGAATGCTGAGGACAAAGGTGAACGTAAACCTCGGTATAAGCAGAGACTGCAAGGACTACGACATCGAGATGAAGAAGGTTATGAGAGCGGTTGAGCTCGGTGCGGAATCAATCATGGATCTATCTAGTCACGGAGACACCCAGCCGTTTAGAAGGAAGCTATGTACAGAGTGTCCTGCGATGATAGGAACAGTTCCCGTATACGATTCAGTAATTCACTATCAGAGAGATTTAAATACTCTCACTGCACAGGATTTTCTAGATGTAATCAGGATGCATGCTGAAGACGGTGTAGACTTCGTAACTCTTCACTGTGGAATAACGCGCAAGACGATTGAGCAGATTAAGAACGGTACTCGCGAGATGAATATAGTCAGCAGAGGCGGAAGCCTTGTATTTGCATGGATGACAATGACAGGTGAAGAAAATCCATTCTATGAGTATTTCGATGAGATCGTAGAAATCTGCCGTGAACACGATGTAACGATAAGCCTTGGCGATGCATGCAGACCGGGATGTCTAGCGGATGCAACGGATAACTGTCAGATTGAGGAATTGATTAGACTTGGTGAGCTGACAGATAGAGCGTGGGCTAGGGACGTACAGGTTATGATTGAGGGGCCAGGACATGTGCCAATGGATCAGATTGAGGCGAATATGAAGATTCAGGAAACCCTGTGTAAGGGAGCGCCATTCTATGTGCTCGGGCCTCTCGTTACAGATATTGCACCAGGATATGACCATATCACAGCTGCTATAGGTGGTGCTATTGCTGCCTGGTCAGGCGCTGCTTTCCTATGCTATGTTACACCGGCAGAGCACCTCGCGCTGCCAAATGTAGATGACGTGCATGACGGCATCATCGCTAGTAAAATAGCTGCTCATGCCGCAGATATTGCTAAGGGGATTCCTGGAGCCCGTGACCAGGACGACAGAATGGCTAAAGCTAGAAGGGCGCTCGACTGGGATGCGCAGTGGCTAGAGGCGCTTGATCCAGAGACGGCAAAAGCAATTAGAGAATCAAGAATGCCAGAGGAAGACCACTCTGATACTTGCAGTATGTGCGGAAAATTCTGTGCGGTTAGAAGTATGAATAAAGCGCTTTCAGGCGAAGTAATAGACATTCTATAAAGAGCAATCTTTATATAAATTACATCCTAAATAGTCATAAATATAAAAACAAGTGAGCTTAAATGCTCACTTGTTTTTATCTCATGGTTTCCCTTCTCGGATTGTCAAAGCCAGGTCTCGCAAAGCTAATAGGTAGCAATTTAATTCTTAAATCACCAGCCTTGATATCATCGCCGATAAACACACAACCTCGCTTTGACTCTGGGTCCGCCTGAGAAATAGCATAGTTACCATCGGAGACATCGAATCTAATCAAGGCGTCCGAAACACCCATAGTGCCTTTGGCACGAATAATATTCCCGTATCTCTTTCTGATTAAATCCTCTAGGAAGAATACAATATCGCCAATAGAAGGAAGCTCTGCGTTTGGAACACTGATACTTTCGAACTCAGTTTCTTCCTGAATTTCAGGAATTTCAATGCTGCCATCTCTCTTTCGAAGCAGAAACTCCTCCCAGGAGGCGTGTGGCAGCCTGCTGTAGTGCTTACTGATAATATTTGCATCAGCGTTAATAGCTTTTACCTTAGAAACAACGGCCTCTACATCAATATCGACCGACTTATCGCATTTTGATAAGATGATAGTATCTGCACACTTTATCTGGTCGGTAAGTAGCTCAGGGTATTCGTCGATGTGCTTGAAAAAACAATTTGGATCGATAATAGCAATCGGTGCCAGCATTTCAATCTGCTCATATTCAATCTGCGAAATATTGTTTATTACATTAGAAAGATATCCGACGCCAGTGGGTTCAACGATGAGATACTCTGGGGCGATAGAATTTGCAATTGTAAGTATGTTCAAGGCAAAATCGGTCTTGCCGGTGCAGCATATGCACTTTTCCGTGAGCTCCCATACGCTGAGTTCCGATTCTTCCTTTAGAATATCTTCATCAACATTAAGAGACGCATATTCATTCTCGAGGATTACGAAATCTCGATTTAATATATCCGACATCGCCTTGATAAACGTGGTCTTTCCAGCACCTAGAAAGCCGGAAATAATCAGTACCTTCATAAAATGCAATCCTTTTCACAATAGTTCCGTTTTGAATAAATTAAACCCCCGGCCGCAGGGGAAATGCCCTAAGACATCCATCAGGGCCGGGGAATTCAGCTCTATTTGCCGATATTAACAACTGGCTTGATCAGGTCAGCAGACTTATCCTTCATGAGCATAAGCGCATCCTCAACGTGTTCAAACCCATCAAATCTATGTGTGATTAGGTGTCTAACATCGAGCTTGCCAACTTCGATTAGACTAGCGAGCTTCTCGAGTCTTAGTCTACCACCAGGCATTAGTCCGCCTGTGATCATCTTGTGACCCATTCCGCATCCCCACTCAACACGAGGAATTGTTACGTAGGTTCCAGAACCCAGGTAGTTGACGTTACCTATCTTTCCGCCTGGTTTAAGAGCTTTAATGATAGGGTCGAATGATTCAACTCCGCCACCAGCAACGATAGCCTTATCTACTCCCTTGCCTCCAGTTAGTTCGAGGACCTGTTCGTCGATTGCCCCTTCCTTATAGCTGATAAAGTCAGTTGCACCATACTTCTTAGCAGCTTCCCTGCAAGCAGGTCTTGTTCCTACGCAGATGATTCTTGAAGCACCCCTTAGGTTTGCGCCTGCAACACTCATCAGACCAACAGGACCAATTCCGTTAACGAGTACAGTGTCACCGAACTGAATATCTGCAAGCTCAACACCGTGGAATCCAGTAGGAACCATGTCGGATAGCATACAAGCTTCTTCTGGCGAAACAGCCTCTGGCATATGTGCGAGGTTGCCGTCTGCATCATTAACATGAAAGTACTCACCGAATACACCATCTTTGAAATTTGAGAACTTCCATCCTGATAACATTCCGCCGGAGTGCATAGGGTATCCACCCTGAGCTTCTAGGGAAGACCAATCAGGAGTTATAGCAGCGACCATTACACGGTCCCCAACCTTAAAATCTTTAACGAGCTCTCCAACTTCTTCGACAACTCCACAACCTTCGTGACCCAGAATCATGTTGTGTCTGTCTCCGAGTGCGCCTTCCCATACGGTGTGAATATCAGAAGTGCAAGGGGATAAAGCTAGTGGTTTGATAATAGCATCAAGTGGTCCACATTTTGGACGCTCCTTTTCAATCCAGCCAGTCTTACCAATTTCTAGCATTGCAAAGCCTTTCATTGTGTTACCTCCATTTTTTGATTTTTTTAATGTCATTAAGTGTTTTGTATGCAAGCCTTCTGCGAGAAAGTGAGAATACCTGCTCTTTGTTAATATATTGACATGGTTTTGAAAAGAAAGCAACTAGATTATATTGTAAACAAAATCTAAAAATATTGGAATTTTAAGGGTTCTAAAGAGTGACAGAAAGCGACAAGTCTTATATGCAAATGAGTACATAGTTTATAAAATAAATATAAATTTTGATATTGACAATTTTCTATCAGCATCATATAAAATTTTAATCGTTAAAATCATCAATTAAAAATGAGCCGGTGGAGTGAAATTTGGGACTAATAGGTAGATATAGATGTATGAGCTATGCAAAATGAATGATGAATATTGATAGCGTGATATATAATTGCATAATCGAAAAAAGGGATTGACATTCACTATATCAAAGGTTATATTACGAGTAAGAGAGAGCTAACTCTCTTGAAGATATTTCTGCATTTAAAGGCAGGTATGTAATTGACAGCCTGCCTTTTGAAAAACGCATGAGTTAGATTTAATTAACTAAATAAAGGAGGATATTGGTATGTCTTTAATTAATAAAGAAGTAGCAGATTTTTCAGCTCAGGCTTATGTGAATGATGAGTTTAAAACCGTTACAAAGGCAGATATACTGGGAAAGTGGAGCGTTTTCTTTTTCTACCCAGCTGATTTTACTTTCGTGTGCCCAACGGAGCTCGAGGATCTTCAGATGAAGTATGCAGAGTTTCAGAAAGCTGGATGCGAGGTGTATTCAGTGTCTTGTGATACTCACTTTGTGCACAAGGCATGGCACGATAATTCGGAGAGCATTAGCAAGATTACGTATCCGATGCTCGCTGACCCTACGCAGGCTCTCGCAAGGGACTTTGAAGTTCTGATCGAAGATCAAGGCATTGCGGAAAGAGGAAGCTTCATAGTAAATCCTGAGGGAAAGATTGTAGTATATGAAGTGAATGCAGGAAACGTTGGAAGAAATGCAGAAGAGCTGCTTAGAAAGCTTCAAGCTAGCCAGTTCGTAGCTGAGCATGGTGATCAGGTTTGCCCGGCTAGATGGGCTCCGGGCGCAGCTACACTGAAGCCTGGAATCGATCTAGTAGGTGCGCTATAGATATAGCAAGAGCAGCTAAAGGACAACTAGGTTGATTAAGAATTAGCTAGAGTGGATAAGGGATAACTAGAATCTAAAGCACATATAGATTATATGAGCAGCAAATCATAACTAAAAATGGGGGATGCTTATGCATCCCCCATTAATTGTTTGGTGTTATATCTCCGAGTATCAGAGCTTATACAATGCCCTGCATCATCATAGCTTCTGCAACTCTCTCGAATCCAGCGATGTTAGCGCCAGCTACGAGGTTCTCACCTAGGTTGTACTTAGCACAAGCTTCCTCTGTGATCTTGAAGATGTGAACCATGATGTTCTCTAGTTCAGCGTATACTCTCTCCTTGTTCCAGATGAGGTGCTCAGCGTTCTGTGCCATCTCTAGGCAAGAGCAAGCAACTCCACCAGCATTAGCAGCCTTGGAAGGAGCAACTACGCAACCATTCTCCATGAGGTACTGAACAGCCTCGTTTGTTGTAGGCATGTTAGCTCCCTCGATGAGGTATCTAGCTCCGTTAGCAACCATTTCCTTAGCCCAATCCATAGTGATGTCATTCTGCATAGCACAAGGGAGGTATAGATCAGCCTTAACTTCCCAAGGTCTCTTTCCAGGGATGAACTTAGCGTTAGGGAACTTCTCTACGTAAGGTGCACAAACGTTCTTTCCAGAGTTACGTAGCTCAAGAAGTGTATCAATCTTCTCTGGTGTTGTGATTCCTTCCTCGTCGAGGATGTATCCGTCTGGTCCAGAAATTGTGATTGGCTTAGCACCTAGTTCAACTAGCTTAGTGATTGTTCCCCAAGATACGTTACCGAATCCGGAAACAACTGCAGTCTTTCCTTCAAGGGAATCACCGAAGTGGTTGAGGACCTCTCTAGCGAAGAATACGATACCGAAACCAGTAGCTTCTGTTCTTCCGTTTAGTCCGCCGTTTGTAGTTCCCTTACCAGTCCATGTTCCGTCGTACTGGTTAGTCATTCTCTTGTACTGACCCATCATGAAACCGATTTCTCTGCCGCCTACACCCATGTCTCCAGCAGGTACGTCAGTGTTAGGTCCGATGTGCTTGTAGAGTTCTGTTACGAAGCTCTGGCAGAATCTCATAACTTCTGCATCCGACTTTCCAGCTGGATCGAAGTCAGAACCACCCTTACCACCTCCGATTGGAAGTCCTGTTAGGGAATTCTTGAAGATCTGCTCAAATCCGAGGAACTTAAGGATTCCTGGGTAAACATTAGCCTGGAATCTTAGACCACCCTTATATGGTCCTAGAGCGCTGTTGAACTGCACTCTGTATCCTCTGTTAACCTGAACTTCACCATTATCATCAACCCAAGGAACTCTGAACGAAATCATTCTTTCAGGCTCGATAAGTCTCTTTACAAGACCAGCCTTCTCATACTCAGGATGAGCTTCAAGAACTGGCTCGATTGATAGTAGAACTTCTTCTACAGTCTGAAGGAACTCAGGCTCGTTTGGATAGTTCTTCTTAGCGATGTCGATGTACTTTTGTGAAATATTAGCCATTTTAAACTCCTTACAAAAAATACAATATAAAAATGTATAAATTCTGGTGCCTCTGCACCATATAGTTGAATTTTAGCACTCTGATAATACGCTGTCAACGTGTATACAATATACAGCGATGCACTATAAATAAAGTTGGAACGACGATTATTCAATAGTTTGACAGATTTTTAATATTAGATTAATGCAGGGCACTATGATAAAATTAAAAGTAATTATTTTATGGAAGAAAGTTGAGAAAAATGGATCTGAGCAGACTTAATAAAGAGCAACAAGAAGCGGTAAAGCATATGGAGGGACCACTGCTGATTTTAGCAGGTGCTGGAAGCGGGAAGACCACTATGATGACTCACCGTATAGCATACATGCTAGAAAAGGGAGTGAGCCCTTATAATATCTTGGCTGTTACATTTACAAATAAAGCTGCCGGGGAGATGAAGGATAGGATTGAGTCGCTGACTGGAGGTACTCGAGGCATGTGGGTGATGACATTTCACGCCATGTGTGTTCGCATACTCAGAAATCACGGGGACGTTCTTGGATTTAAAAACGGATTTTCGATATACGACGAGTCAGATAAGAAGGCTCTTCTCAAAAGAATCGTCAAAGACCTTAAGATTGATGAAAAGATTTATCCGGTTTCTTACCTTGGGAGTGTAATAAGCTCTTGTAAGGAGGCTGAGGAAGATCCCGACGATTATATAGATAATAACTCCATGAATTTCAAAGCCGAGACGGTAGCAAAGGTATATGCGAGATACATGGAAGATTTGCAGCAGAATAACGCTATGGATTTTGATGACCTGCTCTGGAATGCTGTAAAGCTGTTTGAAGCGAGTAGTGATGTGCTTTCGTATTATCAGCAGAGATTTAAATATATAATGGTAGACGAGTATCAGGATACAAATTATCTGCAGTATAAACTCATACATGCTTTGGCGGAGAAGAGCCATAATCTATGCGTGGTTGGTGATGACGATCAATGTATCTATCAATGGAGAGGTGCAGATATTAGGAATATCCTCGACTTCGAGAAGGACTTTCCGGAAACCAAGGTCATCAAACTAGAGCAGAACTACAGGTCCGATGCCAACATACTAGATTTAGCTAACTCTGTAATTGCTAACAATAGAAACCGTAAGGCGAAAGAGCTTTGGACGGACAGGAATGAAGGCAGCAAGATAACATACCGAAGACTCGAGGATGAACAGCGAGAGGCTTGGTATGTAGGCGGGGAAATTCAGCGTTTGCATGATGAAGAGGATATTCCGTTTAACGACATGGCCATCTTGTACCGAAAAAATGCACAGTCTAGACCCTTCGAAGAAAAGTTTTCATTTAGAGGCATCCCGTACAGGGTTTTAGGCGGCACTAGATTTTACGATCGCAAGGAAATCAAAGATGTAATGTCATACATGCACCTCGTCGAAAACCCTAGCGATGACGTGGCGATGGCGAGGATAATCAATGAACCTAAGAGGGGGCTTGGGCCGAAGAGCCTCGGAGGAATAGTTTCATATGCCAAGGCATACAAGCTCAGCATATTTGAAGCGCTCAAGGAACAGGAGGTTCTGGGGTCACTGTCAAGGAAATCACGAGCTGCGGTAGAAGACTTAGTTACGATGCTCGATGAACTAGGAGCTGAACAGGATAACATGGAGCTTTCAGATATATATGATAATCTGATTAGACGCTCTGGTTATCTGACAGCGCTCGAAGCAGAAAACACAGTAGAAGCGGATGCGAGGATAGAGAACATCCTGGAGCTACGATCGGTGATAGCAGAATTCGAGGAGAAAGCAGCAGGCTCAGTGCTGACAGATGAAGAAGACGAGTTCAGAGAGGAGAGAGATAGGCTAAGAGAAGATGGATTTGATGTAAAAGAACCCGCCTTGCTCCAGTCATTCCTCGAGAGAATCGCACTGCTGTCGGACATAGATAATAGAGATGAGAGCGAAGATGCGGTTGTGATGATGACGCTACATAGCTCTAAGGGACTTGAATTTCCAGTGGTTTTCATGCCGGGTATGGAAAACGGTTTGTTCCCAGGGTCAGCATCTATGGATGATCCAAGCAAGATGGAGGAGGAGCGCAGGCTCTGTTACGTTGGAATTACAAGAGCTATGCGAAAGCTTTACCTAACAGGTGCGCAGACTAGGATGCTCTATGGTAGGACAGACTTCACGATTGAATCGGAATTCATGCGAGAGATGGATACGGACCTCCTAGATGGTGATCCGACAGTAGCAGAGAGGTCGGCTAATGCAGGTGGAATCTGCGGAGACGGCGGAATACTCGGGATGAGAGAATTCAAGGGCAGATATGACGGTAGTGCGGATGGCTATGATGCCAGCTTCTCTAAACCATTTGATGCACTGAAATTCGCTAAGAAACAGGCTTCCAAGGGTATAAGCAACGAGGGCTTTGAGGCAGGAGACAGGATTCGCCATCCGAAGTTCGGAGAAGGTCTGCTCATAGACCAGGATGCTAAAACGCTGACTATTGCCTTTGATTCTGCCGGGATTAAAAAGCTTGGCAAGGGCTTCGTCAAGCTAACTAAAGTTGAGTAGTGACTACATAGGCAAGGGGATTTACAGGAACTAATTCACTAACAGTAAGAGAAGTAAATAGGGGACATTATGAATCTTGATGACAAGAAGAGAAGGATAGAGGAGTTAATAGAAACTCTCAATGAGGCTTCGGCAGCATACTATGACGAGGCTAGCGAGATTATGAGCAATTACGAATACGATGCGCTGTACGATGAGCTCGAATTGCTTGAGAAGGAGACAGGATACACTCCTCTTAATAGTCCGACTAAGAATGTCGGCTACACAGTTCAGTCGGAGCTCCCTAAGGAGAGGCACAGAAGTCGTATGCTTAGCCTTGATAAGACTAAGAGCCGTGAGGAGCTCGCGGCTTGGCTTGGAGATCATGAAGGACTTTTATCATGGAAGCTTGACGGTTTAACCGTTGTGCTCACATATGAGGGAGGAGAGCTAGTTAAGGCCGTGACACGCGGAAACGGGGATATTGGCGAGGTTATCACGCCTAATGCACGTGTGTTTGTCAATGTACCAAAGCACATTCCTTACAAAGGACATGCCGTAATTCGTGGTGAGGCGGTTATTACCTATGAGGAATTTGATAGAATCAATGAAGCGATTGACGACGCAGATGCGAAGTATAAGAATCCGAGAAACCTATGCAGCGGAAGCGTAAGGCAGCTAAATAGCAAAATTACCGCTGAGAGAAATGTTAGGTTCTATGCTTTCACGCTGAGCGAAGCGGATGGAGTTGATTATGAAGGCCTTAGATCCAACCAGATGAAGTGGATGGCGGAGCAAGGCTTCGACGTGGTTGAATACGTGAAAGTAGATAATAAGAGTATTTTCGAAGCGATAGACAATTATGCAGAGAGAGTATATAGCTTTGAGATTCCGTCTGATGGCCTTGTGCTGACATTAGAGGATTTAGAATATGCGGCTACACTTGGGACAACTGCGAAGTTTCCGCGTGATTCTCTGGCTTTCAAGTGGGCAGATCAGCAAGCGGAGACCATTCTCCGTGAAATCGAATGGAGCCCATCGAGAACTGGGCTGCTCAATCCAATTGCTATATTTGACCCGGTAGAACTCGAAGGAACTACGGTTAAGAGAGCATCGGTTCATAATCTGAATATAATGGAAACACTGAAGCTGGGCATCGGTGATACTATCACAGTATATAAGGCGAATATGATAATACCGCAGATTGGTGATAACCTTACTAAGAGTGGGAATATTGAGCTTCCTAGCCATTGCCCAGTATGCGATGGTGCTACAGAGATAAAGCTGATGACCGGCACAAAGGTACTTACATGCACAAATCCAAATTGCCTGGCTAAGCAGGTGAAGAGATTCTCTCTATTCGTGTCTAGGGATGCGCTTAATATCGATGGGCTTTCTGAACAGACCTTGCTAAAGTTCATAGGGCTCGGGTATATCAAGTCTTTTGCGGATATATTCCGACTAGAGAATCATAGGGATGAAATCGTAGAATTAGATGGTTTCGGTAAAAAGTCTTACGATAAATTATTATCATCGATAGAGAAGGCCCGTCATACAGTCCCAACTAGGATTCTTGTGGCACTTGGTATACCTGGAGTTGGTGTTACGACCGCCGCTCAGATTGCGAGAGCTTGTGAGAATAAATGGGCTAAGATCTCTTCGCTCTCTTACGGCGAACTGATAGCCATAAATGGCATCGGAGAAGTAATGGCTAGAGACTATGAGGCGTTCTTTGCAGATGAACACAACAAGTCTGTCGTTTTGGATCTAGTGGGCGAACTCGACATAGATGAGAGCTATGAGAAGGCCGGGGAAGCTTTGTCGGGTGAAATCTTTGTAATAACTGGCAGCCTTGAATATTATAAGAGCCGCACTGAACTTAAGAAGGAAATCGAGGCACAGGGAGGTAAGGTGGCTGGAAGTGTTAGTAAAAACACCAGCTATCTCGTGACAAACAATCCTGAATCAGGTTCATCGAAGAACAAGGCAGCGGCGGAACTCGGTGTAAAAATCATAACAGAAGACGAAATTCGTACGATGCTCGGATATTAGGGGGTTATCGAAAAGTCTATTTCGATATATAATGAATATTCGCAGTACTAAATTTTAAAGTGAGGAGGAAGGCCAATGGAAAATACAAACTTGATTGACCAAGAACAGGCTTTTGAAGAAAGCAAAGAAAAGATATTCGAACTCCTCGAAGAGAAGAAATATTTCCGTTGTAGGGACGAACTGTTAAAATTCAACGCAGTAGATATCGCTGAACTCCTTGAAGAAGTGATGCGAAAGTATAGCATGCAGACAGCTATCATACTGTTTCGCACGCTTCCGAAGGGTGCTTCTGTTGAGGTATTCGCTCACTTTGACGTTGATGATCAGGTTGAAATCATCAATATTATCACTGATCCCGAGATTAAATACATAATTGAAGAGCTGGATTTCGACGATATGATCGACGTGCTTGACGAGCTGCCAGCCAATATCGTTGACAAGATTTTAGATAAAACTCCCAAGAATGAGCGAAGACAGATAAACACTTTCCTAAAGTACAAGGAATACAGTGCTGGTTCGCTGATGACGCCGGACTATATAAATCTGCGTAAAAATATGACGAGGCGCGAGGCGCTGGATCATATCCGCGATGTTGGAATGAACTCCGAGACGATTTACTCATGCTACGTACTAGACGGTGGGCGTAAACTCGTAGGGGTCGTATCACTCAGGAGCTTGGTTCTTGCAGACGAGAATACTAAAGTCTCCGATATTATGAAAGAAGACATCATCTTTGCTCACGTCGATGATGACCAGGAAGAGACTTCTGAACTTTTTAAGAAATACGGTTTTATCGCTATACCGGTAGTTGATAACGAAGATAGATTGGTCGGAATCATCACTTTCGACGATATCCTCGATGTAATCGAAGAAGAGAACACAGAGGATATGGAGCGTATGGGAGGTGTCATCGATAACACTGACAAGGACTATCTCGATACACCAGTTTTGATGCATGTCAAGGCTAGACTGCCATGGCTTCTAGTGCTCATGGTATCTTACGTGTTTACTGGAGGCATGATTGCGAGTTTCGAGAAATCACTTTCCGCAGTAATCGCGCTAGTAGCTTATATGCCGATGCTCATGGGCACTGGTGGTAACTCAGGAACGCAGTCGTCCACAGTAATTATCACAGGTATGGCTACGGGCGACCTCGAGTTATCGGATGTTCTTAGAGTTCTGTGGAAGGAATTTCGCATAGGAATTATCGTCGGCATATGTGTCAGCATCTTGAACTACATGAGGATAGTGGCATTTGACCATAACGGCTCTTTGGTTGCGCTTACGGTGTGCCTGTCGATGGTATTAATCGTTATCATCGCAAAATGCATCGGTGCTCTCCTGCCTATGATTGCTAAGAAAATAGGCATTGACCCTGCGCTTATCGCCGGTCCAATGATGGCATCGCTTACCGACATGGTTGCGCTCGGCACGTATTTTACGATGGCAAGGCTGGTGCTTAAGATTTAGCAGTGTAAACGATATTCCTAATATAATAGGAACATGATAGCGGTGACAACAACAATAATTAAATTATCAACGACAATAATAACGACAATAATATAGAAATCAAGATTCAAGCGATTTCTATTTAAACATCAATACAAACGGCTTAATTAGTTTCAAAATTTCATTGTAGGAGGATATGGTGAATACTAACAACTATGCTGAGCTCGCTGAAAAAGCGCGCAGAATCAGAATCAATGCTCTAAAGGCAATTCATGCCGCAAAGTCAGGTCATCCGGGAGGTTCATTATCTTCGGCTGATATTCTTGCAACGCTATACTTTGGCGAACTAAATATCGACCCTAAGAATCCGAAGATGGCAGATAGAGATAAATTTGTGATATCCAAGGGACATGCGGTTCCTGCGCTTTACGCAGCACTCGGTGAGAGAGGCTTTTACGAAGTAAGTGAAATGATGACGCTCAGACAGGTGGGGAGCAAATTCCAAGGACACCCTAATATGCGTAAGGTTCCTGGGATTGAGATGTCAACCGGGTCGCTCGGACAGGGATTTTCTGCAGCAGTAGGAATGGCTGTCGCAGGCAAGATTGATAAAAATCCTGGCAGAGTATATGTGCTCACTGGTGACGGAGAACTTCAAGAGGGAATCGTGTGGGAGGCTGCGATGCAAGCAGCTCATAGGAAACTCGACAACTTAGTTGCAATCGTTGATCTGAACGGACTTCAGATTGATGGCAAGGTAAGCGATGTAAAGTGCGTGTGCCCGGTAGACGAGAAGTTTAGGAGCTTTGGGTGGAACGTGATAAACGTAGATGGTCATAATTTTGAAGAACTGACTACGGCATTTAAGGAAGCAAAGAGCTCTGAAGATGTACCAACTGCAATTATAGCTCATACTCACAAGGGCAAGGGCGTATCATTCATGGAAGATAATGCTGGCTGGCATGGTAAGGCGCCAAGCGACGAGGAACTAGCTGCTGCGATAGAAGAACTTGGAGGTGACAACTAATGGCTGATAAGATTGCAACTAGAGCTGCATACGGAGAATTTCTGGTAGAGAAGGGCAGAGAACGCGATGATCTTATCGTAATGGATGCAGACCTATCCGGTTCGACAAAGACTAAGGGATTTGCAAAGGCTTATCCTGAGAGATTCGTAAACTGCGGTATTGCTGAACAGGACTTGATGGCTGAAGCAGCTGGAATTGCTCTCTCGGGTCATGTTGTGTGTGTTAGTACATTCGCTATGTTCGCTGCAGGCAGAGCATATGAAATCATAAGAAATTCAGTCGGTTATACGGATGCAAATGTAAAGGTATGCGCAACTCACGCAGGTATTACAGTAGGGGAGGATGGTGCGAGCCATCAGACATTCGAAGATATCGCGCTCATGAGGGAGATTCCTGGCATGCTCGTTGTAAACCCCGCTGATGCTGTAAGTGCTAAGAAGCTTTTAAATGAAGTGGTTGATACAGATGGTCCTGCGTACGTTAGACTGGGCAGATCTGGAGTGCCAGTGATTTATGATGAGAGTTCTGACATCAAGATTGGGAAGGCAAATGTAATTCGGGAAGGCAGTGATGTGACAATCATTGCAACTGGAATCATGGTATCAGATGCGCTTGAAGCGGCTGAAGAGCTTGCTGGTGAAGGAGTCGATGCTCGTGTAATCGATATGCATACTATCAAGCCGATTGATGAGGCGGCGATTATAAGCGCAGCTAGAGAGAATGGTCCGATTGTAACTGCAGAAGAGCATTCGGTTATCGGTGGACTAGGCAGTGCAGTGGCAGAGGTCGTTGTTAAGAATAAAACTGTGAGAGTTGAAATGGTAGGTCAGAAGGACACATTTGGTGAATCGGGAAAGCCTGCTGAGCTCAGAGAAAAATACGGACTTACAAAGGCTGACATCATTAAAGCCGTTAAGAAAGTAATCGCGTAAAGATTAAAAATAATAAAAGAACTTAAAATTATAAAAAAAGCAACTCTTTTAGTGAATTATTCTTCACACAAGAGCTGCTTTTTCATTTGCAAATACTAGGGTTCAGAGTGGATTTTGTTTTTAGCTAGTAAAAATTTAACAAAATAATATGAAATTAGTACAAACTCAATTTACAATGTGATGAATAAGTGATATAGTATGAATTGTTTTAGAACATATGGACTCGAGGGAATTGGGTTCAAGAGCAATTGGCGAAACGTATTATATTAATACCTAATATATATTCGTTACTTGCAATTATATTTTTTACTTTAGGAGGTTTTTTATGGAAACTGGTGTACAGAAAAAAGGTAGACCGTTTGGGTTCTATGTATGCTCCATGGGCTTTACATTTGAGAGACTCTCGTTCTACACAGTAAAGTACATTTTGGCAATGTGGGTTGCTGCAGATGTACTAAGTGGTGGTCTAGGCATGGGCCAGGTTAAGGCTACTGCTATTTCCGCAGGATTCGTAGCTTGGACATATATCACACCTATGTTCGGTGGATATATCGCTGACCACTGGGTTAAGCCTAGATGGTGCGTGCTTGTCGGTATGATTCTGATGGGAATCGGCTACATGATCGCATGGAAGGCAACATCACTTACTCTCGTATACGTTATGTTCGTATTCGTAGCTGTTGGTACAGGACTCTTCAAGGGTAACCTGTCCGGAATCACTGGTCAGCTATTCAACAGCGCTGAACAGCTTGACTCTGCATTCTCAATTCAGTACACATTCGTTAACATCGGCTCGTTCATCGGAACAACATTCATCGCTCCTCTTGCAACAACAGGTATGTTCGGTGTTCACGTAACTTACAGAACGATATTCTTGATCACAGGTATCTTCCTATTCATCGATGCTATTTGGTTCTTCGTAGTTGGAGGCAAGGCTCTCGGTGAAGCTGGTATGTCGCCATTCAAGAAGGACCAGAGAGAGTTCATATCTGCTGAGAAGAAGGAGAGCGAAGAGTCTGCTCCTCTAACAACAGGAGATAAGAAGAGAGTTGCCGCTGTACTTCTAGTTATCATCTTCTCGATGGTATTCTGGATGCTATGGTATCTAACTTACTACCCAGCATACTTCAGATTTGGTTGGGGTGATGGTGCTGAGTATCTAAACAAGGCTAACTGGGTAATCGGAGGTTTCAAGGTTCCTACATCATGGTTTGACTCTGTAAACGCGCTAACTTGCGTGGTTCTCGGACCAATTCTAGCTGGTGTATGGCTAAAGCTTGCTAAGAGACCTCAGGGAGATTTAAGTATGTACAAGAAGACTGCTCTTGGATGTGGACTTCTCGGTCTTGCATACTTCGTAATGGTATTCGCTAACAGCCTAGCTGGAGAGAACGGACAGTGCTCAGTTCTGTGGATTGGTCTTGTCTGCATCATGATGTCAGTTGGAGAGATGGTATTCTCGCCACTCGGTAACTCGTTCATCAACAAACTAGCCCCTGCTAAGCTTTTAGGACTTCTTCTAGGAACATGGCCAGTAGCTGTATTCATATCGCAGTTCATCTATCCTAAGATCTACGCTTGGACTCTAACTCAAGACTTCGGTTTTGCTTACGGTTTACTCGGTGGAATCGTAATTGCGTTCGGTGTAATTCTATGGCTCCTCAGCAAGAAGCTTGATTCTTGGGCTGAACAGGAATAATACATACAATACTGATTTACACTACAAATCGTATATATTAGAATTAAGGCGAAGGGCATGGCCCTTCGCTTTTCCACATCTCTCATATAGAATTTACGAAAGCAGGTGCGTTATGGAACTTAAGAGAGGAAAGAATATTGCTTTTACTGTAACATGCGGCATGTTCCTACTGATAGTCAGAATGGTTTTGAATATTTCACATTCTTTTATGGTTCCGTACAAGGTTCAGATTACACTTGGTGTATTTTTCTTAATCTATGGACTCGCATTAGCATTTTGGGAGATAAAGAATGACCTGCCGCTATTCTGGAGTGCTGGAAGCTCGATATTTAATATCGGAGCGATCAATAGCTCGATGATTATTGGAGCAAGCATCTTCTTCTTTGCAAGTAATGCAGTCCATGGTCTATGTGCATTTGGAGTTGAAATAGCTCTATATGCGTTGATATCCATATTAGAGTGGAAATAATATATTGTACAGAATAAATACAAATATAATAGTGATAATTAGAGGACTTATAATTGACATATGATATATAAATGATATCATATAGATATAAAGAGGCGCTTCAGATGATTTATAAAACCTTTAAGCATAGGTTTGTACACATTAGATCTTCTAAGGAGGTTATCGCTATGAAAATCATCAAGAAAGTTGGATATTTAATCGTAGTAGGACTTGCTGTATTGTTAATCATCGCTGCTACGGGAGGAAATGACCTACCGATGATACTATCTTTTGGCGTAGGGACAATTCTTGCGCTTATAGGCATCGCTCTCGCTGTCTGGGAAACTAAGACCGATAAGCCTATGTTCTACTCATATGGTAAGAATTGGTTTGGCGGATATCTGAATAACAGCGCTTTTATTCTAGGTATAGCTGTAGGTTTTTTCGCAACGAAAGTTGTATATGGATTTACAGCACTTGGGATAATTGCTACGCTATATGCAATAATTATTGTTGCTCTTAAAAATAAAAGTTCAGAGGCTATGTAAAGCTAGTTATTAAAAGTTAATACGAAAGCTCACCTTGCAGAAGGTGAGCTTTTCATTATTCGCAGAAATTATGTGCATTGCACTTATTTGTATAAATATACTAATATGCTAAAATAAATACAGAAAATTGTTGATTTACAGATAAAATGGTGTTACTATATTCATATCGTTAAATGATTATAGAAAGTAAGGAATCAAAATGGACGCTTATATCACAGGTTTTCTAGTTTCATGCAAGGGAATTCCCGCAACTGTATTTGTAAGTGTATTATCAGTTGCCATAGGCTCGGTAGTCGGACTGCTGATTGCTCTTATGAGAACATCAAAGAATAGATTTTTAAGTGGGATCTCAAAGTTATATGTCGATATAGTTAGAGGTACCCCTATGCTCGTGCAGGCGCTTATATTCGCCTATGGAATACCGGAGTTCATACAAACACATCTGTTTTACTTCAAATGGGCAAACCTTATCATACCTGCTATAATCGTTTGTGGGCTTAATAGTGCCGCATATATGTCTGAGGTAATTCGCAGCGGAATCCAGGCTGTGGACAAAGGCCAGATGGAAGCAGCGAGGTCGCTCGGTATGAGTAAGACTATGGCTATGAGACTTATTATCATTCCGCAGGCTGTTAAGATTATACTCCCAGCGGTTGGAAATGAATTTGTAACACTTATCAAGGAGACATCCGTTCTGAGCTACGTAGGAGTACACGAGATTTTGCGTAAGGGTACACTGCTTAGTGCGGCAACATTTGAAGCGTTTCCAGCATACATAGGCGTAGCATTAGCTTATATGCTACTAACACTACCTCTTTCTAAGTTAATTGCTGTTCTTGAGCGACGCGGAAAGGGAAGTGAGAAGAAGATAGGGGAAGAGAAAAACAAACCAGTGCTCGAGGGAGGAGCAGCATAATGATAGAGATTAAGAAGCTATATAAATCATATGGAGATAATGAAGTGCTTAAGGGCATCGATCAGACGGTAAGCGAAGCGGAGGTGCTATGTATAGTAGGACCTTCAGGTTCTGGAAAATCCACGATGCTTAGATGCATTAATTTACTTGAAGTCCCTACATCCGGAGAGGTATATATCGATGGGGAACTCGTGACGAGCCAGAATATCAATGAAATCAGAACTAAGATGGGGATGGTGTTCCAGAACTTCAACCTCTTTCCGCATATGACGGTACTCGAGAACGTGACCTGCGCACCTATCAATGTTAAAGGTGTGAGCAAGGCTGATGCTGAAGCAAAAGCCATGGAGCTTCTTACGCGAGTTGGACTTGATAACAAAGCCAACGCCTATCCGCGCTCCCTATCAGGAGGTCAGCAGCAGCGTGTTGCGATAGCCAGAGCGCTAGCTATGGATCCTGAGATAATGCTCTTTGACGAGCCTACATCTGCACTTGATCCTGAGATGGTGGGAGAGGTTCTAGATGTAATGAAGGACTTAGCCAAGGAAGGGTTGGCGATGATTGTGGTCACTCACGAGATGGGGTTTGCCAAGGAAGTCGCAGATAAGGTCATATTCATGGATGAGGGCGTTATCGTCGAGCAGGGAACACCCGAAGAGGTTCTTGTAAATCCGTCAGAGGAGAGAACTAAGAACTTCCTATCCAAGGTTTTAAGTTAATATTACGCAATTAAGCTAATTCATAAAAGCTATGGTGGTTGCTAAATGCTGATATGTAGTGGCTCTCAAAGTACGCACAACAATATTTTGCGCTATTCAGTTTTTATGTGAAGATTTGCGATTGAATTTGTTGAAAAATGGCACGGTATAGTGACTCTGTACCGTGCTTTTGTAGTGCCTTTTGTTTATTTTTCAGCGTTTTTGGTGTATAATACTACAATCTGTTGGTGTATCTAGGAGGTCATATGATCGAATTTAAGAATGTTACTAAACATTATGGCAACAACGTAGGACTAGAGAACGCAACTGTTCGTATTGAGAAAGGCGATTTCGTCTTCCTCGTTGGACCGAGTGGTGCGGGTAAGACAACCTTTGTAAGGCTGATACTCAATGAAATTAGCACAGACAAGGGAACCATTGTAGTTGCCGGCAAGGATATAACAAGACTGTCCAGAAGGGAGATCCCAGAACTGAGACAGAAGATTGGAATGGTGTTCCAGGACTTTAGACTTCTTGAAAAGAAGACTGTGTATGAAAATGTCGCTTTCGCTATGGAAGTAGTACATGCTAAGCGTAAGGATATCAGAAGACAGGTTCCATACGTGCTTGATCTCGTCGGTATTCTCGATAAACAGGACAGATATCCTAATGAGCTCAGTGCTGGTGAGCAGCAGCGTGTCGGTATCGCTAGAGCGATTGTCAATAATCCACGTGTTCTAATTGCCGATGAGCCAACTGGAAACCTTGACCCTATTACAGCTATGGAGATTATGGAAATTCTGGATAAGATTAATCTTCGCGGTACTACAATTCTCATGGTTACACATGCGAAGGACATCGTTGACCAGATGAATAAGCGTGTAGTAGCGATTGAAGATGGTCATATTGTCCGTGATGAGCAGGGACAATATGGATTCTATAACGAAGAAGAATACTACGATTACGATGAGGGGGTAGATAAATATGTTTTCTAGAGCAAAGTACACTCTCAAGCAGTCGGTTTCGCAGATTGGTCGTAACAAGGGTATGAACATCACTGCAGTACTTGCTATTTCGGCGATGATGCTTATCCTCGGATTATTCTTCGTAGCATTTGTAAACGTTGACCTTTTCGCCAATGTTATCAAACAGGATTACAATATCGTTGAGGTCTTCTTAAACGATAACAATACGGATGCTGTAAATAACGATATCGGGAGCAAACTTAAGTCCACAGAAGGTGTGGATAAGGTTGAGTTCAGGTCTAAGGCAGATGCAATTAAGATTATGAAGAAGCGCTGGGGGGATAACGGTTATCTTCTCGACAGCCTTGCGGACAACCCTCTACCTAACTCGTATCTCGTGTATGTTAAGGATAAGTCGGTAGCAGATAAGCTTTCCAAGAGTGCAACATCCATTTCTGGTGTTGAAGATATTAAGTACTATCAGGATACCGTTGAGAAGCTGCAGAGGATAACGAATTTCATTCAGACAGCGTCGATTATCACCATGATTTTCCTTATAATCGTATCGGTTATCATCGTTGCTAATACCATTAAGCTTACTGTATTTGCACGTTCTAAGGAGATTAGCATAATGAAATACCTTGGAGCGACGGACTGGTTCGTAAGAGGACCGTTCTTGTTTGAGGGGATTATTCTCGGATTTGTGTCGGCGACGATTTCAACGGGGCTAATGTTTGTTATATATTCGAGACTCATCGGAGTAGTTGGACCTGATATCATGAGGATGCTATCGGTGCCGGTAGTTCCAACAGGATACCTGATTCCTAACGTAATGCTCATATTCATTGCGCTTGGAGTAGGAGTAGGTACCTGCGGCAGTATAATCTCGATAAGAAGGTTCTTAGATAGATAAGGAGGAGACGAATGACTAGGGTGAATAAAACAAAGTGTGTAGTGGTTTCACTGCTCGCCTTAACTATGGTTGTGTCGGCATTTGTAACATCTGTGCCGTCATATGCAACTAGTGCTGCTCAGAAGAAGAAGGAAGCGGCAGCTGCAGGAGCAAAGTCTGCTGAGTTTAGCGCTAAAGTTGGTGAAGCGACTAAGAAGGTTGAAGAGCTAGAAGCTAATATCAATAATGCGCAAGCGGAGATCAATGCGACACAGGCAAAGCTCGAGGCAAAGAAGGCTGCTGTAAGCAAGCAGACTGAATCTCTAAATTCAAGGCTGAGAGCTATGTATAAGACGGGTACAGCGGGCTTTATCAATGTAATCTTGGGTTCAGGAAATGTTAGCGAACTGATAACAAACGTTAGTATGGTGCAGAGGGTGCTCTCTAGTGACAAGAAGCTTCTCAGCACACTACAGAAGGACTATAAAGAGATTGAATCGCTTCAGGATCAGCAGATTAAACAGGAAAAGATTCTGGAGAAGAACAAAAAGGAAGTCGAAGCAACTCGTGAAAAGTACAAGGGGCTTGCGGATGAATATTCTAAACAGCAGGATCAGCTAAATGCTGAGGGCGATAAGCTAGCAGCAGAGGCAGCAGCAGCTCAGGCTGCAGCAGAGGAAAAGCTTAGAAGACAGCAGGCTGCACAGGCTCAGAGCCAGTCTTCTTCGAGTAGCTCGAGTAACTCGAGCAGTTCAAGTAGCTCAAGCTCAAGTTCGAGCAGCTCAAGCTCAAGCCGTCCAAGTGCACCAACTACTTCAAGCGGATATCAGTGGCCAGTAAGCGGTGGAACTATAACTTCTCCTTTCGGATGGAGAGTTCATCCAATATTCAAGACAAAGAAGTATCACGATGGTGTAGATGTATCAGGTCTCCGAACGGGTACACCTATTAGAGCTATCGCTAACGGTTACGTTACCAAGGCATCGTACTATGGTGGCTACGGTAACTGCGTTATGATTTCAATCGGAAATGGATATACCACCCTATACGGACATATGAGTGGATTTGCGGTATCCAATGGGCAGTATGTAACTAAGGGGCAAGTTGTTGGATATATTGGAAGTACGGGTTGGTCAACAGGTCCGCATCTTCATTTCAGTTTAATCAAGAACGGCACGTATATTAACCCAATGAGTTTATTCTAATTATATGAATATAGATATTTTTAAAAGCACTCCAGTGCTGAGTGAATTATTAAGAAAAAGAGGGATTGAAGGAGATGCGGAGCTCGAAGAGTTCCTTTCTCCGAGTCCTAAGCTCGCATATGATCCATTCCTGCTAGCAAACATGCATGCGGGAGTGGATTTGTTGTTAGATGCTATATACAGTGGATCTAAAATAGTTATATATGGTGATTATGACTGTGATGGCGTAACTTCGACAGCTCTTCTGATGAAGGTTATCGGCTCTCTCACAGATAATGTGACTTACTATATACCTTCCAGACTTGATGAGGGCTATGGACTTAATAAGTCAGCCATAGACCAGATATATCAGGACGAAGGCGAGGTTATCGTCACAGTTGACTGTGGGTCTGTGTCAGCCGAAGAGGTTGCGTATGCGAATAGCCTTGGCATCGAGACCATTGTGACTGATCACCATACTATAAAAGATGTGATTGCGCCAGGAATCGCCATTAATCCCAAGGCGCCAGAAGATACTTATCCCTTTAAGGGCCTTGCAGGGGTAGGGGTAGCATATAAACTTGCATTAGCACTTAGTCGTAACTGTGAAATCCCTCGTAGCCTTATTACAGAAGTGCTCGAACTCGTTGCGGTTGGAACTATCGGAGATGTAATGCCGCTAGTGGATGAGAACCGTTCGCTTGTAAAGTATGGTCTCAGACTCATGAGACTTGGATTTAAGAACAAGGGACTAAGAAGGCTCGCAGAACTATCAGGTGTAGATTACAACAATATTACTTCTACGAACGTTGCTTTTTCGTTAGTTCCTAGGATTAATGCTGCTGGCAGACTTGGTGATGCCTCGCTTGGAGTTAGAGCATTGCTATCCGATGACGATGATGAAGTAGAGCGTCTATGCACAAAGCTTATGGAGACAAATACGAAGCGACGTGAGCTACAGCAGGAAGCTTTTGAAAACTGCATAAGTCTTGTGGATGATGAACTCGAAAAGGGTGATTTCATAATGATTGAGGCCGACCATGCTCACGAGGGGATCCTGGGAATTGTAGCTGGAAATCTCAAAGAGCGCTACAATAGACCAGTTGTTATTGTGTCACCAAACGATGGGCTCCTCAAAGGGACTGGCAGATCTATCGAGGGAATAGACCTGTATTCTCTGCTGAATCGCCATTCAGATTATTTTGTGAAGTTCGGTGGTCATAAGGCTGCTTGCGGATTCACGATGGAAACTGAGAATCTTGAAAAGCTCAGGACTTCATTAAATGAAGATGTGGCCGGACTGCTTGCGGATAATGAAAAGTTATTTGATAGGACGATAGAGGCGGACATGGATATAATAGTTCCGGATACAAGTATAGAGCTTGCGCGAGCGCTAGAGATTTTTGCCCCGTTCGGAGCAGGAAATCCAGAACCAGTGTTCAGATTCGAGAAGGTGCAGGTTGTAGATTGGAAATTCCTATCGGATAATAAACATGCGAGATTTTCTGTGATGCAGCACGGAAGTGCCATTCAGTGCATAATGTTCAACAAAGCGATGGACGTGTATAGCCTGATTGCTAGCAATAAACCTCTGACAGTTTACGGAGTGATGGACATAAATAGGTGGAAGGACAGAGAGAATGTTCAAATCAGAGTCCTCGATATTGAAGAGGCATAGAACATTATTAATTGCATTTGCCGCGGGCTTTGGAACTGCGGTGATTTGTGCTGTGATTTTCATGCATATTGTGCTAGGAGGGAGACTAATCTCTCAGTACAAGCTCGACCAATATGAAGCCCTAGATGATGAGTTCGGCAAGTACTATGACATTCAGAAAATAATCAATAACAAGGCATACTACAAGCAAGACACTGACGAAGTCGATAAAGCTGTAGCTCTTGGTATGCTAAAGACGCTAGATGATAAATACGCCGAATATATGACGGAGAAAGAGTACGAGGCATTTGAACGCAGGTATTTAACATCGTATTCTGGCGTCGGAGTAGCTCTTAAGCTCGATGAAAATGATAAAATCGTGGTCAATAGGGTTCTGTCGGGAAGCGATGCAGAACAATCAGGGATTGTAGCGGGTGATGAACTCCTTAAAATCAATGGAAAGAATGTAAAGAGTCTAAACGATGCAGCCGAACTAATGGAAGGCGGCGGAGACAACGATGTCGAATTTACTATCTCGCGAGGGGGAGTCGTTAAGAAGTATAAACTCGCACGTTCTAAAGTTGAAGATGATGGCGTGACTTATGAGGTGAAGGATTCATCAAAGCACATAGGATATATACGCATCAGTACATTTAGAAAGGGAACTTCAAAATCATTCAAAAACGCTATAGAGATGCTTAAAACCGAGGATTGCAATAAGATCATCGTTGATATACGCGGCAATACCGGAGGGGTAGTCGAAGAAGCATTTGGCTCAGCAGACGAGGTTCTTAAAAAAGCGAAGCTCGGCAAGATAGTTTCCAAGAAAAAGACCAAGAAATACACTTCAGATGACAGCTCGGCTGATGTAAAGCTTGCAGTCCTTGTTGATCAAGATACAGCTAGTGCGGCGGAGATATTTGCGGCTGCACTAAAAGCAAACGATGTGAAAATAATTGGAACTAAGACGTACGGAAAAGGTGTAATACAGACGATTTTTAAGCTTAAGGGTGGATCCGTGGTGAAACTGACGACTGCAGAGTATATCGATCCAAATGGCAAAAGGATAAATGAAAAGGGCGTAACGCCTAATGTGGAAGCAAAGTCTGGAGACGTAGCAATTCAAGAAGCGATGAAGCTGCTTGAGAACAAGTAGGGGGATCGCAATGTATTTATTCTATACAAATGAATACAAGAGGAATTCTGCGCATAGTAGAGAGTTACTTGCAAGGAGCATTAGAAAGATTATCGAGAGTGGTAGTAGCATAGATGTTGCCCCTGAATTAGCTGCACTTACAGGTGAAGAGCTACGAGGGTATATATCGGATAATATCGAGTTCAACAAGAATGGAAAGCCTAATATCAATGGTGTTCCAGACTATTCAATCTCTCATAGCGAGAATACTTGGGCAATCATTTTTTCAGATGCACCATGCGGCCTCGATATACAGTATAATAAAAAAGCGAAGCTCGAGAAGATTGCTATAAAGTTCTATCAGGAAGATGAGCAGGAGAGCGCAAATAGACTAGGGGTAGATGAGTTTTTCCGCATATGGTCCAGGAGAGAGGCACTTATCAAAGCTGTAGGAAATTCTGTTTTCTACGATGTTCCTAGCACAATGGGGGATAGCGCTATATATGAAGGCGCTATGTGGCGCATCTATGATATTTCGCTAGGCACTGAGATAAGTAGTGCTGATAATGCGGGAGCTACAGCTAGCGATGGATCATGCAAGAGAGAGAGACGGCTTTACGCATCAGCTGCAGTAAGAGATGATTCTGCATTTGGAGGAACTAAGGAGCTGCAGGTATCTAGGCTTGATTAATAAATACAGGTAATATTAGCGCCGAAGGTATGCGGCAGCAAGGAGCCTCCCATAAAGTATATTACCGATAGGAGTATATGAGGATATGAGTAAGAAACGTGGTGTCGGTGATGAGGCTATGAGGTACCTATCGCACCGCATGAGAACTGAGCAGGAGATGCGTCAGCACCTCAAGGAGAAGGAATATGAGGACTCCGAGATAGAGGGCGCAATTGATGACCTCAAGGCTCACCACTACATAGATGATTATGAATACGCCCTTGCTTTCTACAGAAATTCCTTCGAGAAGCTTAGGGGCGGTATGAGAGCCAAGCGTGAACTTGAGCAGAAGGGCATCGATGCTTTAACTGCAGAAAACGCTTTAGAAGATTATAAGTACGAATCTGGCGTAGATGAGCTTGCAAATGCCAGGCGAATAGCAATAGATAGCATATACGGCTCCGAAGCGACGAGAGGGTACGAGAACTCGGTAGAATCAGTGCTACAGGGTGCATCAGATAGCGAAGAAGCGGAATATCTGGATGAACGCAAGATAGCGTCTATGGCTAGAAAGCTAGAGAACAGAGGATATACCAGCGGTGTTATCTACAAGGTAATCTCAGAGATGCGTAGCTGGAAAGTTAAATCAAAAAGGTAAAGCAATAAATATATGAATATTTTTATGATATTGTTATTAATTATGTGTCTAGGATCGATGCTCATGAGCATCCTCGTTCTGATGCGCACGAAGGGAAGTGAGGATCTAATGGACACGTATTTTAAGGCATACGGCGATGCTATTGCCAAGAGCCAGATGACGATGTCCGAGCATCAGGATTTGAGGCTCAAAGAGCTCAATGACAGTATGGCGAGGCTTCGTGCGGAGAATAACACGCAGATCGAAAACATACGTCATACAGTGGATGAGAAACTGCAAACGACTCTGGATACAAGGCTAACAAAGTCCTTTGGATTAGTGAACGAGAGATTAGAGCAAGTGTACCGGGGACTCGGCGAGATGCAGTTAGTCGCACAGGGAGTTGGTGATCTCAGAAAGATACTGTCTAATGTAAAGACTCGCGGTATACTCGGTGAAGTGCAACTTGGTTCTATTCTCGAGCAGATGCTTCCGCCTAGCCACTACGTTAAGAATGCTAGGCTTAAGGAGAACAGCAGGGAGAATGTCGAGTTTGCGATTAGACTTCCTGGAACGGACGAACACGATGTGTTCCTCCCTATCGATGCAAAGTTCCCTGGAGATGCTTATAACGCACTACTTGAAGCATATGATCTAGGGGAAAAAGAGGCGATTAGCGAGGCGAAGAAGAAGCTCGTAAATAGAATCGAGAGCGAAGCCAAAGACATCAACTCGAAGTATATCAATCCACCGATTACGACGGATTTTGCAATACTCTTCCTTCCGTTCGAAGGACTGTATTCTGAGGCGATTAATGCTGGCCTCATCGAGCCACTGCAGAGGAAGTACAAGGTAACTATTGCCGGACCAACCACGATGGCAGCACTACTTAATAGTTTACAGATGGGTTTCAACACTTTAGCGATAGAGAAGAAGAGCAGTGAAGTGTGGGAGTTGCTGCACGCTGTACAGAAGGAATTTGAAAGATTTGAGGTGGTTCTAGCCAAGTCGCAAGGGCACTTAAAGCAAGCTAGTGATGATATCGATGAGCTGGCAGGCGTGCGCATGCGCCAGATGAAAAGGGCGCTTCAGAGAGTAAATAATATTGAAGGTGAAGAGGAATAAGTATGAAAATATACGCCATTGCGGATCTTCATCTTTCCTTTGATGAGAGAATAGATAAGCCGATGGACGTCTTTGGACCTGGCTGGGGGGATCATGCAGAGCGAGTTAAAGCTGCTTGGACCGAGCTGGTTACAGACGATGATATTGTAATAATTGCAGGAGATATATCGTGGGGCCTGAAGCTAGACGAGGCTATGGCTGACCTGGACTGGATTCATGAGCTGCCTGGTCAGAAGGTGCTGCTGCGCGGAAACCATGACCTCTGGTGGTGCAGAATCCAGCACCTTAGGACGCTCTACGACGATATGCATTTTCTGCAAAATGATTGTTACTATATAGAGCCCCTAGATCTTGCGATTTGCGGATCGCGTGGCTGGCCGACACCCGACACTGTTTCATATACCGAGCATGATGAAAAGATGTATTTGCGTGAGCAGGGCAGACTCAGAAATAGTCTAGTCGAAGCGAAGAAAAAGGGCGCATCGAAAATCATCATGGCGATGCACTATCCGCCGGCTAAGGTGGAAGAGACGGAATTTACCAGAATTATGCAGGAATACGGTGTTACGCAGTGTGTCTACGGACACCTTCACGGCATGGTAGCATGGACCAATGGTATCAAGGGCGAACATGGTGGTATAGACTATAAACTCGTTTCGCTCGACTACCTTGGTGCGAGACCAAAGCTAATTTATGATAGTGAACAGGAAATGTAACGATAAATAAAAAAGAGGACATTTATAAGTGAAATATGCATTTATCATTAATCCGATTGCTGGAAATGGCAAGAAGGCGGACAAGCTGTGCAAAGAAATCAGTGCAGCGGCGCTAGATTCGGAATTCGACATTGAGCTACATTATACGACCGGACCAGGTTCTGCGACGCACATCGCAGATAAGGTTGCGGCTTCTGCAGAGCGAGACGGCGAAGAAGTGCGAATCTATGCTTGCGGTGGGGATGGCACTGTAAATGAAGTTGCAAATGGTGTATACGGCCATGCAAATGCAGCACTCGGAGTTATCCCGATTGGCAGTGGAAATGACCTTATACGTAACTTCGGTGGTTCAAGAACTACGGATTATAAGGACCTAATGTCACAGATTTTGGCTGAGGAAGAAGTGATTGACGTTATGTCGTACTCATACAAGAGAGATGGAAAGAGCTATAACAAAATAGGGCTTAATGCGTTCAATATCGGTTTTGACGGAAACGTTGCGATACTGGCGACGTATTTTAATAAAAAGACTTTTATCGGTGGATCGTTATCATACGGGCTTTCGATTTTTCTGAACCTCATCGAGAAGTCGGGACAGAATCTACAGGTTACTATAGATGGAGAACAGCTTTTTAAGGGACCGCTTATGATGTGCACCATTGGAAACGGTAGATTTTGCGGTGGCGGAATCGAGAGCAGCCCAAAGGCGAAGCTCGATGATGGACTTCTAGATGTGCTGGTCGTGCATAGGATCCCAAGGCGTACTGTGCTAAAGGTTCTACCTAAATTCTCAAAAGGAAAGCTTGATGAGATAAAGGGAATCGAGAAGATTACTGAGTTCAAGCAGGGAAGAAAGATCGATATCATCCCCAGAAGTGGACACATGAAGTTTGTCGTAGATGGCGAGATAACGGTGACAGACGAGCTTGCGATAGAGGTTAAGGATAGGGCTATGCGGGTGCTAGTGCCGTATCTTCAGGTTTAGCTGAGGTTTTAAGGAACTGATTGAGCGTATCGATGCGAGGCACATCAGTAAAGAAAAATCTTGATTGGAGATTAGAGATGAAAGCTTGGGATAATCTCAGGAAGAGTTTTAAAATAGCGATTTTGACGGTGCTGTGCATAACCATGGTCTTCAGCACCGGTTTGCTTTACATGATTTCATATGGTGCTAGCGATAAAAGCTCATCTAAATCATCGCAGCAAACGGAATCATCTAAGAAGTCAAGCTTGACAAATAAGGTTCAGGCACCTGAGATAAATGCAAAGAGTGCGGTTTTATACAGCGAGAATACGAATACTGTGGTATTCTCGAAGAATAAGGATGAGCGCGTAGCTCCATTTAGCACTACGAAGCTGATGACGGCACTGCTAGTCGTTAAGCATGTCAAAAATCTTGATCAGAAAGTTACGATATCAAAGGAAGCCGCTGCTCTTGGTGGTTCTTCGATGGAGCTCAAAGAAGGAGAAGTTGTAACGGTTAGGCAGCTTCTGTATGGACTGATGATTTTATCGGGGAACGATGCCGCGTATAGCCTCGCAGAGGTCGTATCGAACGGTAATGTAGATGAATTCGTCAAGATGATGAATGACGAAGCGAAGGCTCTGGGCTGTAAGGATACTAATTTTGTAAATCCGAACGGAATGAAAGAAGAAAATCATTATACTACAGCTAGCGATTATATGAAGATTGCTAGAGTGGCACTTCAAAATAAGCAGGTATATAGGTTCGCAAGCACTAAGAAATACGAGATGGGAGCGACCAACCTAAGCGAAGCGCGCGTCATGAAATCTCATACTGACTTGATTAATACAAAGGGATCCGGTGTAGTCGCTGGTAAAACCGGTTTCTGGAGTGGTGAAGCATCGATTGTGCTCGCGTATGACAAGAAAGATCTGCAGATGGTGCTCGTGCTGTTTGGTGATGATAAGGAAAACCGTCCGAAGGATGCAAAAGCGATTTTTGAATATGCATACAATTATCTAAAGGTGAATAAGCCTGTTGCAAAAGGTAAGAAAGTCACAAAGGTTCTAGTTCGCGGCGGCAAGAACACCGTGGTCGATGCTTACGCAGGTGAGACGGCTTACGCTTATACCGAGAAGGGTGACCGTGCAAAGATAACTATAAAAATAAAGCGCGATTGGTCCGTCAAGGCTCCGCTCAAGAAGGGAGATCAGGTGGCGGTTGCAAAGGTATATGTCGATGGCAAGTATGTGTCTGACGCACCGCTCGTAGTGAAGCAGAATGTGAGTAAGGGCTGGATAACATCCGAGGCATATATATCTAATCTAGGTGCTATGATATTAGGTCCAGTTCTAGTTGTTCTAATCGTGATTGCTTTCCTAGTTAAAAGGCGCAGAAAGAAAGCTGCAGTGCCAATTGGGAAGCATGATAAGGGCAAGGCTAAGTAGATCTGACTGTTAGCTTAACGTATATAAGCGCATCGTTATATCGCTTGCGACTACTTGCGTACACCATAAGCCTATGCTATAATGACCTTCGCGGTATCCTGCAGAAGCTTCCGCCCCCGTCTTGGGCTTAGTTTCTGGTTGAGGCTTTTGACCCTTATTGGTCGTTAGTCTCCGGGATATCATTTGTGGAGAGGTACCCAAGAGGCTGAAGGGACTGGCTTCGAATACCAGCAGGCGGGTAACTCCCGTGCGGGGGTTCAAATCCCCCTCTCTCCGCCATAAAAATAGACGGTGCAATTAAGCATCGTCTATTTTTATATGCGAGAAAGATTTGGACCCCCCCCCCCCCCCGCTGGGGGTTCTGCGGATGTTGGACAGTCCGAAGTGGTAAGGCGAAAAGCATTGAAAACAGGACTATCTCAAAAAATACTAATGCAGACATAACTAATAAGTTGATATGGAGGATTTTTACAGTGGTTTGAGTTATAATAAGAAATATAAAACTACTGTAAAGGAGGCAAATTATGGCACTTAGCTATAAACCCTTAGTAGATACTTACCTTGATCCAGGAACATTTTTAGCTAGAAAATTTGATTCTGTAGATGCTGTTCCTAATAGCGGTTACATTGAATTATGGTAGCGATAATTATAATTATGGCTATTAACATAGTGGCATTGTTGTTTGTGCCTTTCTCACCTTTGGTTTTTTTATCAACATTGTTAATGGCAAAGAAATATAAAAAAAATGACTATGGTGATTTGTTGTCAAAGAAAAATCGTATCGTGAGCTTTGTGGTAACAGTTGCAATAGGAGGAGCATGTGTGGTGTTGGCATACATACTGCCGTATCATGAATATTATCCCAACATTATTAGAAGATTGTGTGAAACAATTGGAACAATAAATATATATTTCGCAATAAATATATTTATTACAAAGAAAAATGAAAGATAGTGACGACACATAGTTTGAGTTACGAATAAAGCTTTTGAAGGTTGGATAGACTTTTAAAGGGTCATCAAAGTTTTTTAGGGTCTAGTTTTAGGGTCTTACGAAATGTAAAGGGATTGGGCATTTTGCCGCTTATCGGTGAGAAAATATTAGTAGGTATGAATTATGGGAAGTAAGTACAGGTATGTTCTATCAATACTACAAATAGTAGTTGGAATACTTGCCGCAATGGTTTTTATTAAAACTATTGTATATGGAGGTAAAGTGGAATTGAAACTAATATCGCTAATGGCAATGATATTAGGTGTAGCAAATGGAGTTCGAGGTATACGTGAAATAAATAAACATTGATAATAATGATTATTGCAACTCATGATGATAGACTATCCTAATCATGCAACAAGATAATTTCAATGTAAATATAACGAAATATTTATAAATAATTCAAAAGGCTATTTATCTATTAAAGATATTTAGCTTTTTGTATTTTATAAAATTTGAAAGGAGAATTAAAAATGAAAGAATTAGAAAAAGTAATGGAACAATTAGAAAAGGAAAATACCAAAATTGAAAAGGCACAAAATAGAAAGAAACTTCTTATTTAGAAGCAAAACAAATTAAAAAGAAGTGCAGATTCCAAAAGAAAAATAGAAAAAGGCGGAGTGTTTGAAGCCTTTGTCCTGACATCCTAATCGTTAGATTTTGGTCTAACTTTTGGGGGCCGGGACAGTCTGAGGTAGCACTTAATGTGCTACCTGTTTTTTAAAACTAAATATATTAATTAGCATCGAAATTAAGAAGTTTTTTCATTTTCTAACCTTTATTGTCAAATTAGGCTTATAATAATGTAAGATGAGAAATAAAAAAGCAGCAACAAGGCTGAAATGCTTAACCTCATCACTGCAACTATCAATCTGATAGCTTCCTTAACTACATTGATTATAGCAATAAGGTACGGTTAAGGCAAGGGGGATAACGATGAATAACTTTGAAGCATTTTTATTAATAGCATTTACAGTTACTATATTGTTTGGTGTTTTATGCATGTTTGTACCCAGAAATCCAATACTTGGAATTAGAACCGCTTGGTCTGAGTATAACGATGTCACGTGGAAGAAGAGCAATAAATTTCTAGGCATACTACTAATAATTGTGGGATTAGTATCTATGATTACGTTTTTTACTATATCCAGCGATATGGCTGAAATAGTTTTTTTGGTATTACTGATCGCATCTTTCTTGATTAGTGTAATATATTCCAAGTTTGTTTGCGCAAAAGAAAAAGAAAAGCACTGATATCTAAACTAGCTAAGCCTATTAGATTAATATGTGGCAGGTCTACGCTAACTGCCACACAGTTCATAATATCCCATTGCGTCGAGATCCTTTTTAATTTCATCGACCATCCAAATGTATAATACGTAGTCAACTATTACGGCGCCTATACCATCACCATAATGAACCCATTCATGAACTTGATTGCTCATGTAAAAGTTCTCCAGTCTGTAAAGGTAAAATCTAACTATATTTTAAATCTTTTGACCGTAATTTTATGCATTTTAATTGTATTTATATGCCACATGCCTCCTGCAATAACTTTAATTCCAATCGCTTATAATGTATCATATTAAGTACTTAGGAAGAGCGTTATCGGAGGACGGTACATGTATAGAGAAGAGATCGCATCTATTTCGAATGGAGCAGAAGCCAAGGTTAGACTTCTTAAAGAAAACCCTGGCGGATATATTATTATGTCACTACTCGGAGGAATATACATAGGATTCGGAGTGCTGATTTCGTTTACTCTAGGCGGGCAGCTCCAGGGAGAGCCTTATGCTAAACTAGTTATGGCGGTATTCTTCAACGTGGCACTCAGCCTCATAATAATAGCAGGTGCTGAGCTTTTTACAGGCAACAATATGGTTCTTGCTGTCGGGTATATGAAGCGTAAAGTGACGATAGTGGATGTCATCAAGATATTTGTCATCTGCTGGCTAGGCAACGTTATAGGTTCGGCTCTTCTCGCTGGACTGTTCAATTTGACCGGTCTATATATAGATGGTACTCAGGCAGCGGTAGTCGGTGCAGCGGCGGTAAAAATGAACCTTTCGCCTATTGCGCTTCTTACGAGAGGGGTGCTTTGCAACTTCCTCGTGTGTCTTGCAGTGTGGTGCAGTTTTAGATGTAAGACCGACGCAGGCAAGCTCATAATGGTGTTCTGGTGCATCGTGGCGTTCTTTGCCACGGGGTTTGAGCACAGCGTAGCTAATATGACGATTCTTGCTCTTGCACTTATTAATAATGGCGGGAATGAAGCTGTTACTGTCGGTGGATACTGGTATAATCTCGGACTGGTGTCGCTTGGAAATATGATAGGTGGCGTGCTATTTGTAGCAGTTCCGTATATCGTGGCAGCTAAGGAGAACTCAAAGTAGATCGAGGCGAGATAAATAGATATTAATGCAAGTAAAAGAGGGATGACAAACCATCCCTCTTGTCATATTCAAAAGTAGTTAATCATAAATTTGAGCTACTGGTTAGCATCTAACAGAGCATACTCCCCGTGAACTGGCTTGTGCAGTTTGTAGCGGCTCGATGCTATTAGTTTTCCGGTGCTCTGCTCGTACATCTTAACCTCATATTCTTCGACGGTATATACAGCTCTGAAACCGATATACTGAACCTTGCCTTTTTCACCATTTAGCACGACTGTATCAGTTCCTTTATTATTAATGTCATTAACAAATAAAGGCTTATAAGGTATAGTGCCTGTCATCTGGTTGTTAAGCCTATCAACAGCGTGTCGGTTCGTAAAATCACTAGTTATGGACGTATTCTTTTTTACGCGGTAACCTAGTGTATCACCGGTCACATATGTGCGAAAGCTTACAGCTCTATCTGGTGTGATAGGGTTTCCGTCTGCTGAGTTCTCAATATTATTCGACACTCGTTTATACGAGCTATACTGTTTTGATTTCTTGATTAGTGTATTTCTGTAATAAACTCCATGGTACTGTTCAGAGTTAGCGACATGTTCGTTTGAATGTCCAAGCTTAGTGCTACCATAAATTGAAAGTACAGGCAGAGCTAAAACAATAGCAATCGCTATAGCTAACGCTTTTGATTTCTTCATAATTCTACCTCCGGTGCATAAAGTGCACTTTTAATTATAGAGGTGTTAACTGCTTGTACCATATAATTACCATATAAACTGATTAGTGTAAATGGGGGGGTAGAAAAAACAATTTAATACAAAAAAAGCAGCATTTACTGCTGCTCATTTTTGTACTGCTTTAGTGCTTCAGAAAGCTGGTCCGGACATGATGTATCCTTGAATCCGCATTTTATACCCTCTAGTCTTTCGATTACATCATCGACCGGCATTCCTTTTACTAGACTTGCTAGTCCCTGGGTGTTTCCGGCGCATCCACCTATAAATTCAACTGATTTTACTATGCCGTCCTCGATATCAAGATTCAGGAGCTGGGCACAGACACCTTCTGGCTTATATATCATACTTTCTTCCTTTCTTCCTTTCTTTCTCGTCTCAGCTTCAGCCTACGCTTCACTATTAGCTGATAAGCGGCAGCTGTCGCAACGTCTTCTATTACTCTAAAATAATCCTGGGCAGGTTTGGTGTGAGAGATGCTGTCTGCACATGTCGCATCGATCGCAGCCTCAAGTGTACTGCAGTACAGGTCGTAAGATTCGGAGATTTCATATCCGAGGCTATTGTCATCATCGATAGCTGAAATCAGCTCTGCAATCTCTTGCACGTTAAATATCGACTTGAGCGTGACAATTACGAAAAGTCGTGAGATGGCCTCCTTGCCGTACCGACGCTTTACAGGAGGTGGGATGACCCCTAGCTTAACGTAGTTATTGACCATAGTGCTAGTCAGCAAATAGCTATCGCCGTATGTGTCTTGAAAATGAGGATTTATCAGCGATAGCACCTGATCCATATATAGCGATATATCAGGTAGCTCGTCCCAGCGCGGGAGGTGAAGCCTTGTGCTGTCCTGCATCTTTTCTCTCTGTTCCATAAGTTCCTTCCAGTTACGCTTTCATATAGGATAGTAACACAGCTCGCCGTGAGCTTCAAATTTCTAATAACTTGTATTTTTCAATCATTTGCAGATGTATACCTGCATAAAAATCAAATTAAATATTGCTAAATCGTGCTAAATGGAGTATCATACAGCATATACCTAGATTATAATACTAAATAATATAGTTTTCAAAACTATTTTACAATTTTTCGTAAATCGTGCTCCTTCGGCATGCCGGTACACTACGCTTTAGTGGCTTTTGGTGGACTGCATCTTTGCAAGGGACAAGTGATAGTCGTATATATGGAGGTAATTTTGGAGAATATTAGAGAGATAATGGAAGCTGCTGTTAGCGAGTACGGGGCTAACAAGGCGTTCACACTCAAGCTGGGTGATGGAGAGTATCGTGATATTTCCTACGGCAGATATTATGAGGAGATTAGATGTCTTGGAGAAGCGCTCCTATGTAGAGGCTTCTCGAATACTAGAATCGTCATCATCGGCAAGAATAGCTACAACTGGTATCTCGCCAATATGGCAACTTTGTTAACAGGCAACATAACTGTGCCGCTCGACAAAGAGCTAAAGTACGATGAGTTTGAAAGCTCGCTCATTCGTAGTGAAGCAGAGGTTATCTTCTACGATGAGAAGGAGGCGGAGTCCGTCGCTAAAGCAATTGCTAGTGGTAAGACTCGTATCAAGGCTGCATTTCCGCTATTCAAAGTCTCTGATAAGACTGATATATATGACCTCACAGTAGAAGGTAGGGAACTCATCGATGGAGGCTCTCGCAAGTATGATGATGTTGTAATCAATCCAGATACTATGTCGTTCATGATTTTTACATCTGGAACTACATCCCAGTCTAAGATAGTAATGCTTTCGCACCGTAACGTGGCTTCTAATGTAGTTAATACAATCGCTTCTGAGCAGATTTATGATACAGATGTCAATATTTCACTTCTGCCATATCACCACACCTTCGGTCTTACATGTCAGATTATCATGTTTGCTGCGGGTGCATCGACTGTATTCTGTGATGGGCTTAAGTATATCCAGCAGAACTTCAAAGAGTATGGAGTTTCCATCTTCGTAGGAGTACCGCTTCTCATCGAGACTATGTATAGCCGTATCCTTAAGAAGGCTGAGAAGGAAGGCCTTTCTGGCAGGCTCAAAACAATGGGGAAGGTCGTAAGGGTTCTTGGAAAGGCACATATAGACATCAGAAGAACTGTATTTAAGGGAGTTCTCGAGGCGTTCGGTGGAAAGCTTCGCATGGTAATCCTCGGGGCCGCGGCTGCTGATCCAGAGTGCATTAAGGGCTGGAATGACTTCGGAGTTATATGTCTACAGGGTTATGGCCTGACAGAGACCTCGCCGGTGCTTTCTGCAGAGAGACCTGCGTACAGAAGACCTGGGTCCGTAGGAATTCCAATCGAAGGTGTTGGAATGGATATCTACGAGCCTGATGAGAACGGTATCGGAGAGATTATCGCACGCGGAGAGAACATCATGCTCGGCTACTATGGTAATGAAGAGGCGACGAACGAGTGCATTTACGACGGTTGGTTCCACACAGGAGACCTCGGATATAAGGATAAGGACGGATACTTTTATATCACAGGTCGCAAGAAGAACGTAATCGTACTGATGAATGGAAAGAACGTATTCCCTGAGGAAATCGAGCAGGAGCTAAATGTACTTCCATACAAAGAAGAGGCGATTATCGTCGGTATTCCGAATGCCGAGGATGAGCGTGACCTCGTAGTTACACTGAAGCTCGTTTATAATCCAGAGGAATTTGAGGGCAAGACGCCTGAAGAAATCAATGCGATAGTAAAGGCTGATGTTGAGAAAATCAATGACAAACTTCCTCCGTACAAAAGAATCAAGAGAGTATACACAACTGATGAACCGATGGAGAAGACAAGTACCCAGAAGGTAAAGAGATTCGTTGAAACTCAGAAGATTATTGATGAGGAGAAGGCTGAAAAGCTGCACAGGGAAGAGGCTAAGTCTGAAGAGGCATAAATAAAAAGAAGGGGCTCAATCTTAGAAATGCAAAAGATTTAATAATATCAGCGGGGATATTTGTTGCTGTTGTAGGAGTAGCTTCTTTTGCTCCCGAGGCGCTCCCAGGAGCATTAGCATTAATCTAGTTAATGTTAATACTAATGCGAGGTGGTTATGAATATAAAAAAGAGAGTTGATAACAACATACCATTCAGTCTTCATGATAGTAGAATCATCAAAATCAGCGCAGAAGCAGAGCGTCTTACTCTGACGTTTGACAAAGTGTATGAGTATAATGGTGATAATGAGAAAAGCTATCCTGCTACTATGCTGTTTGAGGGCATTGATTACGAAGAATGCGATGTAATAGTTTTTGATTCTGAGCTTGGATATGGATCATTCACCGGAACAAGATACAGAATGAGAGAATTTGTAGATAAATTCCCAAATGGGATTTTTGAGATTATAACGGAGACATACAGCGGGTATGATACGGTTTTTCAAGGATACATATATAAGAATGGTTGTGTCTATGGTTCTGGAATAATAAGCATATGGACAATGGGGGATGTCATATTGAGTACGAATTATGCAAGCAATAAGAAAGACGACAAAATTTAAAAGCTCTCGTATTGACGGCAAAAAATAAGTGAAGCTTATAATTAAAATAATCCGAGGGTGTGAAGCTTTTTCTATAACTATATAAAGCAGGAGGACATGCGGCATAGCGCTGTCCTCCTGCTTTGTCTTTTGTTTATTGAATTCTTGTATCGCTCAGCTTTAGAGCTGTTCTAGGCATTGATTAGCAGCTCAGCAATCTGCACTGCGTTAGTTGCAGCACCCTTACGAACCTGGTCGCCAGCGCACCATAGGCTTATTCCATTTTCGCATACGAGGTCACGTCTGATGCGTCCAACGAATACGATATCCTGATCGCTAGTATCGATTGGCATTGGATAGCTCTGTGACTCAGGGTCATCCACTAGCTTACAGCCTTTAGCACCTGCGATAGCCTTTCTTACATCATCCAGATTAAGTCGTTCTTCTGTGATTACGTTTGCAGAGATTGAGTGCGAACGTTCAACAGGAACTCTTACGCATGTGCAAGATACCTTTAGCTCAGGAAGGTGAAGGATCTTACGACCTTCGTTCTGAAGTTTCATCTCTTCGGAAGTGTAAAGGTTGTCTCCAAAACCACCAATCTGCGGAATTAGATTAAAAGCAATCTGGTGCTGGAATACTTTTGGCTCTATTGAGCTACTCTCTCCATCTAGTACCTGTTTCGTCTGCTCGAACAATTCAATCGGTCCACCTGCACCAGCTCCGCTCACCGCCTGATAAGTCGAGGCATAGAGTCCCTTGATAGGGGAGAGCTTATTGATCGCGTTTATAGCAACCAGTGTGATTATAGTTGAGCAGTTTGGGTTCGCAATAATTCCACTATGCTTAAAGGCGTCCTCTGGATTAATCTCGGGAACAACTAGAGGTACGTTATCATCGAGCCTATATGCACTAGAATTATCAATATATGTAGCTCCTGAAGCCTTAATTGCATCGGTAAATCTAATTGAAATATCGTTCTCTGCAGCACCGAGCACGAAGTCTAGTCCTGCAAATGCGTCATCAGTAGCTTCCTGAATCACGACTGTCCCGTACTTCTCAGTTACAACCTCCTTGCCAGCACTTCTCTTGCTAGCGAGTAGTCTGAGCTCCGACAGAGGAAAGTTCTTCTCCTGTAGCACCTTGAGCATCTCTTGTCCAACGGCACCAGTAGCACCGAGTATTCCTAATCTGTATTCTTTCATATCTTATCTACTGGAATCTGACCGATCCCAAACCCCTTTCTTGTTACTTTGCAAAGCTTTCGTATAGCACGCGAATCGCTTTTTCAAAATCTTCGTTAAACACACCGATCATAATATTGATTTCATCCGCACACTGCTCGATGATGCGAATGTTAATCTTGTTAACACCTAGCGCTCCGAATAGCTTGCCGGAAATTCCTGTCTTGTATGCCATCTGTCTGCCGACGATAGCGATCATGCTGATACCCTGGTCAATCTCGGCATCGATTCCACATTCCTTCTTGATAGCCGCTAGCACATCGTATTTGCACTGCTCGAGCTTGGACGATGGAGTGATGATTGAGAAGCTGTCAACACCGCTAGGAATCTGCGATATAGGTACATCGTGCTGCTCGCATATATTGAGAACCTTACGCAGTGTATTTAGATTCTCTCCGATATTGCCCTTTGTTATCTTGATCAATGAGAAATCACGTTTGCCGGTAATTCCCGTGATGAATCTGTTACTTTCCTCTGGGCTATCTTCGCCGAAGCTCTCGCGGATTATAGTACCTGGATTATCAGGTTCGTTGGTATTCCTGATGTTGAGCGGAATATCCTTAGCTCGTACAGGGAAGACTGTATCTTCGTGGAGAACCGCAGCTCCCATATAGGAAAGTTCTCTGAGCTCTGCGTATGTAACGCGGGCTATGCTCTTTGGGTTTTCAACTATGCGAGGATCTACCATCAGGATGCCGCTGACATCGGTCCAGTTCTCGTACACATCTGCGTCTAGTGAAGCTGCAGCGATTGCCCCTGATACGTCGGAGCCTCCCCGGGAAAATACTTTGATATCGCCATTTGGAAGGCTTCCGTAGAATCCCGGAATTACGATTTTGTTATACACATCGAAGATTTCTTTGAAGTTCTGCTCTGTCTTCTCCATATCTACATCGCCGTTGTACTTGAAGCTGATGAGATCTGCAGAGTCCACAAACTGGTATCCAAGATACTCAGCCATCAGCTTAGCGTTGAGAAATTCACCTCTGGATGCTAAGTAGTCCATGGAGATATTCTTGCTTAGCTTACTTCTGATAATCTCAAACTCCTGATCGAGGTCGAGTGACAGGCCACATTCAGAGCGGATGTCCATGTAGCGCTGTTCAATCATCTCAAATATACTGTCATAAGATACATCATATTTGATGTGTGCTTTAACTAGGTATAGAAGGTCTGTCACCTTGTTATCGTCCGAAGTGCGGCGACCTGGTGCCGAAACTACTACCACTCTGCGACTAGGGTCCTGCTCAATTATATTTTTTACTTTGGCAAATTGCGCACCATCACTGAGCGATGAGCCACCAAACTTTGCAACTTTAATCATTAGTATATATCTACTCCCTTATTCCTGCCATGAAGAAATGCTCGTCACTGCTCTCGGAGGCTAATCTGTGTGCCTCGGTAACGCTCAGTGGTTCAGTAATCTTGCATGAACCGTTTTCCCTTACGTAATATCTATGAGCTTCAAGACTGTTGTCTACAGATACATCGTTCTTATCTCTCTCGACTGAGAACTTCCAACCGTTTTCGATATCCAGCACATCCTGAATCACCGAAGTTCCGGTAGGATACTTACCAGCACCTTGTCCGTAGAAGCTTAGTGTACCGATGTGATTTCCCGTCAGGCTGATGAGGTTGTTATTCGCTGGAACGCTGGACTCGAGTGCGCCTCTGCCGACAAGGGTGGGCTCAACATATGCATAAGCACCAGCCTCGGTCTGACCTGCGTTCATGAGCAGCTTACAAGTGTATCCGTGTTCATTGAAATACTTGATGTCTCCAGCTGTGATATTCTGAATACCGAACACAGGTACATCTTCTTCAGAAATACTTGTGCCAAATGCGAGGTTCGCTGAAATCACGCATTTGCGCTGTGTATCGAAACCTCCGATATCTGCAGTTGGGTCCTTCTCCGCATATCCGAGCTCCTGCGCCTTTGCAAGGAGCTCTGCAAAATCAACAGGCTCGTTATGCATAGTATCCAGAATGTAGTTGCATGTGCCGTTAACGATACCGCTTATAGATAAAATATCGTCGCTTCTCGACTGGCGCTTAAGATTGAAAAGCCATGGGATGCCACCACCAGCAGAAGCCGTGTAGCGGAATTCAGCTCCGTGCTCTCTAGCGAGATCGTGTAGCTCGTCCCAGTATGCTGCAACGAGGTTCTTGTTAGGTGTTACTACGTGCTTGCCGCTCTTAAGAGCAGCAGATACATATTCGTATGCTGGGTGGAGACCACCTATGCACTCTGCAACTAGCTCAATCTCCTCATCCTTCAAAATATCTTCGTACTCAGTAGTTATGATATCTCCGAGTTCATCTATCGGCCTCTTGTAGAGCACGCGTTTTACTTCTATATTATGAGCAGTTTGTGCGACTTCATATGCGCCGCTGCCAACTACTCCGTATCCGAGAATTGCAATCTTCATATCTATATACTCTTTAATCCTCTCTATGTCCAACTTTTTGTATGCTGTGTCCTTGTATGAAAAACACTTGTATTCCTACGAGGAATAATGTATCATAAAAACACAAAATACGCAACAGAAAAGAGAGATAAAATGTTGAATTATATAAGTACAAGAGATGTGAATCACAAGGTTTCTTCGTCACAGGCAGTACTCGATGGACTTGCTAAAGATGGGGGACTTTACGTTCCAGAAGATTTAGCCGAACTAAAGCTGGATTATAAAGAGGTAATAGCCGAGGACTACCGTGGTATGGCTAAGAGGGTGTTTGGAAAGTTCTTTCCTGACTATGGAGTAGAATTGATAGATTCTATCGTCACGAGAAGCTACAAGGATAAGTTTACAGCAGAAGAAATTACTCCTCTAGTAAGCGTAGATGGCAGATATATACTAGAACTCTTCTGCGGTCCTACTTGTGCGTTTAAGGATGTTGCGCTCTCTGCACTTCCTAACTTGATGTCAGAGGCGGCAAAGCTCAATGATTTCCATGATGAGATCCTAATACTTACAGCTACGAGCGGAGATACGGGCAGCGCTGCACTTCATGGATTTTCAAATGTCCCAGGGATTAGAATAGCAGTATTCTATCCAGATAAGGGCATATCCGAGACTCAGCGTCTACAGATGGTAACTCAATCAGGCGCTAATACCAAGGCGTTCGGAGTGAGGGGGAACTTCGACGATGCTCAGACGGGGGTTAAGAGGTTGTTCCAGGAGATTCCGAGGCCTTGCGAAGGAGTTTCGCTGTCGAGTGCTAACTCCATCAATATAGGTAGGCTTGTTCCGCAGGTGGTATATTACTTCGCAGCTTATAAGAGCCTTGTGGATGCAGGCGAGATTAAGCTAGGTGATGCAGTTGATTACACAGTTCCTACTGGAAACTTTGGAGATATCATGGCCGGATACCTCGCTAAGCAGATGGGGCTGCCAGTTGGAAAGTTAGTTTGCGCCTCCAACAAGAACGATGTTCTTACAGAATTCCTCGAGACGGGGCATTACAATAAGAAAAGAGAATTTTATAAGACATCATCACCTTCTATGGATATTCTCGTATCAAGTAACCTTGAGAGGCTACTATTCTTCATGTGCGGTGCCGATAAGACTAAGGAGTATATGAAATCACTTGCTGAAACTGGAGAGTATCAGATAAGCGAAGATGAGCTATTTAAGATCAAGAGAGATTTCGTAGGCTATGCTTGCTCGGATGAAGAGGGAGCAGCTGCTATCGGGAGGCTGTTTAAGGATGCGAGCTACGTCCTGGATACACACACTGCCATCGCGTGGGCTGCATCAGACAAGTATTTGAGAGATTGTGGGCTACAAACAAAGAATGTGGTTCTATCAACCGCTTCCCCTTATAAGTTTACGGGTTCAGTGCTTGCGGCTCTCGGAGAAGAAGCATCAGGAGATGATAAGGCAGACATGGAGAAATTGTATGAAATTACTGGCACAGAGATTCCTGGTCCTCTTAGTGCGATATTTGAAAAGGAAGTTAAGCACAGGGATATCATCGATGTGGATAGGATGAAGGATGAAGTTAAAAAGTACGCTAGTGAAGGCAAGGAGTAGAAGGTGGATAGCAGATATCTAATAGTAGATAAGAAAATTCTTCCTGAATACTTTGAGAAAGTCGTTGAGGCTAGCAGGCTGCTTGCAGAAGGCGAGGCACCAGATATAAGTGAAGCGGTGCGCAAAGTGGGAATATCACGCAGTACGTACTATAAGTACAAGGATTACGTGATGGAACTCAGCGCCAAGAAGACAAGCAAGAGGGCGATAATCTCTATGCAGCTTCGACATGAAACTGGCGTGTTGGAGAAGTTAATCCGCGTGATTGCTAGTCATTCATACAGTATATGGACCATCAACCAGAGTCCCCCTGTAAATAACATTGCGACTATCATGATAGCCCTCAATATGGATGATGCAACATGTGGTCTTGAGCAACTAATACTCGACATGAGGGAGACAGAAGGTATAAAAAAAGCTAATCTTATCGGCGTAGAATAGAATTTTTCAATAGCAAACCCGTATATAATGCTGTTTGTTTGACACGAAATTACAAATAATATAGTATTTACATTAGCTAACAGGAGTGTTTCATTAGCGAGGCGCTCCTTTTTGATTAAGGGTTAGTGGAGGAAAGATGGATTTTAAGCAAATTGAAGCTTTTGTAAATGTTGTTAGGTTTAAGAGCTTTAGTCGTGCGGCAGATGCGACATTCTTTACCCAGCCAACTATCAGCACGCATATCAGTTCGCTGGAGAAGGAACTCAACACTAAACTGCTCGATAGAAAGGGCAGAACTGTTGAGATGACACCTCATGGTCAGAAGTTCTATCAGTATGCAGTCGAGATGGTAAATGCTAGAGCGCAGGCTATTGAGGCACTGGATAATGGTGATGATAATCTGGACGGAGTTTTAGAGCTTCAGACTTCGACAGTGCCAGGGATTGCATTCCTGCCTGAGATTATCCGTAAGTTCACAGATGCTCATCCTTTCACTCAGTTCTATATTGAGATGAATGATAGCAAGGCAACGGTTGAAAGTCTTCTAGAGAGACGTGGGGAGATTGGTTTTGTTGGAGAGTACGTCGCTGAACCAGGTATTGAAGTGCATGAAATCTTCCATGACCGCCCAGTACTGCTAGTTCCTGGTACTTATGAAACTGATAAGGATACGATTACCCTAGAGGAGATGTCGAAGCTACCGCTTATCTGGAGAGAAAACGGATCTGCTACCCGTAAGTCTTTCGAGGACACGGTTGCCTCTAAGGGTTTTGATAAGAATAACTTTAGAGTCATTTCTAGAACTAATGACCTTAACATGATCATGCGTCTCGTTGCAAATAACGTTGGTGCATCGATACTTTCCGAGAAAACCGTTAACAAGGTTGTAAGGTCAGACGAATTTAAGGTTCTTAAGATAGATGGCTTCGACAAACTTCGCAGCTTCTATATGATTACACTCAAAAATGTATTTCTTTCGCCAGTTGCCGAGGCGTTTAGGAAATTCGTGCTTGAGAATGCGGAGCAGCACAAGTAGGATGCTTTGAAGGATATTTAATAAAAATCATATTAGAAAAAGCAGGAAGACGATTAAATTCGCTTCCTGCTATTTGTATGTCTTGAATTTGTCTACTATGTTATGAACGGCAGGCAGCATCAGAGCTACTTGTTCAGAATTTCAATGTAGTGCGATGTGCGCTTCTTAAACCTTCCGATTACTGCATTCTCGCAGCCTTTCTCTCCGAGTTGGTACTGAAGTCTTTCTAGCTCAGGTTCCTTAACAGCGAGGAGAAGACCTCCAGAAGTCTGTGGATCGTATAGCATGTCGATTTGAGCCTGTTTTAATCCGACACTGTAGTCGATTACATCCTTCTCTAGGTATGTCATATTGTTATGAGCGCCACCAGGAAGAATTCCCTGCGAAGCGAAATCGAGCACCCTGTCCATGAGAGGAACCCTTTCTGCAAAAATCTCAAGAGTTACGTCGCCTGATTTTGCCATCTCAGCGCCGTGTCCAAGTAGACCAAAGCCTGTAATATCAGTGCATCCGTCGACCTTTACGCCTGCGGTTGCTTCAAAGGCATATCTGTTGAGCTCAGCCATGGTTTCGCTTAACGCTTTGCTTTCAGCTTCACTCAGAAGACTTACTTTTTCGGCACTTGTGAGCACTCCAGAACCAATTTTCTTGGTAATTACGAGGTAGTCACCCTCAGAAGCACTGTTGCTCAGGATATCGTCAGGATGTGCAAATCCTGTTACGCTGAGTCCGTACTTAGGTTCTTTATCGTTTATGCTATGCCCACCAGTTGTCATAGCTCCGGCTTCATTTACCTTGTCGTTTCCGCCTTCAAGAATCGCTTCAACAGCTGCGATTGGAAGCTTTTCAGGGAAGGTTAGTAGGTTCATCGCTAACTTAGGGGTACCACCCATCGCATATATGTCACTGAGTGAGTTAGCTGCGGCAATCTGACCGAACATATATGGATCATCTACGATTGGTGGAAAGAAGTCGATGCTGTTGATGATAGCGAGATCATCACTTGCTTTGTACACGCAAGCATCGTCGCTGCTATCAAATCCGACCAGAACCCTCTCATCTCGAATCTTAGGTAGCTTAGATAATATGTCGCTTAGGACTCCCGGTCCTACTTTAGCTCCTCATCCGCCAGCGGCAGTCATCTCTGTAAGTCTAACATCTTCCAGTGCCATAGGCATGGCACAGCAAGATTTCTTTTCGTTATCTCCCATTATCCTTTTCCTCTTTCTGTTATTGAATCTAGTTAAGTCATACTCTGGTAATAATCATAATGCATTGCAAAATATCTATACGTTGCTCGTCAGCGAAAGTTCCTCGATTGCTTTAAGAACTGTGTCAATTTCATCCTCGGTGTTGAATGGTCCAATCGAGAATCTAACCGTTCCTTCTGGGAACGTATGTAGAGACTCGTGCGCAAGCGGTGCGCAGTGGAGTCCGACTCTCGTGTTAATCCCATACGTATGCTCGAGATTGAACGCACAGATGCCGTTATCTTCTTCTGTAAAATCGATGGAGACTACGCTTACTCTACCTTCTGTAGTATGAATTCCGGCAAGCCGTACACCTTTTATATTAGCGATTCCCTCTAGCATCCTAGCGGTAAGCTTCTCTTCATGTGCGCGGACTTCGTCAAAATGCTCTTGAACCCACTTAAGGGCCGCATGAAGCCCAAAGATTCCTGGCAAGTTGAGAGTGCCGCTCTCGAATCTATCCGGAAGTTCAGAAGGCATATCAGCCATATCAGAGTGACTGCCCGTACCACCTGAAATTACAGGGATAATTTCATCTTTAATCGCGGGGTTAATGAGCATAACACCGATACCCTGTGGGCCAAGAAGTGACTTGTGACCTGGAACAGTAAGTCCGTCGATATGGCACTTCTGCATATCGATAGGGGTATTTCCCGCTGTTTGTGCTGCGTCTACTATGAAGAGCACACCTTCCTCGTGACATTTTTTTCCTATTTCTTCGATGGGAAGTATGGTACCGCTCACATTAGAAGCGTGAAGCATGACTACAGCCTTGATATCTGGAGTGATCATATCTAGAGCTTTATCAAGATCGAGCTGTCCAAGTTCGTTGCAAGGCATGCACTCATGCTTAATTACACCGTCTTCCTGAAGCTGGTGCAGTGGTCTATAGACTGCATTGTGCTCCATGTGGCTAGTGAGGAATCTGTCTCCTGTTCGAGCTAATCCCTTTATTAAAAAGTTGAGCGCATAAGTGTTGCCAGGTGTGAATATTGCATTACGAGCGCCATATCCATTCATCATCGAGTCGATCATCTCTCTGGTCTCGAGGACTACCTCGGCAGCCGAATAAGCTTTTTCATAACCACCTCGGTTGATGTTGCTTCCCACCTTGGTCATATATTCATATACTGCATCAGCGACTTCCTGTGGCTTAGGGAAGGAAGTAGCTCCGTTATCTAGATAAATCATCAAAAGCCTCCCACGAAATAATAATTCCATTATCAGAAATGAGTGTTTCTTATTATACCATAAAGAGGTTCTATAGTTGATGTGGTGCTTATTTATATACATACGAATCTTTATAGAAAGTTATACTAAATGAGTCATGCGCTAATACAAAAATTCTGTTATAGTATCCGCAAATGGCACATATCCATTCAACTATCTGTTGATAGGCTGCTGCTTTGATGATATAATGATAAAGTATGTAACTTGGGGGTGGATAGGTGCTGGTGTGCCTTACGGTCTTCAAAACCGATATGAGGAGCTGATACCTTCTCGGGTGGGTTCGATTCCCACGCACTCCCGCCATTTAAGTTTGCATGGGAGCAATAATATGAAAAGAAATGAAGTTTTACGACAGATTCCGAAGATAGATGAGGTGCTTAAAGAGCACCTCTTTTCTAATGCCTTCGAGAAAAGCGGAAGAGATGTTGTAACATCTATGGCCAGGAAGATTATAGATGAGGTGCGTGCCGAAATTCTTGCTCTAAGCGATGATGAACTAGAGCATTATGACGCGAAGAAACTAAGCATCTCGTATATCGCTGATGAGATTAAGAATAGACTCGAAGCTGACGAAGTGAATCATCTGCACGGAATAATTAATGCAACAGGAACCATCTTGCACACAAACCTCGGCAGAGCACCACTCTGTGAAGATGCAGTGCGCAATGTAGAAATGGTTTCGCGAGGATATTCGAATCTCGAATACGATGTTAAGTTAGGAAAGCGTGGTTCGAGACATGATATTCTGCAGGACCTCATGGTTGAGCTGACGGGTGCTGAGGATGTCATGATCGTCAACAACAACGCATCCGCTACGATGCTTGTACTTTCTGCTATGGCGGAAGGCCATGAGGTAGTGGTATCGAGAGGTGAGCTAGTTGAAATAGGAGGAGCGTTTAGAATTCCTGATATCATGGAGCAGAGCGGTGCGACTCTTCATGAGGTCGGAACTACCAACAAGACTAAGCCTAGTGATTATGAGAAGGCGATAAATGAAAATACTGGCGCCCTCATGAAGGTCCACACCAGCAATTATAAAATCATGGGATTTACTGAAGAGGCTGAACTTGAGGACCTAGTTTCTATTGGCAAGGAGCATGATATCCCGGTCATCTTCGATATGGGTAATGGACTCATGGTGAACCTTGCTGATTATGGGCTTGATGAACCTAATGTGCCTGCGTCCCTAGGTACGGGAATCGATGTCATTCTATTCAGTGGTGATAAGCTGCTCGGCGGTCCTCAGGCTGGGATTATCGCTGGAAGGCGAAAGTACATCGAGAAGATGAAGAAGCATCCTCTGGCACGTGCACTTAGAGTGGATAAGATGACTTTTGCAGCGATGGAAGAGACGCTAAAAAAATATAGGGATACAAAAGTTGCGATGCGTGATATCCCGGTGCTCCGCATGATTACGATATCCAGGGAAGTTCTACTCGAAAGAGCTGAGAGTCTAGCTGACAAGATCCGTACGGCAAATAGCAGGCTCAATGTAAAGATTGTTGATGCAGATGACCAGATTGGTGGAGGGTCTGCACCGATGGTATTTTTACCAGGTGTTGCGGTAGCTGTGACATCAGATAAGACTACTACTAAGGGGCTTGAGAGGACACTTAGAAAGCATGAAATTCCTGTAATCGCAAGAATTCACGAGGATGAACTGCTGTTCTCAGTAAGAACTGTGCTTGACCGCGAGCTTGATGATATAGCAGCAGCGCTAAGGGAAGTGGAATAGATGAAGAACGTAATTATTGGTACAGCTGGTCACGTCGATCACGGCAAGACACAGCTGATTAAAGCTCTTTCTGGTATCGATACAGATAGACTATCCGAAGAGAAGAAGCGTGGAATCACCATCGAACTCGGGTTTGCTCACATAGATAATGATACAGGCTATAATATCGGTGTAATTGATGTGCCAGGGCATGAGAAATTTATCAAAAATATGCTTGCTGGAATCGGTGGTGTTGACTTCGTATTATTTGTAGTTGCAGCAGATGAAGGCATCATGCCGCAGACTAAAGAGCATTTTGAAATACTGCAAGCGCTTGGAATCGATGATGGTATCATTGCAATCACCAAAAAGGATATGGTGGACGAGGAGTGGCTTGAGATGCTAGTCGAGGATGTAAAGGACTATTTTAAGGGCTCTTTTCTTGAGGGAAAACCCATGATAGCTGTTTCTTCTAAGACAGGAGAAAATATAGATGCTCTAAAAGATGAAATAATAAAGAAGTGCGACCGTGAGTCAAAGAGGCGCGAGGAGCCGGAGCTATTCAGACTGCCTATAGATAGAGTTTTTTCTATGCAGGGATTTGGAACTGTCGTCACAGGAACTCTAGTAGATGGTGTGTTAAAACTCAATGATGATTTGAATATATATCCTGAGGAAATACCTGTGAAGGTAAGAGGAATCCAGACTTATGGCAACGATACTGATGAGGCGGTTGCTGGACAGCGAACGGCGGTGAACCTATCTGGTGTCAAGAAGGAAAATGTTCTTAGAGGCTCTGTATTAGCTGCATCAGGTGCAGTTACTGTGACCAATATGCTCGACGTGGAGATGAGCGTTTTTAACAGCAGCGATAGGCAGATATTAAATAACAGCAGAGTTCACCTATACACCGGCAGTAAAGAAGTTTTAGCGAAGGTTATTATCATGGACCGCGATGTTATGGTGAATGGGGACAAGGCCTTTGTACAGTTAAGACTCGAAGAACCTATAGCAGTTAGAAGAGGAGATAAGTTCATTGTCAGATTTTACTCACCAGTAATTACAGTTGGTGGTGGTAGAGTGCTTGATGCAAATCCAGAGAAACATAAGAGAAACCGTGTCGATGTGTTTTCCGACTTCGAGATACTTGCTGCTGGCGATATAGGAGATATCATTCATCTAAAGGCCGGGAAGTGGAAATATTACAAAGAAGAGGAGCTTAGTCAGGAACTTGGACTCACGACTTCTGAAATAAAACAAGCTATTAAATCACTCGCCGACCAAGGCAGGGTGGTAATACTTGCAGATGGCTCTATCGTAAACGAGGAAAAGTTAAAAATACTAGAGGAGACTGTTTCAAAGATAATCGAAGAGTATCATAGCCAGAATCCTATGGTAGATGGAATTCCTAAGAGAGAACTGCTAAGCAGGATTAAGGAGTATCGCCACATCGATGATGAGAAGCTAGGGCAGGCGATTATTTCTAAGTTCTTAGATTCGGGGATGCTCGAGGACAAGGAGAAGACAATTTCGGTTGCAGGTTTCAAGGTTGAGTTCTCAGATGAGCAGCTTGCCCTGATGGATGAGATTAAGAAAATGTATGATAAAGCTGGCGTCGAGGCGATTAAAAATGAAGATATATATGAACTCGCCGGTGACAAAGATATTGCTAGCGCCATTCAAAATGAGCTCGTGTCACGAGGAGAGATCTTTAAACTCGATGCAAGCTACTATATCGATACCAAAGCATGGGATATAGCAACTGCAGCTGTACGCGAACTTGGAACTGAAAAGCCGGAAGGATTCACTCTCGCTGATTATCGAGATAAGCTTGAAATTTCAAGGAAATACGCCTCTATCTTATTATCCGCACTTGACAAGTACGGTATAACAGTGTTTAATGGAGAGTGCCGAAAGGCGATAAAATAGTCACGAAAGGGAGAACTATAATGAAGAAAAAGACACTACTTATTGTGAGCATGCTTGTACTAGTTATGTTTGCGCTAACAGCTTGTGGCAGCAAGTCGCCTAAGAGCGTTGTAGAGGATAACCTCAAGCAGATTAAGACTGAGAAGACTTCTTCGAACGTTTCTAAGCTATTCAACGACAAGACTCTAGAGCAGAAGTATGGAAAAGAGTATGACAAGTTCATCAAGAAGGTTCAGGACTTCGATTATGAAGTAAAGGACGAGAAGGTTGATGGAAAGAAAGCGACTGTAAAGGTTGAGATTAAGACATACGACTTCGGTGCAGCTTACAAGACTACTTATGATACCGTAGTAGCTGACGCTAAGAGCGGAAAGATTACTGCAACAACAGATGTTAAGGACTATGTTTACAATCTGATGTTCCAGAACCTAAACAGCGTAAAGGATAAGTCTTACAAGAAGACAGTTACTATCAACTGTACAAAGAACGACAAGGGCGAATGGACAACTGATATTAACAGCAACGTTGACTTCCTAGATGCAATGATGGGTGGAATGTTCACAGCAATCAAGTCTGTTCAGGCAGGACAGGCAGCACAGTAGCACCTGTTTATCGTCTATCCGATAGATTAAGCAAATAATAAAGACCGTGGCTGCAAAGCCACGGTCTTGTTGTATAAGTAAAACCACGCGTTGGACGCGTGGTTCCGTAAAGGCTTTGCCTATG
>ERZ772971.77-NODE-77-length-60684-cov-4.654654_pt1 | contig 60684 bp, 43 predicted proteins | sample MGYA00511943_ERZ772971 | MGnify/ENA primary metagenome ERZ772971 (study PRJEB29015, sample SAMEA2737929) | human oral metagenome | biome: human oral; feature: human-associated habitat; material: dental | place: China | collected 2144 ... | reverse complement strand
TTTGTAAAGAAAATAAAATCAGGAGGATATGAAACTGTTTAGAAATTATATATATCAAAGTTCCGCTGACTTCACCCGTGCGATGCTCTGGGAAGCCAAGTACATATTCCGCGACAAGGCGGTGTTCTTTTCTTTTGTAATGGTGTCTGTATTAGTGTCGTTTCTCTACACCTATCTCTATTCTGAAGAGACCTTGCAAGAGCTTCCTATCGGAGTAGTTGATGCTGACAATACAGCGCAAAGCCGCCAATTGTTGCGTATGATAGATGCTAATAGTGGGGTAGCTATTTACAACAGTTACCCAAACCTTGCTGAAGCTAAAAAGGCTTTCCAGCAAGAGCAAATACGCGGGATAGTAACCATTCCCAGTCGCTTTTCGCACAACCTACAACGTGGAGAACAACCTTCTATCTCGGTCTATGCCGATGCCTCTTACATACTCTACTACAAGCAAGTGCTAACAGCAGCCAAAATGGCAGCTGTCTATCTGAATGCAGGGGTAGAGGTGAAACGCACTTCGGCACAAGGCAAGCTCCCCGCCCAAGCAACTGACGAAGCAATGCCAGTGAGTGCTAAAGTAGTAAGCCTTTACAATCCTTCTTCTGGCTATGCTACTTTTCTCATTCCCATAGTCTTTGTGATTATTTTTCAGACTACGATTCTTACTGCGGTGGGCATTCTCGGAGGTACGATGCGCGAGGGCAATAAGCTACGCCGCATATACCCCAATTCTAATAGCTTCTGGGGGGCACTGCCTATTGTGATGGGCAAAGCTACTACCTATTTAGCTTTTTCTATACTGATTTTACTCATCATCTTAGGAATTGTAATGCCTCTTTTTGGTATCCCAATGCGCAGCACAATGCTTACTACAATGGTGTTTATGACTCCTTTTATTCTGTCGATAGTGTTTATGGGGCTCTGCTTGCTGAACTTCTTGCGCCGTAGAGAAGATGCTATTATGCTTATTATGTACACTTCTTTGCCTGCAATGATGCTAACGGGCTTTTCGTGGCCTTCAGTAGCAATGCCCGAGTGGTTGAATGTCTTTTCGTACATTGTGCCTACTACTTTAGGGGCAAAAGGTTTTATTTCTATCACTCAGATGGGAGCCTCGTTGCCTACTATTATGCCCTATTGGTTGGGAATGTGGGGACTGTGCCTGTTTTACTTGCTCTTAGCTACTCTTACGCTTCGCAAAATTCTGCGCTAAATTAGAATTGGGCTATTCATTGGCTAACTACTTTCACAATTAGTCTTTGTTAATACTTCGTTCATCTTTCGCTTAAGTTAAGGCAGGGGGAGTCTCTCAGACTTCTTATTCCCTAATTTGTATTTTTGTGTGTTTGACCTATTGGCGGGGTATTAGGTTTGTTAGTTTCCTATTTATTTGTATCTTTGTCGCCCAAAAAGGCTTACAATGAACAAAATATGCTTACTCCTTCTCTGGGCTCTCTTTCCCACTGTAATCTTTGCCCAGTACACAGAAATAATTAACTCTAACCTTCCTGGTACCTCGCAAAGTGCTTATGCGGTAGGAGCAAGGGTTTTGCAGTTTGAGGGTGGCCTTTGGTACGAGCGAAGCTCTCACCGGTATGCGGGGGTTAAAATGCACTTTGTAGGGGTGAACTATGCCGCCCGCTATGGCTTCTTCAAAGAAGAGCTGGAGGTGATGCTCAACGGTACATTAGCTTTTGACCGCACCATAGCTGCGGGGGCTGCTTCTTCTCACATAGGCTTTGTGAATAACACTATCGGTGCTAAATACCTCCTCTTCAAACCTAAATTTTTAGACGAAAAACCTAATATCTACAGTTGGAAAGCGAACAACTCTTTCCGTTGGCGCAACCTCATTCCCTCTATTGCTATTTATGCAGGGATGAACTTTCTTCCTAATAAACGCTATTACTACGAGCAAGTGCCAAGCCTCTCGCCCAAGGTGGCTGCTATCTTCCAAATGGAACCTATGCCTCGCATCGTAACGGTACTGAACCTCATAGGCGACCGATTCCTTAGTCACCAAAATGCCGAATACAGCTATGTGCTGACTCTTACACATAACTTAGACAACGGTTGGTTTAGCATTTTTGCCGAGCAACAAGGTGTTTACAGTCACGGATACGACGATCAGATTACACGCCTTGGGGTTGCTTTTTTGCTTTCTGACAAAATACAGCTCAATGCTGACTTAGGCGTAGGGTGGAAAGATACTCCTTCTCGCTACTCTCTGTTGGCAGGGGCATCTTATCGCATTGACAATCACAATAGCTATGTCAAGAAAGTGCTCAAAGAGAAAATGAAACCTACAAAGATTAAACATAAGAAAAAACCTAAAAAGAGAAGAAAGAATGTTATCGGTTAAAGAACTTACTACGCCACAGGAACTCGCAGATTTTGTGAAGTTTCCTCTCTCGTTATACAAGAAACACCCTTATTGGGTTCCCCCTCTTATTGCAGATGAGGTAGCCTCTTTTGACAAGAAGCAAAATCCTGTTTTCGAAAATGCGCAAGCCTTTTTTTACGCAGCTTTTAATAGTAAGAATGAAATGGTAGGGCGTGTGGCTGCTATTGTAAACCAACACGACCTCCGCCAAGGAGCGCAAAAAATACGCTTTGGCTGGCTTGATATGATTGATGACCTAGCTGTAACCAAAGCACTCTTGGACAAGGTGGCTGAGAAAGGGCGAGAACATCATCTTGTCTATATGGAGGGGCCAATGGGTTTTTCTAGTATGGACAAGGTAGGTCTCCTAACTGAAGGGTATGACCATATTGCCAATATGATGACTTGGTACCACTATCCCTACTATCGCGAGCATCTCAAGCAGTTGGGCTTTGAGAAAGAGAAAGGATTCATAGATATGTCTTTCCTTCTTGAAAATACCAACCCAGCTGTCTTTAAGAAAACGGCTGAGGCTATCAAAAAACGCTATGGGGTAAAACTTATAGATACTCCTACCACTAAGGAGGTGCTCAAACACGTAGATGCAATGTTTGAGCTTTACAACAATACCTATTCGAGATTGGCTTCCTATGTGCCTGTTAGCGAACGACAAATAGAATATTTTAAGAAGAAGTACATTCCGTTTATTAATCCGGATTATATCCGTTTCATAGAGGACAAGGACGGAAAGCTGATATGTTTTGCAATTGTGATGCCTTCTTTCTCTGAGGCTTTGCAGAAAGCCCAAGGCAAGTTGTTCCCTTTGGGTTGGTGGTACTTATGGCAAGCTAAAAAGCATCACAGCACAGTAGAGTTTTACCTCATAGGGGTTGCCCCTGAGTATCAGAGCAAAGGTATCCCTGCACTTCTTTTTGATTATTACTACGAGGTTTTCAAACGCAATGGGGTGAAACATTGTGTTATTACACCTGAATTAGAGGAAAATATGGCTATTCAGCAACTTTGGAAGAGTTTTGACCCCATCATCTTTGCTCGCCGAGCTACTTTTAAGAAATTGCTGAACGAGTAGATTGGGCAATTTGCTGATTGGAACGACTAGTGAGATAACTGGACAAGGTAATAGCTTGAGGTAAACTAAAACGAGTAGTTTAAGTTCTGAGTTTTTTTTGGCTAGTGTGTAGAGTGGGGCAGTGGTTGAAATACAATGATTTTTTTGCTGTTTGACCTGCTAAAAAATATTTTCCTATTGTGTAGCTCTTATTGGAAACTTTATTATCTTTGCACTTTCAATAGTGGTTATAAAAATGGAATTCCTCTTTACCCCCGATGCTCTTATAGCTCTTATTACCCTGACTTTTCTTGAGATTGTCTTAGGAATTGACAACGTGATTTTTATCTCTATCGTTACAGGAAAATTGCCCGAACACCAGCGCAAAAAAGCTACCCGCTTGGGGCTTTTCTTGGCAATGTTTCTGCGCATACTACTTCTTCTTGGTGTTTCGCTGCTCATCAAGCTCAAAGATCCTCTTCTCAGCTTTGATTGGGGATGGTTCTCAGCACACTTTAACGGTCAGTCGCTTATTTTGTTGGGTGGTGGTATCTTTTTGTTGTACAAATCGACCAAGGAGATTCACGCCAAAGTGAACCATATAGAACACGTCACCCATTCTGAAAACCCCGAAGCGCGTCAGCACGCTTCTTTTACGGGGACTATCGTACAGATACTTCTCATTGATATTATCTTCTCTGTTGATAGTATTCTCACCGCCGTTGGGATGACCAATGGCTTGCAAGGAGCTCTTTACCTAATGATTATCGCTGTGGTGCTCTCTGTGGGGATTATGATGCTTTTTGCTAATCCTGTAGGGGACTTTGTAAACCGAAATCCTTCAATTCAAATATTAGCGCTCTCGTTTTTGATTCTCATAGGTTTTATGCTTATCACAGAGAGTATGCACCTTTCCGAGGCCGTATTGGCGGGGCAAACCGTAGGTGCAGTGCCTAAGGGCTATTTGTACTTTGCGATTGCTTTCTCGCTGGGGGTAGAGTTTTTGAATATGAGAATGAGAAAGAAAAATGAACTTTAAAGATATTTTAGGCTACGACACCATTAAAGGCTATTTGCAGGCGAGCGTAGCAGCAGGGCGTATTCCCCACGCACAGCTTTTTGTAGCAGGCGAGGGGCAAGGAGGACTGCCGATGGCTATTGCCTATGCGACGCTTATCTTGTCTGACGGGAACCCTAGAGCCGAAGCCCAATGTGCTCAACTGGCTCACCCAGACCTCCATTTTGCTTTTCCTACTGCTACTAATGACAAGGTGAAAAAAGACCCTGTGAGTGCTCTTTTTATGGACGAATGGCGTACCTTTGTTAAAGAACAACCCTATGGCAGTCTTTTTGATTGGTTTGTACTCTTGGGCATTGAGAAGAAACAAGCTAACATAGGGGTGAACGAGGCTAAAGAAATTACCAATAAGTTAGCTCTGAAGTCCTTTGAAGGTGGCTATAAGGTGATGATTGTCTGGATGGCAGAGAAAATGAACACCGAAGCTGCCAACAAGCTGCTGAAACTTTTAGAAGAGCCTGCTGAAAAAACGCTTTTTCTCTTGGTGGTAGAAGATGAAAATGCCCTTTTAGACACTATCAAGTCGCGTTGCCAGATTTTGCGTTTTCCTCCACTGAGCGAGAATGCTATCAGAAAGGGACTTGAACAGCGGGGGCTCACTGAGGCAGAAGCTACCAAAATAGCAGTGCGAGCACAGAGCAATTTTAACAAGGCTCTCCAGCTGATGAGCAACAAAGAAAACGAAGAAGCTATCTTTGAGCGTTGGTTCATTGCTTGGGTGCGAAGTGCCTACCGCGCACGAGGCAACAAAACTGCCATACAAGGTCTGTTGCAGTGGAGCGAAGAAGTGAATACTGTGGGGCGCGAGATGCAGAAACAGTTTTTGCAGTATTGTGCTGAGGTTTTTAGGCAAGCTTTCTTGCTGAACTACACTGCTTCGTCCTTAGTATATATGCAATTCAACGATTCCTCGTTTGAGTTGCGCAAGTTCGCTCCTTTTATTCACGGGGCTAACATAGAGGCTATTCATCGTCTTATAGAAGAAGCAATCGTGCACGTAGAGCGAAATGGCAACGGGAAGGTTATCTTCACCGATTTGGCCATTCGGCTTACCCGCTTACTCCACGCCAAACAATAGATTCCCTAAACCCTAATTTGCTAAAATTTTAAAAAAATGTTACAATCCATTTCTCCTATCGACGGGCGTTATGCCGACAAGACAGCTTCCCTTGTGCCTTTCTTTTCTGAAATGGCACTTATTCGTTATCGCGTACAAGTGGAGGTAGAGTACTTTATCGCATTGTGCGAACTACCATTGCCCCAGCTGGCAAACTTCCCTAAGTTGCAGTATCCCTATTTGCGCGCGCTCTATCAGGATTTTTCTTTGGAGGAAGCTTTGAAAGTGAAACAGATAGAAAGGACAACCAATCACGATGTGAAGGCTGTAGAGTACTATCTGAAAGAAGCTTTTGACCGCCTTCAGTTGCAGCCTTACAAAGAGTTTATCCACTTTGGTCTTACCTCACAAGACATTAATAATACAGCCATTCCTCTCAGTCTTAAAGAAGCGGTAGCTGAGGTCTATTTGCCTACTTTGGAACACTTGCTCAGCAAGTTGAAAGCTTTGGTTGCTGAGTGGAAGAATATCCCCCTATTGGCACGCACCCACGGTCAACCAGCTTCGCCTACCCGTTTAGGAAAAGAGTTTGAAGTGTTTGTAGTGCGCATAGAAGAACAGCTCAAAACGCTTAAAGCAGTGCCCTATGCTGCTAAATTTGGGGGAGCCACAGGCAACTACAACGCCCACAAAGTGGCCTATCCAATGATTGACTGGAAGACTTTTGGTACCCACTTCGTAGAGAATATTTTAGGATTGCACCATTCATTTCCTACTACGCAAATAGAACACTATGACCATTTGGCAGCTCTTTTTGATGCTCAAAAGCGCATCAATACTATTCTGATAGACTTGAATCGCGATATTTGGACTTATATCTCGATGGACTACTTCAAACAGCAAATCAAAGCAGGAGAGGTAGGTTCTTCGGCAATGCCTCACAAGGTAAACCCTATAGATTTTGAAAACTCTGAGGGCAACTTGGGCATAGCTAATACACTGTTCGAACACCTGTCGGCCAAATTGCCTATTTCACGCCTTCAAAGAGACCTTACTGATAGTACTGTATTGCGAAATGTGGGAGTGCCTTTTGGACATACACTCATCGCCCTACAGTCTACCTTGAAAGGTTTGAACAAATTGCTTTTGAACGAAGATAAGATACGCCAAGACCTACAAGACCATTGGGCAGTAGTAGCCGAAGCTATTCAAACTATCTTGCGCCGCGAAGGCTATCCCAGCCCTTACGAAACTCTCAAAGGACTCACTCGCACCAATGCGGCTATCACAGCCGAGACTATTGCTCAGTTTATTGACACGTTGCAAGTTTCGGAGGTTGTTAAAGCTGAACTCAAGGCTATTACGCCAGAGAATTATACAGGGATATAGGTTTTAGAAGCTAATCTTGAGAAAGCTTCTGACTTTTTTGAGGGTCGATTTTGCTTAAAGTTCTTTTAAAGTAGGGAGAAGTGCATTTTGCATTTGGCAGTAGAACCCTACTCTCTAAAATAACACAAGGAATGCTCAGGCTTAGTTCTGAGCATTCTTTTTTTTATACTGATGCAAAAGATTTGTTTTTTTTCTTCTAAAAAAATGTATTTTCTTGCAAAAAAGTATTATATTTGCAACCGATTAAACTTAACAGAAAAACACTTGTAATATGGCAATCAACTTACAAAAAGGACAACGCATAGATATAGGTCTGCAAAATATGACCATCGGTTTGGGCTGGGATCCTAATGAGGGTACTGGCTATGATTTTGATTTGGACGCATCGGCTTTTATGATTGACGATCAGCGTTTAATTCCTTCAGAACCTTTCTTCGTTTTCTATGGCAACGTTGATTCTCCCGATGGAGCACTGCACCACACTGGCGACGATCCCACAGGAGGCAATAGTGCTGATGGCGATGATGAGAGCATTCAGGTAGACCTCAGCAAGGTAGATCCTCGCGTGAACGAAATACTATTTGTGGTAACAATTCATGAGGCACAAAGCCGCGGCCAGAACTATGGACAAGTGCGCAATTCCTACATTCGCATTGTAGATAACAGCACAGGGCAAGAAGTGGCTAAATACGAACTCGGCGAAGATTTCTCTATTGAGACAGCTGTGGAGTTCGGTCGACTCTATCGTCGCAATGGTCAGTGGAAGTTTGAGGCTTCTGGAATAGGTTACAAAGAAGATCTCGCTTTCTTCCTCTCTAAATACTATAAAGGACAAATCATTAAATAATTGGCCGTAACAAACGATGAATCAAAACTTAGAAATACAAATGCTAGATGCCAACGGTCAGGTAGTCGACAAAAATGGGAATGTGAACCTGCAAAACCTCACACCAGCCCAGACGAGTAAGTATGAAACCTTGGCGGCTAGTATAGAAGAAAGTAGCCCTAACTCAGTGATTAACTTTGGGGCTGAACTCCAAAATACTCTCGCTTCGCAGAGTGATAGTTTTTTGAACAATGTGCGTCGCTCTAACTCAGGCGAGGTAGGCGAACTTATTAATAAACTTCTCGTAGAACTCAACTACGTAGATGTAGATGAACTTGAAGGAGGCTCTTTCAAAAAGTTCCTTAAGAAAATACCACTCCTCAGCCGTATGGTTACTACTGTGGAGAACGTATTTGCTAAGTACGACAAGATAGTAACTAACATCTCGGACATTTCGAACAAGGTCAATGCGGGCATCATTAACTCCACCAAGGACAATGCTGTCTTGCAAACCATTTTTAGCAGTAATGTTGAGGCAATCAAAAAGATAGAAGAGTACATTGTGGCAGGGACGCTCCGTTACGAGAAAACCAAGCAAGAACTTGCCTTGATGGAAGCCAATCCTGATGCCTACCAAGATTATCAGATTTCTGACAAGCGCGATTTTGCCAACCGTTTAGACCGCCGTCTAGCCGATCTTAAAGTTGTGCGTTTTATTATCTTGCAGTCGCTGCCTCAAATCCGTTTGATACAAAATAACAACGTGTCTATTGCAGAAAAAGCTCAGACTATTCTTACCACTACGTTGCCTGTTTGGAAAAATCAACTCACTTTGGCAGTTGCCTTACACCGTCAGCAGCAGCATATCGAGGTGCAACAGCGCGTATCACAAACTACCGAGGATATCTTGCGAAAAAATGCCCAACGCCTACAACAAAATAGTGTAAACGTAGCACGTGCCAACGAGCAAACGATTGTTTCTATGGATACCTTGCGCGAAACAACGACTTCACTGATTAATACGCTGAACGAGGTGAGACAAATTCAACAGCAAGGCGAACAAACCCGCCGCCAGTTGGACAACGAATTGCAGAACTTAGAAACCACGCTTAAAAACCAGTTGCAGAACAGAGCCCGATAACCCTTGGAAACAGACGTGAAAATACTGAACGACAGCAAGCGAAGATTGCAGAAGCTCAAGATTTTGGAGAACTTTTTCAAGCAGCCTGACCTCGTTGGAATTGCGGTGCGTACCGAGATTATTCATTCTTTCTTTGAAAAGAATGTCGAAGCCTTGGACGCTAGCAAGCTGGAGCTCTTCCATTTGCAGTATACCGATAGCCTTATTGAGCTACTGCGGAAGTTGAAAAAGCAGAAAGAGGCTACTATCTTGAACATTGATACCGAAATCAATGCTCACAAAGCTTACCTCGCTCAGTTAGCACGTTCCGACAAGAGAGAGAGTAGCTTTGAAACTGACCAGCGTTTTCACGAAATAGAGGTGTCAGCTCTTTTAGAAGCCGCTTACAGCACTCTTACGGGGCTGTATAAACCCTACAACCTATCTTCGATTCGCAGTTTTCCTAACCAGTATGCGCAAAGCTACTTTCGTGATGACGATGATGTTACTCACCTACTTCTTGTACAGGGTACCAAACTCTACACGTTGGAAGGCTTGAGCATTGAGCGGCTCTTGCTCTCTCGTTTGGCAACCAAGAATTTCAAACTGCGTTTTGTGTGTGGTTATTGTGCTAGTAGGCAGTATTTTGAGCTTTTTAGAATACTTGGTTCTGATGATGAGTTTATTTGGAACTTACAAACCAATGGGTTTTACCTTCTGAAAGAAGCGTTTAAACACCAACTAAACCGCGAAAAAAACACTTGCAACAGTGGTACGCTAGAAGGGGAATTGGATCGAAAAATAGGAATCTTAGAAGAAAAGCGTAAAGAAGTGCGCAATAGTTTTCCCGATGACGTTAAAGAGCTGCTGAAAAAGTATCGCGAAACCATTGACAACAACAACCTTACCGACGAACAGCTGAACATAGAGGAAGAAAAAAACATTCTTAACTCTATGCTAGACCTCAATCTTAACAACTAACATTTAATGGGCTAAAAGGCCTGTTTAACTAATTGATAAATTAATATTATGGCAATCAACTTACAAAAAGGACAAAGGGAGCGCATCAATGCTCCTAAATTCACTGTAGGGTTGGGCTGGGATACCAACAGCTCTGCTACAGGTACTGATTTTGATTTGGATGCGTCGGTATTTATCTTGGGAGACAACAAGAAACTCTTGTCCGACAATCACTTTGTTTTCTACAACAATCTCAAATCGCCTAACGATGCCGTAGTGCATACAGGTGACAATCGTACGGGAGCAGGTGATGGCGACGATGAGCAAATCGTTGTAGACCTTTCCAAAATCGAATCCACAGCTTCTGAAATCTGCATTGTAGTTACTATTCACGAGGCTGCTCAGCGCGGTCAGAACTTCGGTCAGGTGCGCAACTCTTTCATCCGTATTTTTGATTCGGCAACTAACGAAGAGCTTCTCAAATACGAATTGGAAGAGGACTTTTCTATTGAAACAGCTGTAGAGTTTGGCCGTATCTACAAACGCAATGGCGAATGGAAATTCGAGGCTGTAGGAATGGGAATGAAAGGTGGTTTGGAAGACTACCTAAACAAGTACAATTAACAAAATTATAAACCTTCTCCAATTTGGTAAATAACCAAATGGACTAATTCACAAATTAATATTATGGCAATCAATCTACAAAAAGGTCAAAAAATCGACCTACGCAAAGAATCTGGCGAAAAGCTACAAAACTTCTGTATTGGGGTAAACTGGGGAGCTATTGAAACTAAAGCTCTCTTCGGTTTAATGAAAAACAAACAAGATGTGGATTTAGACCTTAGCTGTGTGCTTATTGACGACAATAACAATGTTTGTGACCACCTCTATTCTCCTTTGTACAACATTCAAATCTTGCAACAATTCGGTCTTCCTAAAGGAAAATTAGATACCAGCGATGGTGCTCTTCACCACACTGGCGACGATTTGCAAGGTGATACAGGAGGTGACGACGGTCTTGATAACGAAATCATCACTGTAAATTTGGATCGTGTGGCTCCTAACGTATCTAAAATTTTCTTCTTCCTCAACAACGTAGGTAAAGAAGACTTTTCACAAATTCCTTATGCTAAAATTCGTATGTTCGAAGGTACTCCACAGCGTGTAAACTCTGTATTTGCCTCTTACAACGTAGCTGCCGAACCTGCTTATGCTGGCAAACGCGCTCTTATTTTGGCAAAACTATACAAAAGAAATGGCGAATGGAAGTTTGACGCTATCGGTGATCCCGTAGACGATTCTTTCCTTGGTCAAACTATTCACCGTATTGTTCAAAACTATTTGTAATTCAGAAATATTATGAACGATATTAATAATGTTGAAGGTTTGTCTACAAGCCAAATTCGCGATTTGGTAAATCAAGGAGGTAAGTTTGTAATCTATACTTATTGTATCTCACTAGTGGTGGTTACTTTTAAACGTTCTAGTGGCATCTACTTTATTAAACCTGGTAAATCAAGAGTTACACAAGGTTTAGGGTGGTTTTTCCTTACCCTTATATTAGGGTGGTGGGGTATCCCTTGGGGTCCTATCTATACCATAGGTTGCCTATACAATGTGCTTTCTGGTGGTAAAGATGTTACTTTAGAGGTGATGAGCTTTATCAACCAGAACGATCCTGAGTATGGAGCTTCTGGGTATGGGCAAGGCTTAAGCCAAAATGCTTCAACCTATGGAGCAGGATTGAATAACAATAATTCAACATACAACATATCATAAAACTGAGAGGCTGCTTCTCACCTTTAGGGCAGCCTCTTTTCTTAACATATCACACTATGAGACGACTCCCCGTATACCTTCTCTTAGACACTTCTGGTTCTATGACAGGAGAGCCCATCGAAGCCGTAAAAAATGGCGTACAGATGATGATTCATTCTCTCCGCCAAAATCCTCAGGCTATCGAAACTGCTTTTGTGAGCATCATCACTTTTGATTCTGAAGCCAAACAAGTAGTCCCTCTTACCGACTTAGCCTCTTTCCAAATGGTAGAGCTCAAAGCAAATGGCCTTACCTCCTTAGGAAAAGCCCTTGAATTGCTTGCTGACCGTCTTGCTAACGAGGTAACTAAAACTACTCTCGAACAGAAAGGCGATTGGAAACCTATCACTTTCATAATGACCGATGGAGTACCTACTGACGATTGGGAAGCAGGATTGGCCAAACTCAAGGCCACTCACAAAGGTTTGGTAGTAGGTTGTGCTGCAGGAAGTGGGGCTGATGACAAGGTGCTCTTGCAAGTCGCCGACCAAGTGGTACGCCTTAACAATACCGATGCCGAGAGCATTGCCAAATTCTTCCAATGGGTATCAGCCTCAATAGCTACTACCTCTACCAAGGTAGAAGAAACAGGTATCGACCTTACCAAAAAAGACCAACTGCCACCTCCCCCTAGTGAATTAGTAATTGTATCTTAAACAATGAACAGACGACTTTTAGCTTACTTCCTCTTAGATACCTCGGGCTCTATGAGCGGTGAACCTATTCAAGCACTGAACAATGGCTTCTATGGGCTCATCAATATGCTCCGAACAGACCCGCAGGCGATGGACTCCCTTCATATTAGTGTAATTACTTTTGATAGAGAGGTGCGCAATATCATTCCGCTGATTGATTTACCCTCTTTTCAACCTATCGAAATTAAATGTCCCGAGAGTGGGCCTACCCATACGGGCGAAGCTTTAGAGATGGTCTGCCAGCTTGTTAAAGCCGAGCTTATCAAGAGTACGCCTACCCAAAAAGGCGATTGGAAACCCTTGCTGTTCATCTTTACCGATGGCAAGCCCTCCGACATTCAGAAGTACCGCAGTTTCATTCCTCAAGTGCGCGCTTTAGATTTTGGTGCTATTGTAGGCTGTGCTGCAGGTCCTAAAGCCGAAGTCTCTTTCCTACAAGAGCTCACCCCCGATGTGGTAAAACTTGACACTACCGATGCCAATATGCTTACTACTTTCTTTAAGTGGGTCAGCTCCTCTATCGAGATGGGAGGCAAATCTCAAGGCACAGGCGAATCCATCACGTTGCCTCCGCCTCCGCGCGAACTTAACTTAGTAGTGTAGTTCTTATCTTATAAACTGAATATTATGCGCCGATTACCTATTTACTTTCTTCTTGATGTCTCCGAATCAATGGTAGGAGACCCTATTGAGCACGTCCAAGACGGAATGGCTACTATTATCAAAGAACTCAAAACTGACCCCTTTGCTTTGGAAACGGTTTGGATTTCTATTATTGCCTTTGCAGGAAAAAGCAAAATCATCACTCCTTTGCAAGATGTCATAACTTTCTATCCTCCTAAAATTCCTATTGGTGGTGGTACCTCGCTCTCCTCTGGGCTCAACGAACTGATGAATGCTATTGATAGGGAAGTGGTCAAAACTACCCTTGAGCGCAAAGGCGACTGGAAACCGCTTGTATTTCTATTTACCGATGGCGTCCCTACCGATGATACTACACAAGCTATTGAGCGTTGGAGAACTCATTACAGCCGAAAAGCCAACCTCATTGCTATCTCTTTAGGCGACAATACCAATCTTAGCCTCTTAGGACAGCTATCTGACAATGTCTTGCAGCTTAGCAATACCAGCCCTGCTGCCTACAAAGAATTCTTCAAATGGATTTCAGCATCTATTAAAACTTCTAGCGAGCAGGTGAACAATACCAATACCGATGGCATCAACCTCGCAAAAACCGATACAACACCACTCGAAGTTATAGACCTGAGCAAACGCCACGACATCCCAGACGAAAACTTTGTTGTCATTCGTGGAAAATGCTCCAACACCCAACGCCAATACCTCATTAAGTTCCAAAAAAGTAGTCGAGATTCAGGTATCTACGGAATGCAAACCCGTTTCTATATGCTCCAAGGAGCTTATAAAATTGATGAGCAAAGTTATGCTGAACTTTCTAACAGTACTCCCTACCAACTTAAAGTATCTTCCGATGAGCTGATGGGCAACCCTTCCTGCCCTTGTTGTGGCAATGCCTATGCCTTGGCTACCTGCTCTTGTGGCGGAGTGCACTGCATCTCTGGCGAAGGAGAAAATGAGTGCCCTTGGTGTGGTACAGTAGCTAACTACGGAATGTCGTCAGAAGATTTTGACATCAATAGAACCTTAGGATAATGGAACAACTCATACGCTCTGTGCTCTCCCAAGAAGCCGCAAACGATGTGCCGAAAGTTTTTAACAAAGTCTTGGTGCAACTCATTAATTCCGAGAAAATAAGAACCTTGTCTAATCAGCTAAACGAAATGGTGAAAGAAGCCTATACGATGAACTACGAAATAGAAACTTTCCAAGAAGCGCACTTGCCTATCAGCAATGCCAATGCTAAAAAGGACTATTCCTTTACTTTCAACTTGCAGGATTTCCCACGTATCCGCCTCACCCGTATACCTGATTTAGAGCCCTTCGGCCTCTCTTTCAATCCCGAAACTAATACCATTAGTGGAAAGCCTCTCGTGGCTGCCACTACTCAGCTGGAACTCTTCTTCTATTGCGAGAGCGACCCTGCCAAAACCGAACGCAAAAAGCTGATTCCTTTTATCATAAATGCCGACCCCAAAGACCTTTGGCAGAACATTTCTTTCCCAAAAGATAGCCTTTACTACAAACCTGACGAGGCTGCTCTTGCCGACACTTTTTTAGACAAAAAGATAGTAGTCGCTTCCAAACGCGGCCGTTCGCATGCTCATCAAGGCACTTCCCGCGACGACGACTTCCAACTCTCGCATCTACCCGACGGTTGGGATATTATAGCTTTGGCCGATGGAGCAGGTTCTGCGCAATACGCTCGAAAAGGTGCGGAAGAAGCGACTCATTTTATTGCCAGCATTTTGAACGACGAGTCTTTCCTGCTCAATCTTTCTCAAGAGGTTATTAACTTCTATACTCAAGCAGATAGCTTCCCTCATAAAAAAGTAATCATCAAGGAATTGTACGCCAAGGTGCTCGCACTCAAAGATCATCTTAGTGCAGTTGCCGAAAAAGAACAAATAACCCTCAAGGATCTTCATACAACCCTAATTTTTGCTTTGGCCAAGCGTTTCTCCTTTGGCTATGTTTTGCTAACCTTTGGGGTTGGCGATTGTCCTATTTGTGTACTTGCTGAAGACGAAACAGAAGTACACCAGCTCAACCTTTTAGACATAGGCGAGTACAGTGGAGGCACTCGTTTCATCACAATGCCTGAAATCTTTTCCAACACCGCCGAGATTCCTTTTGCACAGCGCTTCGCAATTCATAGGTTCGACAGTTTCTCTAAGCTATTCTTAATGACCGATGGCATCTACGATCCCAAGTTTGGCGTAGAAAATAACCTTCTTAAAATAGAAGCTTGGCACACCTTCCTAAAAGACCTTGCAGGCGAGAACGACGATGCCTGTCGTGTCGATTTTCAAGACGATACCCAAATAGCCCAGCAGTTGCTTTCTTGGCTTGACTTCTGGAGCAAAGGTAATTCCGATGACAGAACCCTCGCAATCATTTACTAAGCACTCTTTCTCGGCTTAACTTCTGCACATTTTTCCTATGAATACCATCACAGTAAAATCAATTATCGACGTCTCTAAATCCTATCAATACGTAGATGACGGAAACCCTAAACGCGGTGGCGTGAAAGATGTCTATTTCTCTCCCGACCGCCGTTATGTGGTTGCCTTTTTTCGCGATCCTTTAGATTTCAATCAGAAAGAACGAATCAAGCGTATCGTGTCTCTCTATTTAGAGAATATCAAAAAAGGAAACGCTCCCGACTATTTCTTAAACGACATCTTCCGGTGGCCTTACGATGCAGTCGAAAAAGACGGCAAAATAGGTGTAATTGTTCCTATCTACGATCGCAAGTTCTTCTTCTCAAGAGGCCGTGCTGCCGATGACGGACTTAAAGGTGAAGAGAAAAAAGGAAAATGGTTCACTACCCCTTCTTTTCGCGACGACAATTTTCCGTTGAGGTTAGACAAAAGTGAGCTGGGCGATTGGCTTTCCTACTTCCAAATAGCTATCAATATATGCCGAGGGGTCAAAAAAATGCACCAAATGGGATTAGCCCACTCCGACCTTTCTTACAACAATATCCTCATCGACCCTATTACCAAATCGGCCAATATCATCGACCTAGACGGATTAGTAGTGCCGGGAATGTTCCCTCCCGAGGTGATTGGTACAGCCGATTTTATTGCTCCCGAAGTGCTCAGCACCAAGCATCTTGATACAAAAGACCCCAACCGATGCCTGCCAAATCAGAAAACTGACCTCCACGCCTTAGCTGTTCTCATCTATATGTATCTGCTCCGTCGCCACCCGCTGAAGGGAAGCAAAGTGTGGGACTTAGACACCGAGAAAGACGAGCTACTTGCAATGGGCGAAAAGGCACTTTTTGTAGAGCATCCTACTGATGCTACCAACCGCGTAAAACCCGACCAACTGCGCAAGTGGGATGCTTTCTGGGGCGACCCCGCCAAGCTGCCCTACACTATCTTAGGCCCTTATCTCACCGACCTTTTTAAGCGAGCCTTTGTCGATGGGCTTCACAATCCTATGTTGCGCCCCATAGCCAACGAGTGGGAAACAGCTTTGCTGAAAACCGTCGATTTGATTCAGCCTTGCTCCAATCCCAACTGTTCCGAAAAATGGTACGTATTCGATAACACCGCACGCCCCAAATGCCCCTTTTGTGGAACTCCACACCGTGGAAGCCTCCCCATTGCCGACCTCTACTATAATGCAGGTCATAATGTTTGGAAGCCCGAAAACCACCGCTTGATGATTTACCACAACCAATACCTCTTCAAGTGGCACGCGTCGCGAAAGATTATACGCAACGAAAACCTCACCCAAGACGACAAGCGTCCTGTGGGCTACTTCACTTTCTACCAGAACAAGTGGGTACTCGTAAACCAAGGACTTCCTAATTTGAAAGACCTTACAGAAGGCAAGTCCATACCTATCGGCGCAATGGTACAACTCACCCACGAGAAGAAAATCCGCCTTTCTGACGACGAAGGAGGGCGTTTGCTCTACATCACCCTTGTGAATTAACATTTCCATTTTGTAACCTATTTTAGTTTAACTATAAAAAACATAGAGGAAAGACTTTCTAACTCAAGTTTGAACGAAAGAACATCGAACCTTCGCTAAATCAAACTTCCTTTAATAAGCTTCCCAGAGCGTTTGATTCTCAAAATTAGAAAATTGACGAATTGGAAATTAATAAATTGTATTTATCTTTGCACTTTAATTTTTTTTAAATAACTATGGCAGAAAAACACCATTACAAAGGCCTTACCGATGAGCAAGTCCTTGAAAGTCGTAAAAAATACGGCGAAAACGCTTTCTCTTCTGTGGAGGGAGAACCCCTATGGAAACAATTCTTAGAAAAGTTCTCCGACCCTATCATTATCATTCTCCTTATAGCCCTCGTCTTCTCGTTCGGGGTCTCTACCTACGAGTTTGTGGTGCATAGTGCAGGCATCCACGCCTTTTTAGAACCCGTTGGGATTCTCTTTGCAGTGCTTTTGGCTACAGGCGTAGCTTTCTATTTTGAACAAAAAGCCAACAAGCAGTTTGAAATCCTCAATCAGGTGAACGACGACATTTACTACAAAGTCATTCGTAACGAGCGTATTTCACAAGTACTCAAAAAGGACATTGTAGTAGGCGATATTGTTATTTTGGAAACAGGCGAAGAAGTACCAGCCGATGGGCAGCTTCTTGAAGCCGTATCCTTGCACATCAACGAATCAACTCTTACAGGCGAGCCTATGGTACATAAAACTACCAACCCTGCCGATTTTGAAGCTGAAGCTACTTACCCTTCCAACTATGTCTGCCGTGGTACCTCTGTTTCCGATGGCCATTGCATTTTTGAAGTGAAAAAGGTAGGCGATGCCACCGAATATGGTAAAGTGTTTGAAGGTGTACAAATTGATAATACAGTCAAAACTCCTCTGAACGAACAGTTAGACCACCTTGCAGGAATGATTACCAAAATCAGCTATGCCATTGCAGCTTTGGTAATTGTAGGCCGACTAATCGTTTACTTCACCAATCCTGCACACAGTTTAGACAATCTTGATTGGGTGCTCTTTGGCGGATACCTCCTTAATACCGTGATGATTGCTATTACAGTAGTAGTTGTAGCCGTTCCCGAGGGCTTGCCGATGAGTGTTACCCTCAGTTTGGCCTACAGTATGCGCAGTATGATGGCTACCAACAACCTCGTGCGCAAGATGCACGCTTGCGAGACGATGGGAGCTACTACCGTGATTTGTACTGACAAAACAGGTACCCTCACTCAAAACCAGATGACCATCTATGAAACCTATTTCAATGCAGGAGTAGATGAAAAACTCATTGCCGAATCTATGGCAGTGAACTCTACAGCCTACCTTGATTTTACCGAGAAGGAAAAACCAAGTGTATTGGGTAATCCTACCGAGGGGGCACTTCTTTTGTGGCTCTATGGCAAAGGAACCAATTATTTGCCTATTCGCGAGGAGAGCGAAGTGCTGAACCAGCTCACTTTCTCTACCGAACGCAAGTATATGGCTACGTTAGTGCAATCGCCAACTCTTGGCAAACCCGTGTTGTATGTAAAAGGGGCTCCCGAAATCGTAATGACTTTCTGCCACGAGGGGGATAAGTTCCTTTCTGATATTTCAAAAGCAGATTTTGAAGCCAAACTGTTGCAGTACCAAAACCAAGCGATGCGTACCATTGGTTTTGCCTATAAAGTGATTGACAACCCGAATACTGTTGTTTCAGAAAATGGTAAACTTGTTATCAATGGGTTAAACTTTATTGGAATTACGGCTATTTCAGACCCCGTACGTCCTGATGTACCAGCGTCTATTGAAGAATGTATGAATGCTGGTATCCAAGTGAAGATAGTTACAGGCGACACTCCTGGTACAGCCAGAGAGATTGCACGCCAAATACGTTTGTGGGACGACACTTGCACCGACCGCAATCAAATTACAGGGGTAGAGTTTGCTGCAATGAGCGATGCTGAACTCTTAGACCGCATTACCGACCTACGCGTTATTTCGCGAGCACGCCCATTAGACAAAGCGCGCCTTGTAAATCTATTGCAGCAAAAAGGTGAAGTAGTAGCTGTAACAGGCGATGGAACGAATGATGCGCCAGCTCTCAAAGCAGCTCAAGTAGGACTTTCTATGGGCGACGGTACTTCGGTAGCCAAAGAAGCTTCTGATATTACAATTTTAGATAACTCGTTCAGCAGTATCGGGAAAGCTGTGATGTGGGGGCGTTCGCTCTATTTGAACATTCAGCGTTTTATTCTCTTCCAAATGACCATCAACGTAGCAGCGTGTATTATCGTACTCATTGGGGCATTCTTAGGCGTAGAATCACCGCTTACGGTTACTCAAATGCTTTGGGTAAATCTTATTATGGATACCTTTGCTGCCTTAGCTTTGGCTTCTTTGCCTCCAAGCAACCTTGTGATGAACGACAAGCCACGTCCTCGTGGGGCTAACATCATCAGTTCTCCAATGGCTAAAGGCATCTTTGGGGTAGGAGGATTCTTTGTGGTATTGCTCTTCGGATTCATTCAGTACTTTAAAAATGAAGATATTACAAGCCTTACACAGTTCTCCCTCACTGATTATCTCAGTCACTTCTTCCACTTTGGAGCTCCTGAAAACGGATTGTCGGCCTACGAACTCTCTTTGTTCTTCTCTATTTTCGTCTTCCTCCAATTCTGGAATATGTTCAATGCCAAAGCGTATCGCACAGGTAGAAGCGCATTTAACAATATGGGGGCTAGTCAAGGTTTTATGCTCATAGCAGCAGCCATCATTATTGGTCAAGTATTTATCACTTCCTTTGGAGGGCAGATGTTCAATGTTACACCAGTTGAATTAGTAGATTGGGCGATTATCATCGGAGCTACCAGCTTGGTGCTGTGGATAGGTGAAATCTTCCGATTGATTAAAAAATAATTCTTTACTTATAAAAACAAAGCAAAATAGGCTGTCCATTTGGGCAGCCTATTTTTGTTTTTAGATTGAAATCTTCATCTTGGTCAGGAAGGCTTCTCGGCAGCTTTCCGCTATTCCGATGCGCTCTTTGCCAAATACGATATGGTTGCGCTCTACTATCTTGACTTTGTTCAGTGCGACTATAAATGAGCGGTGCACTCGCATAAACTGTTCGGGGGGCAACTGCTCTTCTAATTTCTTCAAGCTCACTAAACTTACCAAAGGTTGCTCCTGACTTAGCAGATGAATCTTGGCATAGTCCTTTACACTCTCAATGTACCGAATATCATCAAAAAGCACTTTCACTTGCCTGCTTTCCGATTTTACAAAGAAGAAATCGGAGGCGATAGCAGTTGGAGAACTGATGTTTATCAGCTGTTGTGCTTTTTGTACAGTTTCTAGGAACTCGGTATAATCAAAAGGTTTAAGTAGGTACCCTATAGTGTTTGCCTTGTAGCCTTCTACTGCATACTTGTCAAAAGCAGTGGTGAAGACAATGCGGGTTTCAGGAGGCAATTTTTTAGATAGATCTAGGCCACTGAGCTCAGGCATCTGGATGTCTAAGTAAATTAGGTCGGCAGTTCCTCCACCTAGAAAGTATTGCAAGACCTCAATCGCATTAGAAAACTTGCCTACTAATTGCAACGAGGGAGTTTTTAATACATAGCTTTCTATCAGCTGGAGCGCCATAGGCTCGTCGTCTACAATTAAGCAGGTCATTGGGCGCTAAGGAGATTAGAACTCAAAATCAGGAGCTTTGTTAGCCCCCGCTTCTGCCTGATAGTAGGCTGCCTCGGTGAAGCCAAAGGAACTGGCAATTAGGTTGCGTGGGAATGTTAAGATGCCTGCATTGTATTCTTTAGCTGCTTCGTTGTAGCGTTTGCGTTCTACAGCTAAGCGGTTTTCACAGCCCGATATTTCAGTTTGCAGCATCATAAAGTTCTCATTGGCTCTCAGTTCGGGGTAGGCTTCCGATACCATCATCAGGCGACCTAAGGCTTGCGATAGTTCTCCTTGAGCTTGTGCCATTTTGGCCATAGAGGCTTCGTCTAACTTGTTAGGGTCTACAGTTATTTGCGTAGCCTTAGCACGGGCAGCAATCACGTTTTCTAATGTACTGCTCTCATGCTTAGCATAGCCTTTTACAGTTTTCACCAGAGAGAGAATCAGGTCATTGCGGCGTTGTAGTTGCACTTCTATTTGCGACCACTTGGCTTTCACTTCTTGTTTTTGTTTTACTAATCCGTTGTAGGCGTTCATCAAATAGAATCCTACCAATGCCGCGATGGCAATGTAAATCCACTTGTTTTTCATTGTTTGAATAGTTAGGTGTTTTTCCAAAATAGGTTGTTTTTAAAAGCGGGTAGAGGCTCCTCCTCCGCCAGAGCTACCACCACCCCACGAGCCGCCAGAACTGCCGCCCCACGAACTGCGAGAGCCTCCGCTGCTTGCAAACCCACTGCGGCTCCTGTTGCTCTGTTTTTCGGTTTCTGTGTGTACGTGTCCGCAATTTCTGCATCGGAAGGTGTAAGTGGTCAGTAGATAGTTTGCCATTACTTCTTCTTTTGTCCGTACTAGTTCGGTAGTGTTTACTGAGTTGCATTCTTCGCATTCTAGCTCTTCTTTGATTTGCTTGCGCAGGCGTTTGGTATTCCTTGCCCAACTGATGAGTAAGGGAGCAAACATAATAGCTATGGGAAGAAAAAATATTAAAAGAATTAGGCAGCCAAGGTTGAAACCTTTCTTTTCAATCTCTACCAGTTTCTTGTAGCCGTTTTTGTGATTGTTGGTGCGAATATTTTCTAAGCTTTTGCGAAATTCTTTTCTGCCCCATATATTTAGAAAAACGATAAGGGCAAGGAATCCCACGCCTATCATTAGATTTTCTTGCTTTTCTTGTTTCTGTTCTTCCTCATAGAGAGCTTTTACTTCTGAGCTTCCCTTTAAGATTTGTGCTACTTCTTCAATCCCTGCTATCATTCCCCCGCCGTAGTCTCCGTCTTTCATCAGGGGGATCATTTTTTTGGTTTGGATGAGTTTGCAGAGACCATCGGGAAGATTTTCTTCTAAGCCGTAGCCTACTTCAAAGACGATTTCGCGCTGTTCAGGGTCGGTCAGGAGCAGAAAGAGAAGGCCGTTGTCTTTTCCTTTTTGTCCGATGCCCCAATGGTTGAAAAGCAAGTTAGCAAACTCCCGCGCATCGGCATAATCATAGCTGATGCGGGGTAAGATTACCACGGCCAATTCTACCCCAGTGTCCGAACGCAAGCCTGCAGCAAGGCTATTGATGTGCGCTCGTGCTTCTTCGCTCAGTACTCTTTGGGGGTCGGTGGTGTACTGAGAGGCGTCTTCTAGCTGCACGTTGGGTACCTCTTTTACCGTGTACTCGGCTACTGCTAGGCTATCGGTTTGCGCATAGATAGCCCACATCCAGAAGAAGAGACAGATGAGAAGAGAAAGCTTTTTTTGGTTGTTGATTAACATAGTATTATTAGTTGTTAGGGTGTGTGAATGCCAATCTATTAAAAAGTAGCCACAAATGTACAATGGTTTTTTGAAAAAACAAAGAGGCTACTCAAATATTTTTTTGAGTAGCCTCTACGTTGTGGAGTCGGAGAGCATCGAACTCTCGTCCAAATAAGTCATCAAAGAGCTTTCTACATACTTAGTACTCGTTTGGTTTTCGTCGCAAAACTGACCGAGCACCGCCTATTTTGCGCTTAGCTTCCTAAACTTAAGAACTGTTGGCAGAAGCGTACCGCAGGTTCAATGTTGACTTTTATGGTGCCTCTGTGCGAAACGCCGTCAACAAGGGCTTTTCAGAGACATCTCGCTTCCCTACCTTGTAGGGACTTAGCCAGCAATCTTACTAAACTTCAGATTAGGCAGCAAGAGCGTAGTTATTCTCGCCATTTAAAATTTTGAAATAGAGATTAACGAGCATTCATTTCACAGCTCGGTATGCTTACTGTTCAATGTCACTTACTGTCAAAACCAGTCGACCCCAAGTATATCATTGAAATTTGTCGGCAAAAGTACATTGTATTTTTCAGTGTTGCAAGTTTTTGCCTATTTTTTTTCGTTGTTGTGAGTAGCATTGTAGAAAGCAGCACGGCTCAGGGGTTCATAGCTCTCGGCTTCTCCTAGCATCCGTTGTTGGTCGTTAGGTACTTTTCTGAAGCTGTAGTTTGCCAGATTGCCTGTGCGGGTACACACGGCGTGCACCTTGGTTACGTACTCAGCAGTAGCCATTAGGTTGGGCATAGGGCCAAAGGGTTGACCCTTGTAGTCCATATCGAGCCCTGCCACAATTACGCGAATACCCCGATTAGCCAAGTCGTTGCACACGTGTACGATTTCGTCGTCAAAGAACTGTGCTTCGTCTATGCCTACCACATCACAACCGTCGGCCAGCAAAAGGATGCTAGCGGCAGCTTCTACGGGGGTAGAGGGAATTTCATTAGCGTTGTGCGATACAATGTTTGTGTCGTCGTAGCGCGTGTCGAATGCCGGTTTGAAGATTTCTACTTTCTGTTTGGCAAACTGGGCGCGGCGCAAGCGGCGTATCAGCTCTTCAGTTTTTCCAGAAAACATCGAACCGCAAATCACCTCAATCCACCCCATTTTCTCTGTGTTGTTGATAGTGTTTTCTAAGAACATAGGTTTAAAAAGTGTATAAAACGCCTACTCCCAAGATTTGTTTGAATTGGGTGCGGGCACCGTAGTTTTGAGTTTCTCCGTTAGCATCTTTGTAGGAATAGAATTTCACATCGTCGTCGTATTTTAGATGGATACCTATACGAGCTTGTACATAGTTGTTTACTTTTAGGTTTAGGTTGCTTTCCCAATCTACATCTATATTGCCAAAGTTTTTTAGATAGTCGCCATAGAAGCTGAAAGAAGAGTTCAGCAGCATATTGTCCATTAGTTTCTTGTCCCATCGGCCTGAAATAGCAAAACCTAGTTCGGTGTTTACTTTCTTGCCTTTTTTCACTCCGAAAGCGCCTGCTTCCGAGAGTTTTTTGTCTAACACAGCAGTTGTTTTAAGGGTGATAGGCGACAAGAACATATTGAAGCTGGTATTGGTAGGGGCGTACTCGGCTCCCAAACCAAAGGTAATATAGGCAGGAGCAAAGAATTTAGAGATGGGTTTTTCGGTATTGGGGTAGTTGTACCCATTGCTGACTTGCGTTAGGAACTGAAAGCGGGCTGTGTAGTACCAAAAAGACAACGAGTTGCCGCGGTAACCTAAAGATGAGATGAGGGAGAGCTTATCGTCGGTTTTGCGCACTTCGCGTCCTTTTTGGGCGTTGATACCGTAGTTGAACTCTAAGTCGTTATCCCAAAAATAGGTGCGCTCGGTATAACGACGGCGGAATTTAGCATTCATAATTCCTGATACTGAGTTTTCGCCCCCTGCACTCCAGTTAGAAAAGGCGACTTCGCTCATATTCAAGGTTACTTGGTTGAACTTAAACCATTTTTCTTGGGCTTTTTTGAAGCGGTTAAAAGTGTACTTCAGTGCATCGGGGTCTTCCAAAACCTTAATGGTATCGGTTTTTACATTTTTAGTGTAGGTTTTGGCTTTGCGCACTTGTCCCCACGAAGTTAAAGAGACAAAACAGAGCAGGAAAATCAGTTTCTTCATTATAAAATAAGGTCTTATCAATTCGGGCGGCAAAGGTAGTAATAATTGGTTAATTAGCCAATTAGTTATTCGCGAATTAGGAAAAACCTACAAAATTAACAGGAGAAGTGCCTTTGTTTTTCATTGAAAAACAGTCTGTTAACTTTGTTTTGAGGAGAAGGATTGTTTTAAGATGCCTTGAGCAGTATTCTTAAGGAGAGAGTCCTTCTTTTTTATGACTTATTTTACAAATTGTTTAACTGACTTATATTCAGGAACTCTTTTCTCAAGGTTTCGCTTTTGCCGTGAGGAATAAATTGGTCGGGTAGGTAGATGCTCAGCAAGGGGGTGGTGTAGCGGTGTAGTGCTGCAAATTCAGATACGGCACTGCCCAAACCGCCTATGCTGCCTTCTTCTACGGCTATCACTTGCTTGTAGTTGCTAAAAAGGTGGTGTAGCATCTCTTCGTCTATAGGTTTGAGAAATTGGGCGTCGTAGTGGGCAAAACGCTCAGGTTGGGGGGTGCGAGCTATTTCAGCGGCTACCTCTTGGGCAATCGCTCCTATGCTCAGCACGGCTATTTCGGTACCTTCTTTTAGCTGTTCTCCTTTCCCTATAGCCACAGCTTGTAGAGGGAGTTGCCAATCGGTGTCGGGGGTGTAGCCTCTTGGATAACGGATGGCAATGGGGTGGGGTAAAGGCTGCTGGGCTGTGTATAAAAGGTTTCTAAGCGCAGCGGCATTGCGTGGGGCGGCTATCAGGAGGTTGGGGATAGGGCGCAAAAAGGCCATATCGAACACTCCGTGGTGGGTGGCTCCATCTTCGCCTACTATACCTGCGCGATCTATACAGAAAACTACGGGTAGGTTTTGTAGGGCTACATCGTGAATCAGTTGGTCGTAAGCGCGTTGTAAGAAGGTGGAGTAGATTACACAATAGGGGAGGTAGCCGCGGGTAGCCAAGCCTGCTGCTAAGGTTACGGCGTGCTGTTCTGCAATCCCCACATCGATTACACGCTCTGGAAAAGTTTTTTGTAACGAACTGAGCCCGCTGCCACTGCACATAGCAGGGCTGATAGCTACTATCTTGGGGTTGAGACTCATTAGTTCAGAGAGTGTCTGTCCTACTACCTCTTGAAATTTAGGGAGAGAGGTTCGAGAAGCTGGCAGGGGGTGCCCTGTGAGCTTATCGAATATTGCAGGAGAGTGAAAGGTAGTTTGTTCCTTTTCGGCTTGGGCAAATCCCTTACCTTTGGTAGTGAGCACGTGCAGTAGGCGCACTCCGCGCAGTTGTTTTTGGGCTTCTAGGGCATTGATGAGTTCGGGCAGATTGTGCCCATCTACAACTCCTTGGTAGCTGATGTGCAAATTGTTAAAGAAAGTATCGTTATAGTGCGCTCGCAGCAGTTGGAAGTAGTCTTTTAGTGCCCCTATGGTGGGGTCGATGCCCATAGTGTTGTCGTTCAGGATAATCAGCATATTTGCCTGTGTGCTGCCTGCGTGGTTTAGGGCTTCGAAAGCCATTCCACTGCCTATCGAGGCATCGCCTATAACAGCAATGTGCTGTCGGGAAGTGTTGCCTTCTAAGGCAGAGGCGATAGCCATCCCTAAAACAGCAGAAATAGAGGTCGAGGAGTGTCCTGTTCCGAAAGCGTCGTAAACGCTTTCCTCTCTTTTAGGGAAGCCACTCAGTCCGTTGCGTTCGCGCAGCTGAGCAAAATCAGTATCTCTGCCTGTCAAGATTTTATGGGCGTAGCATTGGTGCCCTACATCCCATACTAAGACATCGTCGGGGGTGTTGAACACGTAATGCAAGGCAATAGTGAGTTCTACTACTCCAAGGCTGGCTCCTAAGTGCCCTCCGCGAGTAGCAACTACCTCTATAATTCGCTCTCTGAGCTCTTGAGCCAAGGCAGGAAGCGAAGCTATGTCTTTAAGATTTGTCAATTTGTTAATTTGCTAAAAGGCAAATTTGTTAGCTTACTTTTTACCTCTGTTTACCAATTTTACCACTAGCATTATCAGGGCTCCCATTGCTACAAAAGCTACTAGAGAGAAATACCAATACTGAATGAAGAACTGTTTGAGTACTACCGCAAATACTACTGCAAAGAGAATGATAGTAGCTACTTCGTTTAGCATACGTAGTTGGACTGAACTCAGCCACCTTTGTCCTGCTTGTAGGCGTTTCATCATTCGCCAAGAATAGTAGTGGTAGATGTATAGGAAGACAATAAATAGCAGTTTTACGTGCATCCAGCCTTGTTTTAGGAAGATAAATTGCTCCCAGAGCATATAGATGCCCGTTATGGTCATCAGTACTAAGGCCGGCACTGTGATGATGTTCCAAAGGCGTTCTTCCATAAAGCTCATTTGTTTGTGGAGGATACTCCGTTCGGGGTCGTGTTTCTCTAACGCTTCCGTGTGGTAAATGAACAGTCGCACCATATAGAAGAGCCCTGCAAAGTAGCTCACTACGAAGATGATATGTATACTTTTTGCGATTAGATAGTCCATAGTTGTAGGTTTTATCTTTCTTCTTTTACTAACTCGTCAATCCAAGTGCTCAGGGCTTTCGCCCAAAGTGGACTGTCGTTTAGGCAAGGAATGACTTTGAAAACTTCGCCGCCATTTTCTTTAAAAGTTTTTCCACCTTCTATTTCTATTTCTTCCAAAGTCTCTACACAGTCCGCAACAAAGGCGGGAGTCAGTACGGCCAAGCGTTTTACGCCTTGTTGTGCCAATTCGGCAAGCCTATCGGTAGTAAAAGGTTGTAGCCATTTGTCATACCCTAAGCGCGATTGAAAAGATAGGGAGTAGAAGTTTTCTTTCAGTCCCATATATTCGGCCAGTAGTCGAGTGGTTTCAAAACAATGAGTGCGGTAGCAGCGTTGTCCTTCTTGGCTGTCCGGATGGCAGCAGGGCTTTTCTTGCTCGATGTTTTTGTGCGCTGCGGTGGGGGTTGTTTTGTATAGGTGGCGTTCGGGTACTCCGTGGTAGGAGAACAATAGGTGGTCAAAAGTGGTGGCTTCTAACGCTGGACGAACTACTGCGGCCAACGCCTCAATGTACTCTTGTCGGTGGAAGAAGGATGGAAACTTAATCAGTCGTGTTTGAGGGAAGTGCTGGCGGAGTAGCTCCTCGGTCAGTACCTCAATAGTTTCGGTAGTAGCCATTGCGTACTGAGGGTAAAGAGGAATCAGAAGAATCTCGTCTACTCCTTGTGCGTGTAGTGCTTCAAGCCCCGAAAGGATGCTCGGATTGCCATAGCGCATAGCCAACTCTACCGGTACTTGTACTTCAGATTGTACTTTCTGTTTGAGTCGTTCGCTGATGACGATCAGCGGTGAGCCTTCTGGCCACCATATTTTCTGGTAGGCTTTACTTGTTTTAGGAGGCCGTGTTCGCAAGATAATGCCGCGCACAATCAAGTAGCGCAGCCAGTAGGGGACATCTATCACACGTTTGTCCATCAGAAATTCGCCTAAATACCGCTTAATATCCTTTTTAGAAAAGGAATCAGGCGATCCTAAATTCACAAGTAAAGCTCCTTTTTTTGCCATTAGAAAAGTTATTTGATGGGCAAAGATACTAAAATAAGAGATGTCAGTTTTTTTTTGTTATAGAAAAACCTGATAGCATTATAAAGGTTTGTTTGAAGAGGCGCGTTTCTTTTTCTTTTTAGCTGCTTGCTCTTCTAGTTTCTTAGCTTTTCTCTTTTGTCTGTTTTCCTCCGCAGTATCTATCATTTGGCCTATTTCAGCAGCTATTTCTTCGTCGTTCACGTCTTTTTCTTTCTGCCCATCGCTGCTTTTGCTACGGCTTACCGAGAGGATGCATCCTAAAGCAGTATAGGTAGCAATAATAGAAGTACCCCCACTGCTAATCAGCGGGAGGTTCTGTCCTGTTAGGGGCAGCAAATCTACTGCTACACCCATATTCAAGATTGCCTGAAAGAGTATCCAAAAACCTATTCCCGTAACTAAAAGCTGCCCATTGAGGGTTTTTGCTTTCTGTGCGATAGTTATAATTCGGAAGAGCAATAGGAGGTACAAGATTATGATGATCCACCCCCCGAATACCCCGTATTCTTCTACGGTAGTGGCAAAGATAAAGTCCGAAGAACTGTTCGGCAAGAAGTTGCGCATAGCACTTTTGCCAGGACCTTGTCCTAATAAAAGACCTCCGTTGGCAATAGCCATTTTGCATCGTTCTATTTGATAGCCTTCTTCTCTCGTATTGTCATTTTTGTTCCAGAAGGCTTCTATACGGCTTTTCCAAGTGTCTACACGAGAGCTGATTCCTATGTTCGTGATTTTTAGAAGAGCTATAATAACTACTGCCAATAAAATCGAAGACGTAATGCCTGTTAAGATATTTCGTATAGGTAGGCGGGCTATGAAAGCCAATGTCAAAACCGATGAGAGTGTGAGTAGCGCAGTCGAAAGGTTGGCAGGGAGAATCAGAATTGTCGTGGTAAACAAGGGGATCCAAAAAGGCAAAATAGTATCTCTAAACCTAGGTTTCTCGCTATATGCTACAGCTAAGTACCGCGATATGTATACAATCAGTGCTAGCATAGCCAAGATAGAGGGCTGAAGGGTAAAACCACCTACTTTCACCCAACGCGAAGTACTTTCTCCATTAATTTGCGATTTAGTGAGCAGAGCTAATATAAGCAGCACTACTGAGATAATCAGACCTACTAATGATATTAACCCGTAAAATCTAAAGGGAGTGCGGTGGGCTATGTACAGGCCTATAAAACCCAATGTTACAAAGTTAAGTTGAGTAAACATCTTTCCTCCAAGGCTTACCTTTCCATCGTCGGCCATTACGTATACAATGTTGGGCAAATTGCTGTATACAGCCAAGAAGGAGATGATCGTGAAGAGCAGTATTAGTGCCCACAGCGTTCTATCTCCCTTGAAATGATGTTTGAAGAAACTTATCCAAAAGTCTAACATAGTGGTTGTTATAGTTTATTTACGGCAGCTTTAAATTTGTCTCCTCTGTCCTCATAACTTTGGAAGAGGTCAAAGCTAGCGCAGGCAGGCGACAAAAGTACTGAGTCGCCGTCTTCAGCAAATTGGTGTGCAAATCTTACGGCATCATCCATTGATTGGCATTCTACCATATTGATTTTCATATCGCTAAACGAGCGTATAATAGGCGCATTGTCAAGACCTAAGCACACAATAGCTTTTACTTTTTCGTGTACCAAAGGGAAAAGAGAACTGTAGTCGTTCCCCTTGTCCTGTCCTCCTACTATCCAAACGATAGGTGTTTTTACAGTGTCTAAAGCGTAGTAAACAGAGTTTACATTGGTAGCTTTTGAGTCGTTAATATAGGTAACTCCTTCTACTACTTTTACTTCTTCCAAGCGGTGAGGAGCCCCGATGAAGCCTTTCAGACTTTCGCGCAATGAGGCGTCGCGTAGGTGTAGCAAGCGGGCAGCCACAGTGGCAGCCATAGTGTTTTTTAGATTGTGAGTGCCTCGGAGGCTAATTTCGTCGGTTGCGATGCTTATAGGCTCTTCTTGTGCTATCATAATGTGTATGTTGTTGTCTTTAAGGTAAGCGCCTTCGGTCAGTTCTTTCTCTACCGAAAAGGGAATGCATTTTGATTTTACGGGGTGTTTTTCTAGCCAATCAACTATTACGGGGTCGTCGGCATCGTAAATCAGGTAGTCGTGTTCTGTTTGGTTTTCAGCTATTCGGAACTTCGAGGCAATGTAGCGTTCAAACTGATAGTCGTATCGGTTTAGGTGGTCGGGCGTGATGTTTAGCAGAATGCCAATATGTGGGGCAAAGTTCTTAATGCCGTCTAGCTGGAAACTGCTTATCTCCAATACGTAGTAGGCGGGGTTGCGCTCCGCTACTAATTCGGCAAAACTGTATCCTATGTTGCCTCCTATGCCTACTTCTAAACCAGCTTCTTTCAGCAGGTGGTAGGTAAGTAGGGTAGTAGTGGTCTTCCCATTGCTGCCTGTGATACCTATCAGGGTGCTTTGGGTGTACCAGCTAGCAAACTCTATTTCCGAGAGTACTTCAATGCCTTTTTCAAGGGCTTGCTGTACCATAGGAGCTGTATCCGGGATGCCGGGGCTTTTCATTATCACATCAGCACAGAGGATGCGCTCTTGCGTGTGCTGTCCTTCTTCAAAAGCGATGTTGTGCAGGGCTAAATGGTTGCGGTACTCGGGTTTTAAGGAGCCCCGGTCCGAGAGGAACACGTCCCAACCCTTTTGTTTGCCTAAGATAGCGGTGCCTACACCACTCTCTCCACCGCCTAAAATTACTAAACGTTTCATTGTGAATGCCGTCAAATAGACTGAAAATAAATCCAGCGGCAAAGGTACAATTTTTTTCTGAAGTACCAAGAAAAAGTTTTTAACACCCTAGCTCAAATGCACAAAATTAGAAAAGAGAAATAACTAGCGCAAGATAAACTTTCATCTCTGTACTTGACAGAAAGAAAAACTGCTTGAGCTACCTCAGAGCTACCTCCTAGGAATAGTGAAGACGATGTGGAGACGATGTGGAGAACAAGACTACTTTTCTTGGCAAAACCAAGTTTCTGTAAAATTGTCTGAAAACAGAAAAAACAACTGTTAGCCCCATTAACTTCTTGAGAGACTCTTTTTCGTGAGTTTTGAAAGAAACGACTGAAAAAAAAGGAGATAGAAAATTAAAAAAAGACGTGTGCCAGAATGAAGGAGGAACTTTTTTAAACTCGCTTTCCAACAACTTGAAACTTGCTTCTTCACACTTGTTTTGCAATCACTCCATACTGTTAAAGTTTTGTATATGAAAAGTTAAAATAAATGTAAGAATATTTGCTTTGAGGGGGTTGTAAGTTGGGGTGTTTTTTTTGTTATTGTATTAGTAATGAGCTTTTTTCGTCTTTTTTAGGTTGTTCTAGTCTTCTTGTGTAGTCCTTACTTCTTTTCTGAGTAATTTTAACATTTACCCCTTAGTAGTTTGGCCGTTTCACTAAAAAAGTGTACTTTTGTGCATTAAAGTATTAGTGAATACTATTGTTGTACTTATAGCATATATAGCATTATGAAAAACTTTTTTCTGACAATTCTTTTAGTAATCACCTCATTGTTAGGTTTGAAAGCACAGACCATTCAGGTGCCTAACTTGAATGCCTACCTTCATACCGTAACTCCTGGGCAGTGTAGCACCGATGGGCGCATCAGTGTAACACTACCTGCGGGTATGGGTACTTCAGGGGCTAAGGTGCAAATGAAGTTGGATATTCCTAACGATGCTGTTGGCCGCACTCAGCCAATGGAGGTGGGGACTACAGGGAAGGATTCTTATACCTTTACAACCCTCAAATCGGGGCTCTATACCCTTACTCTTATTGAGGTAGAAACAGGTCGCCGTTCGGTGGCCCGCCCAGTAGTGGTAACTAATCAATATGTGCCGCCCACCTTTACTAAGTATAAAACAACAGCTCCTAACTGTACCGGCAGTGGCAAGGACGGTAGTGTCGCTTTTACTATTCAGGCAGGGGCGAAAGGGCCTTTTGTGGTGAAACTCGTCAAGCTGAGTGGCAACATTACTATTTTTAACCAAACTTTTACCAAGGCAGTAGCTTCTAACCCATTAGATATTACTTTGCAAGGAGATGCTACCCACCCTATAGAACCAGGTAACTATGAGCTGTCGGTACAAGACCTTGCCGACAATGTCCCTGACTGTGGTGAGACCAATAAACAGCCTGTAACTATCTTGCAGCCTACCCTTTCCTTGGATTGTATAGACTTTCGCATAAACCACAACAGCAGTGGTATTCGTATGGATTCCAACTGCAAGTTTGGTTTTTCTTTCCAGATAGAGGCTACTAACGGAATAAATATCAGCAATTATGAGAGCCAAATTAAGGCTACTCCTCGAGCTGCAGTAGTGAAACGCTACAACAGTGCAGGGGTATTTATAGAAGAGAGAGACCTCAGTAGTTTTTATGCTTCAGCTTGGTTGGGCAACAATGTAGCTCAAGCGCGCTCTTTCCGCACTCCTTATATATTTGAAGAAGGCGATATAGTAGAGCTGGAAATCAATATAGGTAAGACACCTATCACACGCAAGTTTAAAATAGATGCTAACTTGGTAGATGTAACCAAGAATACAGCAACGAATCCTTCTGCTCAAGGAGCTTATATTTTTCGCGATGGCAGTGGTATGCGCGTAATAGAGGCTACCAACCGCTCTGATATGAGCCCCGATCTAGGGAGCCCTTGTCCGCCTCCTAATACTAAGCAGTATTTGTTCGTAGACAAATATTTGCGCAGCTTAAACCTGCCTAATCCTGACAACACTTCAGAAACATTCAGTTTTGGTCAGTATTATTGGTTTAACGACTTTTACAACAACACTACGTGGGTAGCTAACCCTGCTCTAGCCACTCCTTCATCTTATTACTATGATGTCTACGAATACAAAGGAGGAACTACCTATCCGGGAGCTCCCAACAATTTTTTTGATGAGACAGACACAAGTAAGTGGCGAAAGCTGACCCCAGGGATAGATTACAACTGGATTAATGCAAACTATGCAGACCTTTCGGGTTCTACAAACCCTACACTGAATCCAAGAGCCTATTATATGGTCATTTTCAGGGGTAAAAAGGCCGATGGTACAGACTATTGCTATCAGCCTAAGCGCGTGGTGCAGGTCAATCCTCTTCCTAACCGGTTAGAAAAACGCTTCAGCTCTATAGAAAAGGCACGAGGAGCGTTCAAGAATACCATTGCTATACGCAAATGGCTTTCTACAGCAGATTTTAACTATCCGCTCACCGTAGAGTTGGATTATTTGGAAGATGGAGGCGTAGGCACCCGTACTTATCAGTTTACAACTTCTTTGCCTTTTGAAACAGCACAACGCACCGTAACCTATACTTTCCCTATACGCCGTCAGTTTTTAGATCCTGAAGCACCAGGGGGTAGTGCAAGTGCTTTTATTATCGGAGACTTGCCTCCAGGGCAATACCGCATTACCTTTATAGACAACTGTGGCAATACCGCTTCCCGCGTACTTGATTTTGATACACCTATGGTGTACGACAAAGATGAGGTGAAGGTAGTACCCGGTTGTGCTACTACGTCTAAAATATCTTATGAGATTTCAGTCCCTACAGGCGTAGGTACGATTAATGATGTTGTATACCACCTCTATCGCAAGAATACAGGAACAGGCGAGTACACAACTTGGGTAGGTAGCTCTAATAATCCATCGCATACGTTTAACAATTTGCCTGCCGGCGACTATATGTTTGTTGGCCGTTCTTATTACTATGCACGTGTGGCACAGACCTATTGGAGCAACAATGCCCAAACACAAATAGCGTGGTCTAATTTAGCACCTAAAATGGTCTTGAACGGACAAAGTATGATTGACTCTCCCGACTTGAGAAGTCCATCGCGTCCAGAAATAGATGGCACCGTGTATTTGCACCGAAGCCGAGTGTACCTTACTATCAGTCCTACTGACGACCTCAAACGCGATGTGGTAGGTACTACTTGTGCCGCTACCAATGGTACTGGTATTGTAGCCGTACAAATCAAGAACCCTGAGAGCATACGTTACCCCCTTCAGTTTATCTTGAAAAACAAAGCTACCGGAACAGTAGTGAGTTCTTCAGCTATCTTCCAAGAAGGGTCTGGAGTAAAAAGCTATGTCTTCAAAGGCCTTACCGATGCTACTTATGTAGTCGTAACTTCGCACCTTTGTGGTGATTATCCCGACGAAGCCTTGGTCTCTTCTAATAGTTACACCGAACCAGGGATTACCTATGTGCCTAAATCTACTAGCCCTTGCAACGGCGATGAGGTAGAGCTCACTTTTGGTGGTTCTGCTCAGTTGTTCAATATTCAGTGGTTCCGCGTAGAGACAGACGGCACCGAAACCTCTATAGGAGTAGAGCAAGTGATTACCGATACAGTAAACCGCGCTACGCAATACTTGGTGCGCTACAGCTTGAAAGATACCTCTCTTTGTGTAGTGAATGCCTCTGGGGTAGCTTCGTACACTGTACAGTTTGTTGCCGATAGCGTACCTCCTGTCATTACAGGTTGTCCTACGGGTACTATTACCGTGAATGCTATGGCAGGACAATGCTATGGGGTTGCTCATTGGGGTACTGTAACAGCTACTGACGATTGCCGTATAGGTACTTGGAGCCAAAGCCACCAGAGCGGAGACAGCTTCCCTATAGGTCTGCACACTGTTACTTATGTGTTCAACGATACATCGGGCAATACCGCTACTTGTACCTTTAATGTATTAGTAAAATCAGACGCTATCAAAATGATTGTGTCAGATGATTATGTAGATGGGGCAGGCAGTGTTATCCCAGCTGATTTGTCGCTCAACCAGAATTTCTACTATCGCGTGCGCTATGAAAATCAGGGCACCCAATATGTAACTTCTGCTACGATGCAAATCAGTCTACCTACTCACCCTAACATCACCGTAGGCACTCCTGATTTTAGCAAGGCAAACCAAAATACAGCGAAACCTACTCTACTCGGTCAGGTAGGAAATACCCTAACTATTCAGTTGCCAAAACAAAGTTTGGCACCAGGAGTAGGACAGAAAGAAATACTTATTCCACTTTCGCTCAAAGGAGAGTGCAGTGTAGTAGGAAAACCTTGTATGAACCTCTTGAAGAGCACTTACACCTTTACTTATGAAGGAGGTAGTGCCGGCTGTGTCATTCCAGCACAAACCAATACTAGCTCTAAGACGATTCTCATCTCTACCCAAGAATGTGTGCGCGAAGAGCTTTCTTGTGCTACCACTGCCCGATTGAATGCTATTACAGGATTTGATGAGTACCGTTGGTTTAAAAACGGCGTACAACAAGCCAATCCGTTGAACAATCCTTATTTTGATACTACAGACCCCGCTACCTATAAGGTAGAAAAAATAACAGTCTGCGACGGTACTACTTACACTACTACTGAAGAAATTCAGCTGAAAACAGCTACTGACCTTTCTAACCCTATCAGTGGAAATGGTCGTATCTTCTGCGTAGACCGCGGTATATGGACTACTCACATCATCTTGTGTAACCAGCCTTCGCGTACTCTGAAAGTAAACTTTAAGGATACTACTATAGAGTGGCAAACCCTAAAAGCAGGTAATAACCCTGAATCAGATAGCTGCCCTAACATTAATGACGATGCTTGGGAAACAGTAGCTACTACCGATACTTTTGTGGTGAATGCTACTGCCCACCACCGTATTCGCTTGACAGGTGCAGGAGGCTGCGTACAAAACTTCTATTTTGATGTTTTCGCATCCGGTGTCTCTGGTGAGATTATTAACCCAGGTAATATTACTAGCTATCAGTCAGGTCTGTTTACTGTGAAGATGGCTACCTCAGGGCTTACTTATAAATATGTGCTGAAAGATTCTTTTGGAAATGTAGTGCCTCAAAACGGACAAACGTTTATCCAGAACAATGCTTCTCGCCAAACTTTCTATGTAACCACTCCTAACACCTATACAGTAGAGGTGAGTTCTCCTAACTTGCCTAATGGCTGTACGCTAACTCTTACTCAGAAGATAGATAAAGTAACAACCCTTTCTGCCAAAGCAGTACTAAAAGATTGGAAGAATTGTAACCACCGTGTTATCAACTTCTCCGCTGAAGGAGGAAAAGCTAACTACAGTTTCGCTATTTGGAGTATTGACGGCATCACCGAAAATGGTTATAACGAGTATGGCGATGTGCCTGCTAGTGCTTTCTTTACTACCGATGTTCCAGGAACTTTGGCAGGGAAAGATGAAAATGTCAATATCACCCAACCAGGGAAGTACATTTTCTTGGCTAAAGATGCCAACGGAGCCTATGCCTTGACTCCAGAGGTGGATATTGAACCAGAAGGAGTGCTAAACTTTAGTGTAAGCAAGCGCGATATCTTGTGCGGATTTGCTAACAATACAGGTCAGATTTCAACGACTTTCACTACCCAACAGAACGTACACACTATTCTCTACCGCAAGGCGAGCGGAGGTGCTCTTACCCACGTTGATGATAATGCTACTGGTTTCTACAACCAGCTGACAGCAGGCACCTACGATATGGAGATACGCGTAACTCGTGCTAGCTCTTCTACTTGTACCTATTGGAAACGCAATATTGTTATCAATAATGTGGAAAGCAACTTGCGTGCTTTTGCAGGGGTGGCAGAAGATATTTCTTGCGATACTTCAAGCCCTACCAAAGAATACTTGGTGCGCATTAACAACGTTAGTGGTGGTACCGGTACAGGCTATGAGTTTAGTGCTAACAATGTCAGCTATACTACCCAACCTATCTTGCGTGTGGGCTCCACTGCTAGTGTGGTGTATGTACGCGATAGCAACAAGTGTACGTTAGAAATACCTATTACTATTCATCCTATTACACCAGCTACCGTAACGGCCTCTACTATTACTTACGATTGCGATGGACGAGGCACCTTTACGATGACTACCCAGCCGACAGGTACTTACCAATATCAGTTGACTAACAACGATGGTACTATCAGCGAAACGCGTACTTCTAATGTCTTTACGCTTTCACCAGGGGTGTACAGCATCTATGCGCTCTACACACCACAGTCGGTATCGGGAACAACCCCTAATATTCTGTTTGAAGAAAACTTCGGCACGGGCTTAGACACTTGCGATTCCGATATCATATATCTTACTTGCCAAACAGGAGCAGCTACTTTGGAACACGACCAATATGTCATTACCCAACAAGCTCCGGCCAATGTAAACTGGGTGAGCCCAACGCCTATAGATGCTACAGGGCTTACCGATGGACGCTATTTAGCTATCAATGGCAAAGAGACCAGCAACAACAACGGTATTGCTTACCGTAAAGAAATTAGCGATGTAATTGCTAACCAACCGCTGACCGTATCGCTTAAAATGTTCAACCTATTGCCTCCGTCCTACATAGGAGGTACCAACCCGAACTTTGTAATACGCTTGTACAACCCAGGTAACCCCGCCCAATACGTAGAAAAATCATTGGGCGAACTGCAGCGCAACAATACTTGGGAGCAAAAAACGGTTACTTTTGCTGCCACTGAAATTACTCTAAATCGTGTAGTTTTTGAAGTTCGCAACGTAGCAGCCCCTTCGCTTGTAGGAAGTGATTTTGCTATTGACGATATTCAGCTATCTCAACCTACCAAGGTATGTGCTGTACGCGCTGATGGCCTGACAGTAAATGTAGCTAATGACAGACGCTTCAGTGCTCGAGGCAATGCTTACGACGAGCTATGTGGCAAAGGCGATGGCGGTATCTACTTGACAGTAGACAATGCCAATGGCAACACGGTGCAGTACCGCACTAAAGACAGTATGAGTTGGACAACGGTTACTTTGTCAGCTACAACTCCTACTCAAGGAACAGCCACTATCACAGGGCTATCAGCTACCCAAAGCGGCACTCTTTTTGTGAGAAAAGGAACAGACCCTAATTGTATGACTAGCTTTGACTATGTTATCAAGAAGCCTGTACCTCTTACTGTTACAGCTACAGTAGTGGCACCTGTTTCTTGCTTGAATACTTTGGCCTCTGTTCGTCTTACAGCAGACGGAGGTGCTCGTCCTTACACTACTTTCCGTTACTATGGAACCCCAGGTGGCCAGCAAGCAGCTGTGAACAATGAAGCTGATGTAAACCTGCCAGCCGGCTCTTATACGATAGAAGTAGTAGACAAAAATGGCTGTACGGCTACCGCTACATTTGTAGTGCCTGATGTAGTACCATTGCAAATAGAAGTGGTAGATTTGGAACCTTGTTTCTCAGGAGGTGCTAATGGCAGCGTACAACTGAAAGTGCTTGGTGGCAATGGTGGCTACCAGTTTAGTAAAGATGGCGGTGTATCCTTTGAACCTGCTTCGGGGAACGATACCTCTATGATTTTTGATAACTTGACTGCAGGTACTTATAACTTTGTTGTGAAAGATGCAGGAGCTTGCCAAACTTCTACTTCCTACACTATTTACAACCCATTGCGTATGCAAGTGTTGCCTGTAGCAGCGCTCAGCTGCCAAGCAGGTAGCCAAGCAGAGTACACGGTTGCGTACTCAGGAGGAGCTGCCGGAAGTGCTACTCGCGAGTTCTTGTGGAGCCATCAGCCTAACACAAACTTTACCGTAGCTATCCCTACAGGAATGTCGCTTTCACTTTCAGGAAATGTCTATACTTTCAAAACAACTATAGAAGGAGATTACTATTTCAAAGTGCGCTACCTTATGGACAATGGCGACTACTGCGAGATTGTATCGGCTAAACAAGAAGTGAAAGTAGTAGCCCCAGCCTTTGTAGTAACTCCTACCATAGAAAATGTAAATTGTGCGGGTGCTAATACAGGAAAAGTAGTGCTAAGTGCTGCTAACATCGCTGGAGGTACAGTACCTTATACCTTATTGCTTTTCAATGGTACCACTACTACTACCCATTCGCTAGGCGACCTTACTGGTCTGCCAGTAGGCAACTACACCCTTACGATACAAGACGATGCGCTTTGTACCTCTGCTCCTTTTGGATTTACTATTAGCCAAACAGCAGCAATGGTAGCTACTATTACTACTATGCCTTTGCAGTGTAGTGGAACAGGAACCCAACTGGCCACTGCCAAAGTTGAAGTTACTTCCGGAGGTAGTGCACCGTTCAAGGTAACTCTCTTAAAGAATGGTATTCAGCAGTTGGTGCGTGCCAATGTAGCCACTAACCAAGTGGAAACCTTTAATAATTTAGATGTAGGTCAGTACCGCGTGCTGATAGAAGATGCGAAAGGCTGTTCGTTGAGTCAGCAATTCTCAATTACTTCCGAGGCCAATGGTTTCGATGCACGTACTACTCCTAATGTAGGCTGCGTAGCAAACTCAGGAGAGTTAGCAGTATCTGTCTACAACCTTTCTGGAGAAGCTATTTCTGAAGGACATTATATCGCTGTTTACCGTGAAGGTATAAATCGTCCTATCAATCCATCTTTGTCTATGGAAACAACGCTAAATGCCGATGGAGCAACCAACGATAATTGGTATCGGGCAGGAGCAGTAGTCTCTACTACTCTCTCTGACGGCAGCGAGGTCTTAGCTTCTACTTATACTTTTACAGGGCTAACACCAGGGGTTAAGTACACTTTCATAGTGTTCAATCCTAATGACAACTGTACTTTCATCAAAGAAGCTAACATAGCAGTACCTACCCAAGCCAGCCTAAAAGTTCAAGTAAATGGAACAGCTTCTACTACTTGCTTTAATGCGAACGACGGTAAACTGTTTGTACATCTAAGCCATTGGACTGGTACTCCTAATAATATATCTTACCGTGTGTACACGTATCCTCCTACACACCCTCTTACAGATCCTTCTATAGGGGCTGTGGGGGCAGCCTTGGCTCCTTCTGCACAACCAGCAGCTACCGGAGAAGACTACACCATTCAAGGCTTACCTGCGGGTAGATACTTTGTCCTCTTTACCGACGTAGCAGGAGGAAACTGTACAGTGGGTTCAGATGAATTTACCATAGGCAAATCGCCTTCTCAACTTACTGCTACCGCTACGGTAGTGAAACAAGCTAACTGCAAGCAGCCAGCTGCTATAGGCTTAGGTAAGATTACTCTTGATGTTTCAGGTGGTCAAACACCTTACCAATATTATTATCACGACAATTCGTTGGGTACCCTTACTGCAGCTCAGATAAATACAAATCTGAACAACTCGACAGAGAACACCTCTAAAGACGTGGCCTCAGGAAGCTACACCATTTACATTCGCGATGCAGTGGGCTGTCTCACCGAAACAACTGTAACGGTAACCTTAGCGCCAGCACCAGCTATCCGTACAGTGAATGTGTTAGATGCTTGTACCCTTAATGCCGACTATCCTATCAGCGTAGTGTTCTCTACTATAGGAGTAGGTCAGCACCAGTACAAGATTGACGGTATTACCAGTTGGCAAAACATTTCAGTAGTTACCCAAACTACCTTGCCTATTCGCTTAGCACCTAGCACCCATTCGTATACCATTTCATTCAGAGATGCCAACGGTTGCGAAACTAGCACCACCTTCCGTGTGAACGAGATGATTGCTTTCCAAGCAAGTCATTCTACATTGTTGCCTTGTGGAGGAGGAACAGCCACTATCACTGTGAGCAATATCACAGGAGGTACCGGTGCTTACCGACTCAGCTTGTATCGCTATGCAGAAAAAGGAACCCCTAACGAACGTTTGGTGCAGCTTATTACAGCTGACAATGTCGTAGGTTCTACCTACGTAACAGGCAGTACAGTCCGCATCACTGCCGGTGCTTACCGTATCAATGTGTATGATGCTGCTACCTTTGGTACTGATGCCGAGTGCGCGAGAAGCTTAGACTTCTCGGTAGCGCCACCTATAGTGCCAGAGATTGAAATCCTTTCAGTTTCTACACCTACTTGCTACCAAGATAAGGTAACTATCCGTGCCAAAGTAACTCCAGTCTCAGAAGCACCTTATGTCTTCCGTCTGCTCAATCCGAGTACGATGGTGGCTATTTCAGGGGTAACTATCACACCTAATGTGAACTACGTTACTATTGCCGATGTGCCTTCCGATGGCGTTACATTAGGAGGAATAGCTTATCTCATCACTGCCGAATCTACTAATAGTTGTACAGTCGAAGCAGTAGTAACAGCTACTTCACCCGACCTTATTACAGTAGGAGCAGGTGCCCTTACTAAGGACGACTATCAGTGTGAGCGCGATGCACAAGGCTATTTGACCGATGAGACTACCTATCCACAGTTGCACTTCCAAATGCCTATGGTAACAGGAGGTACTCATTCTTACACTCGAGTAGAGTTCAGAGAGTTGGCTACCAACAATGTGGTGAACCAACAAACAGTAGAGGCAGGCGTAACCAGCTATACCTATGTGTTCCCTAGCTACTTAACAGCTGCTAATAGCTACTACGTAAGCGTGTACGACTCTAACGGTTGTTCGGCTACTAGTACGGCAGTAACTATTTCGTCAACCCTTATAATGAGCAGCCTCACTGCCAGCCAAACGCAAGCCTACACTTGTGCTAACGGCAGCGAGCGAGTAAGTTTAACCATCAGCACCACTACTGTATACAGTGGCGAGAATATTCAATACAGTGTCTACAAGGTAGGCGAGAACTCAACGCTATTTGCACCAGTGCTTCTCAATTCGCTCACCTATTCTATTACGCTTACCGAGCCAGGTACTTACCTCATTAAGGCTCTGAACCAAGCTACAGGTTGCGAAATCCTTACCGACTACACTGTGTTAGACCCTAATACTATCACTTTAGAGGCTAAGAACCCTGTAAGAGTACAGTGTAAGGGAGGTACTGGCGAGATTACCTTAGAGCTCACCGATGCGCGTCTGTCAGATGGAGACCAAGTGGCCAATGGCTTTACTTTCAACATCTATCAGTTGGGAACAGGTACTTCGGTTGATAATGGTACAACCTTATCTACACTTACCCCTAGCCGCATTACCCGCACCAACTTGCCTGCAGGCAAATACGGGGTAGAAGCTACCTCAATCATAACAGGATGTAAGGCTTACACTACTTTTGAATTAGTAGAAGCAGAGAATCCTATTACAGTATTCTCACAAGAAACCCAAAGTGTAACCTGCGACAACAACCGTGGCGAGATACTAGTTACCGTTTCAGGGGGTTGGGCTCCTTACCGCGTAAGCATACAAGGAGGTTCTATTTCGCAAAGCAAGAACGTGTCGTTAGATGGCGATAGCGTGCTGTTCAAAGGCTTGGTAGGTACAGGTACCCCTGGTGGAGTAGTTACCTATACCGTGAGCATCTTAGACAAGTGGAACTGTAACACTGCTACAGGCACAGTGCAAGTAGGTCTCTTGTCGCCAGATACTATTACAGCTACTATTTCGGTAACCCAACAGCCTACTTGCTTTGGTAGTTCAGATGGTATTATTACGGTGCTGCCTTCTACGCTTTCAGGAGGTTCAGGTACCTACTATTATACACTGATAGATGCCAACTACGTTACTGTAGGACCAAAAGAAGACCCAACATTTGAGAACTTGCTCCCTGGGGTCTATGCCTACGAAATTATGGATACTTGGGGTTGTAAGCTCATAAAAGAGCAAATTCAGGTAGAAGAACCTAAGCCTATTTCGGTTACTGTGGGCAACTCCAATTTAGATGTTTGCTACCGTGGTTCAGATGCTTGGTTAGAATTTACAGTAGACGGAGGTCGTCCTCCTTATACAGTAGATGTTATCAATAAGTACACAAGCATTTCAGTTCACAACGAAACAGGAGTCCTATCCACTACCAATGTGAGGGTACTTAATATGCCTGCAGCCGATTATCGCATTTTGATAACCGACAGCAGCCGTGGAGGTGGTTGTACAATGTCGCCTTCCTACGAGTTTACAGTTAATGCCGCTCCTGATTTGGAAACTGAAAACAAACAAGGCTACAGTTGCGACAACAACGAGTTTAGCAATTGGATTGAAGTGCGCTTCAAAGATCCTGTAGACTTCAGTCGTCTGACTTACAAGTTGAATGGTGCTCCTGTTGCTCAAACCTTCTCTCGCAACAATGGTATCAACGTAGGTTATATAGACCAAACGCGTTTCAATCCAAATGTGGCTACCCAAACCTTGCAGGTGATTTACACCAATGTACACTCCGTAACAGGAACTACCAAGTTGTGCAGCTCAGCGGTACAGACCATCACTATCGAACCGCTCTTGCAGCTCAATGGAATACAAAAGATTCCTACTACGGTGCCTAATACCCTTAAGGTCGAAGGAGTACGCGGAAAAACACCTTATCGCTATGAATTCAATGGTACTGACCAAGTCTACAACAACGTCTACGAGCTTAAACTCACCGACCGCGATTATGTAGACCCTGTAAACAATAAGACCTATAAAACGGTGAATGTAACCATCTACGACGCCGCAGGTTGCGTTTACAGCCGAACCTTCTACGAAGAGTACTTTGATGTGATGATACCTAACTTCTTCACCCCTAATGGCGATGGCGAGTATGATACGTGGGCGCCGCGCTACGTACAAAAATACCCACAAATACGTGTGAGTATCTTTGACCGCTACGGCCGCCGTCTAAAAGTATTAGGCTATGGCGAAGAGTGGGATGGTAAGTACGAAGGAGCCCTAATGCCTGTAGGCGACTACTGGTACATTGTAGAACTCAGCGATGAACACGATACACGTATCTTTAACGGAAACTTTACATTGTACCGTTAAAAAAGCAAAATCATAAAGCACAAAAAAGTGCCTGATAGTTTAAAAACTGTCAGGCACTTTTTTTTGTAAGTGATGAAAAGGGACTACGCGCCGCGAAGTTGTTTTTCCAAGGCTATAGCCTTAGGGAAAAGAATGTTGTTTTCCAAGTGAATGTGGCGGTTTAAATCCGTTTCAAACTCTTGTAGCATAGCAAAAGTTACACGGTAGGTATTGCAAGCATCGGCAGGAGGAGTGTAACCATTGCTCAAACGTACAATTTGCTCAAATCGGTCGCCTTCAGCACTGTGTTCGTGCATCATCATTTCAATAGGATTTTCAACACTTCCAAAAGGAATGTCGCCCAAAGGCTGTCCAGTTTGTTGTGCTTTTACGAGTTGTTCTATGAAAGGGAACAAAACTCGTTCTTCTTTTTGGAAGTGAACAGCCAAATCTTGTGCACTTTCGTTAAAAATGCGATTGATTTCAAACAGTTCAGGGTGGCGATCACCGTGTACGCGGCATAGTTTGTCAAGAAATTGCAAGAGAGTAGGCGTTTTGTCTTGCACATATTGGTGATGGATACGAACAATGTAGTTAGCTAGTAGGTCAAGAGGCCAGTCGCGTACATCTACCTCGTTGCTGTTCCCCTTAGGAAGAGCTTCTAATTCGTTTACGAGGGCTGTTGGGTCTACTTTTTTTTGTTCGCAAGCCTCCTCAATACTTCTTCCTCCTTTGCAGCAAAAGTCAATGCCGTGTTTTTTGAAGATAGCAGCCGTGCGGAAATCGTCTGCTACTATTTCGCCAATAGTTTTGTCTGTTAAATTCATAATGATATTATTTTGCGGCAAAGGTACGATATTTATGAAGATAATAAAAGTTATTTATGTCTTTTTTTGAGCGAACGAGCAAAATTGAAAATTGGAAAGAATAACACTCACGCACAGCTTGTCCTGAGTTGAGTATACAAAAGACAAACGAATGAGAAGTGCCACCGAGGTTGATAAGCCGAGAGAGAACAGCGAGAATATTTGCTTCTCCCGAACTTTGAAACCTAAGAGAAGAAAAATTTTTGGTTAGGACATCTTAGAGCTACCTAGTAGGAATAGTGAAGACGAAGTGTAGACAAAGTGGAGAGCAAGCGTACTTTTCTCGAAAAACCGATTTTTGTCCAAACAAACTAAAAACAGAAAAAATAACTACTTATTTCTAATTTTGCCAATCAAGCGAAATTTTGAAGGAAATGGCAAGTGCTTCTTCATAATTTTCTGCGTAAAAAAGGCCGCCTAATCCCTTAGGCGACCTTTCTGAATTTAATAATAAAAAAGAAAACTTAAAAATAAAAATTATGAAAAAAACTTTTTGTTTACGCTCTTGTTTTTTTACACTACACAATCTATGGTTTGGTTTCGGCTATGAAAAAGTCTCAATCTCTTTCTCTTTTTTTGACGTCGCAAAGATACGTTAAAATTATTAACTACCAAATTTTTTATTAAAAAAAATGTAAAAATTAATTCTATAATGTTAAAAAGTTGATTTTTATTGATGATAATTCTCTATTTCAGAGACAATTATTTTATTATTCTCATTTTAAAAGAACTCTTTTAATGCATAAACACTAAATAAAATGTTAAAATATTAGCGATTTTAAAAAGAGTGTTAAAATTTTACTTCTGTATTTTCAACCTCTTGTTTTCCTCCTTTTTTAACCTTCTTATGTTCCTTAAAAGTACTCTTTTTGCGAAGCTTTGTGCCCTACAGGCAAATGCAGGAAGAGCCTTAAAACTCAAAACCTACTGAAAGACAAATAAATTTTGATTTCTGCCAAAAAGAATGTACTTTTGCACCCTACTAACATTGACCTCTCATCATTGAATATTAAAAGTTAAAAAGATGGCAAAAACAGACGATTTATTCAAAAAAGTAATCGCTCACGCTAAAGAATACGGGTTTATATTCCCGTCAAGCGAAATTTATGACGGACTGAGTGCCGTATACGACTATGGGCAAAATGGTGTTGAACTCAAAAAGAATATCCGCGAGTATTGGTGGAAAGCAATGGTGCAAATGAACGAGAACATTGTGGGAATCGATGCGGCTATCTTTATGCACCCTACCACTTGGAAGGCTTCTGGCCACGTAGATGCCTTTAACGACCCGCTTATAGACAACAAGGATTCTAAAAAACGCTATCGCGCAGACGTTCTTGTGGAAGATTATGTAGCAAAACTTGATGATAAAATTGAAAAAGAAATAGCCAAAGCCCAAAAACGCTTTGGTGAAGCTTTTGATAGAGAACAGTTCATTACAACCAATCCTAAAGTGCTAGAATACAAACAGCACGGAGAGGAAATACTACATCGCTTGGGCAAGTCTCTCGAAAAAGAAGATTTAGCCGATGTAAAAGCCCTCATTGAGGAATTAGAAATAGCCGACCCCGAAACAGGTTCTCGCAACTGGACAGATGTAAAGCAGTTCAACCTTATGTTCGGTACCAAAATAGGAGCTTCTGCCGATGCCTCAATAGACTTGTACCTCCGCCCTGAAACAGCACAAGGTATTTTCGTAAACTTCCTCAACGTACAAAAGTCAGGACGTATGAAGATTCCTTTTGGTATCGCCCAAACCGGAAAAGCATTCCGCAACGAGATAGTGGCTCGTCAGTTCATCTTCCGTATGCGCGAGTTTGAGCAAATGGAAATGCAGTTCTTCATCAAACCTGGTACACAACAACACTGGTATGAATATTGGAAAGAAACCCGCCTCAAATGGCACTTGTCATTAGGAATGGGCGAAGAAAACTACCGCTATCATCCACACGAAAAGTTAGCACACTATGCCGATGCTGCTTGCGATATCGAGTTCCGCTTTCCTTTTGGATTTAAAGAATTAGAAGGAATTCACTCTCGTACTAATTTTGACTTGGGCAACCACGAAAAGTACTCAAGCAAGAAAATGCAATACTTCGATCCTGAAGAAAACCAAAGTTACACCCCTTATGTGCTCGAAACCTCTATCGGCTTAGACCGTATGTTCTTGGCCGTGTTCTCCAATTCGTTGCAAGAAGAAGCACTTGAAGGAGGAGAGACTCGTACAGTGTTGCGCCTGCCTTTTATTTTAGCACCTACTAAAGTAGCCGTATTACCATTGTTGAAAAAGGACGGCCTGCCAGAGGTCGCAGAGCAGATTGTAAATGATTTGAAATACGATTTCAATGTAGCCTACGACGAGAAAGATGCTGTAGGGCGTCGCTACCGCCGTCAAGATGCAGTCGGAACACCTTTCTGCGTAACAGTAGACCACCAAACTTTGGAAGACAATACCGTTACTTTGCGCCATCGCGACACAATGGAGCAAGTGCGCATTCCTATCTCCCAGTTGCGCGAAGTAATAGGCAAAGAGGTAGATATGCGCCATTGGCTGAAAAAGTTAGCTGTTAAGTCTTAGTTTTTAGAAAATAGACATTTAAAGTAATGACAGAAACGCCAACGATAAAACGCCCAACACCTATTGATGAGGAAGTACAGTGGGACAAAACCACAACCCTGATGAGTAGGACAAATTCCTTTGGGCATATAATCGAAACAAACCAAGCATTCCAAGAGGTGTCAGGATACAGTGGGGCTGAGCTATACGATCAGCCTCACAGCCTTATCCGCCACCCCGATATGCCTAAGGTAGTGTTCAAAATACTCTGGGAGAACCTCAAAGGGCGCAATAACTTTCACGCTATCATTAAGAACCTTTCAAAGAGTGGACGCTACTATTGGGTGATTACCAATTTTGAGATAGTGCGAAATCAGCGCGATGAGATTACGGCCTTTGTGTCGCACCGAAAGGCGTTGCCCAAGGCACTTATTAGCCAGCATATTGCCCCTTTGTACGAGCGCCTTTTGAAGATTGAAAAGGCCAATGGATTAGAGGTGAGCGAGCGCTATTTCAACGGTTTTTTAGAAGATAGGAAAACATCTTACGATGCCTTCATTCGTCGCTTGTTGAAAGAGAATGCCGAGGAGATAAAAGCTTTTTACAACAACAAAGATACCGATAGTTTTTTGAATGATTTGATTCAATAATGAAATACCTTTTATTACTCAACCTCCTCTTTGTACTTTCTCCTGCTGTGGCACAGGAAAACGACTCTATTCCACAACCGTTGTTAGATAGCATTGCTAAGGCTTTACAAGGGGGAACACCCTCTGAAATAGCCTTGTCAGGCAGGCAATACAAAATCAATGAGCATTTGACCTATGTGTACCAAAAGCCGCGCTTTGTAGATATTTTCAATAAGATTCCGCGCAACATAGGCAAATCGGCAGTCGAGATGGTTTCTAAGCCTAATTATCCTTACGGATTAGCAGCTCTTGGGGCTACACTTGCACTTATTCCTGCCGACCCTTGGCTGATTAGAGAAAGTAGAAGTTTGGGTAACCACTTAGGGCTTAATGAAGCGCATACCTACAAAAAGTTGGGCTTCTTGAAGATTGTTCCCGCCGATGTAAACTCTGCTTTGTATTTCATAGGCAATGGCACTACTTTCATTATCATCAGTGGAGGAATGGCAGCCTATGGGCTTGTAGCAAAAGATGACCGGGCAAAAAGTACTGCAATGCAGATTTTGGAGAGCATCATTGTATCAGGAGCTTTTGTGCAACCTTTCAAACGACTCACAGGTCGTGAAAGCCCATTTATAACCGCAGGGCAAGGGCGTTGGCATAGCTATTGGACGTTTGCACCCAGCTTCAAATCCTATCAAGAGGACACCCCTATGTACGATGCAATGCCTTCAGGGCACCTAACTACAGCAATGTCAGCACTTACAGTAATCGCTGAAAACTATCCTGACTACAAGTGGATTAAACCTGTGGGCTACACAGCTTTAGGGCTTATGTGTTTTGAGATGATGCAAAGCAAAGTGCATTGGGCATCAGACTATCCCATAGCGCTTTTTGTAGGCTATCTGACAGGAAAAACGATTGCTAACCGCCGAATTACTAAGTTAAGAACAGACAGTACAACTTCTTTGCCTAAGAAATATCATTGGGACTTTTGTGTGGGGAACACTTGGGAAGGCTATCAGCTTTTGGGAGTGAATGTTAGATTTTAACATAGAATTCCTCAGACAAATGGATAATAAAATAAGAGGCCGCTTGAAAATTCTTTTCAAGCGGCCTCTCTTTTGCTATTTGCTGAAGGGGAGTACCATCAGTAGAAAGTTGAGGTATTGGCCTATTAGTACGAGAGCAGCAGCCGCAAAAAGCAGACTTTTCTTGCGTTTAGCCCTTGAAGATAGCAGTGTAACAAAAGGAATACCAAAGCTCAGTATCAGCATTGCTATAACAACACTCCCGTACCCTTTGCTCAAAAGCGTCTGATAGTAAATCGTTTCTTCTGGAATGTTAGCGTACCAAATCAGCATATACTGCGAATACCACAAGTAAGCCCAGAAAAGGGAGAACCCAAAGAGGTATTTGCCTACATCGCTATAATGCTCTTTTTTGCAGAAGAGGGTTGTGAGCGCAATGCCCGATAGCAAAAAGCTGCTCAAAACGTACCAAGCAAATAGAGTGCTGTGCCAATGAGGGGTCAAGCTCAGTAGCCAGTCCCAAGCCATTGGTGTTTCAGCGAGGAAGAAAAGCAGAAGGAAAACTACATTCAGCGCTCTTTTGTCTTTCAGAACGGGAAGATAACGGAACCCTATCGGGAGAGCCATATAAGCAGCAGAGCGAAGCAGAAAATAGGCCTCTTGGTGTATGGCAAGCAACAGCCCTAATAGAGCTAAAAGCACAGCTCCCAAAGGCGCAGTTACAGACTGCATAATAGGGTACAGGCTGTTAGCCCATTGGGCGTGCGATACTTTATTGATAGCAAAGAAAACCAATACACCTATCATTGTGAGGGCTACAAACAATAGGCTTGCATAGAGGGTAAATAGCACTGTCATTCTTCTTGTTTTTTAGTTATTGCCTTGCATTTTCTGAACATACATACTTACTTGCCAGCGTTCTTTTTCAGATAGCTGATGAGCAAAAGCTCCCATAGCGTTGCGCCCGTAGTACAGCACGTGGTAGATGCTCCCTTCGGTAAGCTCTCGGCTTCGGTAGTTGGGAACACCAAAGATTTTCTCACGTTCTACTAAAATTCCTTTTCCGTCTCCTTTTTCTCCGTGGCACAAAGCACAATAGATGTTGTAAAGCTCTTGCCCTTTGGCAAGGTGTTTGGGGTATTCCAGTGTGTCGGAAGCTAAAGGATTTCTCAACTGAGCTTTGGCTTGCTCATAGCCTTCAAGAGAGTTGGGGTAGGCATAGGGCAAAGAGCCGCGCTGCACAGTATGTTCGGGGGGAAGCCGCGGATACACCTCGTAGGGCTTGTATGCGGGACTTTCGTACATATCAGGAGCAAATTCTACATTGCGCTCTTGCTTGTTGCGACAGGCAGTGAGCAACAAGAAAAGTATTAAGAGAATGTTTTTTAAGTAGTTCATAACTATGATGAGAATAGGTAAAACAAAAAGCTGTTTGCTTTACAACTGAATAACGAATTTGTCATCTGTACTCCTCTTGATGGGCTGGGAGGCTTGTTGGGTAGGATAGAGTTTGCTTCGTAAAAAGAAACTCAAGACTAATAGGTGAGCAGCAAAGTAAACTACCAACTCAAATATCACAGGGACAAAAGCTGGTAAGTTTGCCCAGAAAGTTTCGTTGGGCTTTCCGCCGAAATTCTGAGGCCAGTCCTCAATCATTGTGAAATAGGTGAGCCAACAGCCCAAAAGAAGCCCAATGAGGCCATAAACAAAGGTAGCTTTGCCCAAACGCGAGCGGGAAAGTCCTAAGGCTTCTGGCAAACCGTGTACGGCAAAAGGTGTATAGACTTCTTGAATAGCTATCTTATCTTGTTTTAATTGTTTAACAGTGTTCAAAAGTTCTTCGGCAGTGTTTAACACAATGACTTTGGAGTCCAGACTGTTATTAGCTTCTTGTTTTTCAGGATTTGAGATTTGGCTTTTCACTTCCGCTTGTGCTATCATTGGGAAAGTACGAGCGTAGAGCAGAAAGAGCAAGAAGAAGAACCCAAGAGTCCCTACAAATACCCCTATGTCTACCCACGTAGGACTGAACATTGTCCACGAAGACGGAAGGTAGTCTCTGTGCAACGAGGTTACTATGATGACAAAGCGTTCAAACCACATTCCAACACTCACTATCAAAGCGATAATTACCGAGAAGGCAATACTGCGGCGTAGTTTTTTAATCCACAACAACTGTGGAAGTCCCACATTGCAAACAAGCATCGTCCAGAAAGCCCACGCATAGGGGCCTGTACTACGGTTCTGAAATACAAAAGTCTCGTAAGGAGAATGCGATTGGGCAGCCATTAACCACTCAGTAAGATAGGCAACACCTACCAGAGAGCCTGCTACGAGTATCACCGTATTCATCAAATCAATATGTTTGAGAGTGATGTAGGCTTGTAATGCGCACACCTTTCGCAAGATGATGAGCAAAAGACTGACCATAGCAAAACCAGAGAAGATAGCCCCTGCCACAAAGTAAGGAGGGAAGATAGTGGTGTGCCAACCTGGGATAACTGAGGTGGCAAAATCAAAAGAGACAATAGTGTGTACCGAGACTACCAATGGGGTGGCTATCCCCGCCAAAAGGAGCATTGTTTCTTCCATTCGTTGCCAATCCTTTGCTCGTCCGCTCCAGCCAAAACTGAGGAGGTTGTAAATTTTCTGTTGGAAAGGTTTCAAGGCGCGGTCACGAAGCATCGCAAAGTCAGGTAAGAGTCCTACCCACCAAAAGACTAAGGAGACAGAAAAATAGGTGGCTATGGCAAAGACATCCCACAGTAGTGGAGAGTTAAAGTTGTCCCACAAAGATCCATATTGGTTAGGAATAGGAAGGGTGAAGTGTGCAAGCCAAGGTCTACCCATATGGATGATAGGGAAAAGACCCGCTTGAACAACTGCAAAGATAGTCATCGCCTCGGCAGAGCGGTTGATAGCCACGCGCCATTGCTGCCGAAAAAGCAGTAGTACTGCCGAGATGAGGGTGCCTGCGTGGCCAATGCCTATCCACCATACAAAGTTAGTGATATCCCAAGCCCATCCTACAGTTTTGTTGAGCCCCCACGTGCCGATGCCGTCGCGAAGGGTTACCCATATAGCCCATCCTCCCCAGAGTGAGGCAAGGAGAGCAAGAGCAAAAGCAAGCCACCAACTGCGGGGCGCACGACTTTCTACAGGGCGTGCAACATCATCGCTGATGCTATGATAGGTTTTGTTCGTCATTTTTACTTTTGTTTTTTACGACTAACACTGTACTTGATTCCTTTGGGTACCTCTCGCCCGTCGAGAGTAACTACAGCACAAGTGAAATGCCATTTTACCAAGCGTACTTCGGGAGTGCTGAAAGCTCCTACAGGGAGCTTGAGCAAGAGGAGGTTCCAACCTTTTTTCAGAGATACTTGCAACGGAGGGCGTACCTCGAAATTCTCGTTGGTAAGGGGTATTTCATTAGATAGTTGGCTGTGTTGCGATTCCCATAGCGGAGGAGCGAGAGGGGTGCCATTCAGCCATATTTGACTCTCTTTGTAGTCCCATTTGCCTTGGCGCGGTGGGAGGTCTTTTTCAGAACGGCTGTAGTTCTGAAAATTTACCCACAAACCTACGGCTTGTGTTTGTGGAGAGTAGACATAGGTGTATGCATAGGCAGTGTGATTAGGCTGAGGGTTGGGGTAAAAAGCAGGGACTAAATTGCCCCAAGTGTGCCGAAGGTAGATGCTTGCCCCTATGGCTTTTCGACAGCTATAGGTCTTGCCATTGTACAAGTATTTTTCTTTGATGGCTTTTTCAGGAGGAAAGACTTTAGAGAGCTGACCATCATTCGGGAAAGCATCGGTGATGTTCCACTCAATAGCTGTTTGAGGGACATAGGCAAAAGGCTCGTTGGCAAAATGATGTGCTTTGTGCCAGCACAAACGTCGCTCAAAGTCTGCAAAGGTTTTAAAAGTAGGAGATTCGGGGTCGGTAGGGAGTATGGTACCGTTGCCGTCAAAGTATTCGGTACCACCGCCTTGCCAAGCGCGTTCGGCCAAGGCAAGTAGGGCAGGGTAGAAGTTGTTTTGCAGCAGATTGGCTTTCTCATCGGCAATGTAGCGGTCGTTCCAGAGAGCAAGGATAGCCCCAGCGTGCTCCTCATCGCCTTGGGGGACATTTAGAATACGACTTTGGTAGAGGGCTACTAAATCGGCAAAAGCATCGTAATGATTTAGATAGTGGAATCTGCAGTCGATGGCGGGGATGCCCTTTTGTTTCTTGCCGCGGTAGCTCCACAGTTGGGTCATATCTATTTCGCCCGCTTTATACGGCCAACCGGGGTTCCACGAAATTACCTTTTTGCCTTTGGCACGCAAGTAGGCTACCATTTCGGACACAAAAGTAGGGTGGGTGAACGCTACTTCGTCTGTGCCAATGTGTATGTAAGAAACATCAAAAGTATCTACTACTTCGTCTAATATTTCCTTTAAGATACTGATTCCTCTTTCTGACTGCATAGGGGTGCCTAAAGCTTTTTCAAAAGCACGACTATGTCCTGGCATATCTATTTCAGGAATCAGTAGTACTTGGTGTGCTTTGCAGAAAGCTGCGAGCTCTTTAGCTTGTTGCAGTGTGTAGTATTGCTCAGGCAAACGCTCGTAGGCACTGGCACTGTTGAGCTGAGGGAAGCGTTTGCTCTCCAATCGCCAGCCTTCGTTCTCGGTGAGATGCCAATGAAATACATTGATTTTGTACTGAGAAAGCAATGCTATTTCTTTCTTCAGCTCTTCCAAAGAGAAGAAAGACCGCCCTGTGTCGTGCATAAAACCACGCACCCTAAAGGCAGGATAGTCGGTAATGGAACAGCCTTCGTAATACATTTTACCTCCTTTGTTTACCAATAGCTGTTTTAGGGTCTGTTTAGCCCAATACACTCCTTTTTCGCTGATTGCTTGGATGAAAATATACTTTTTGGTAACTTCTAACGTATACCCTTCTTCCTTATTAATAGGCACTTGAGGCAAATCGGTTACCTTTTCTACAATGATGTTGGGAGGTTCTTCGGCAGAAACTACGGTGTAGCATTCCCCATTGGGTATCACTTGCTTGGGCATAGGCAATAGCTCTCCTATCCCTGCTAAAAGACGTAAAGGGAAGCTGCACAAAAAGAGTGAAAGCAATAGGCGTAGCATCTTATGTTTCGGTATTTATAACGTTAGATTGATAGAATACATTGGGTTGGGTGCCAAGCTGCTCCAATAGGTGGTACATTCGCTCGCTGGCACTCAGTTGGGCTATCTCGCTGCCCTCTTCGTTGGCATCGCCAAACCTAATGGCTCCTGTGCTACAAGCCGCTGCACAAGCAGTGATGTTGTCGAACTCACCCGCAGCGATGGGTCTTCCTTCTTTCTTGGCTTTCAGTATAACGGCTTGGGAGTTTTGGATACAAAGAGAGCATTTCTCCATCACCCCTCGAGAGCGCACAGTAATATCGGGGTTGAGTACCATTCGGCCTAAATCGTTATTCATATTGTAGTTGAAAGCCTCGTTTTCGCTGTACTGGAACCAGTTGAATCTGCGTACTTTGTAGGGGCAGTTGTTGGCACAGTAGCGCGTTCCGACACATCGATTGTACGCCATTTGATTTTGACCTTGTCCCCCGTGTACGGTAGCTCCTACAGGGCAAACCGTCTCGCAAGGCGCTTCCTCGCAATGTTGGCACATTACGGGTTGGAAGTTGGCTGTGTTTCTGGAGGTATAGTATCGGTCTATGCGCAACCAATGCATATCTCGAGAGCGACTCACTTCTTCTTTTCCTACCACGGGCACATTGTTCTCGGCGTGGCACGCGATGACGCAAGCTGCACACCCCGTGCAGGCATTCAGGTCTATAGAAAGTTTGAAGTGCTGGGCGCGGGTAACATCTTTTGCTTTTTGGTTTGTAGGCTTTTCAAGAGCCATAAACTCATTTAGAGAAAGCTCTTTTACTACGTTGTCGCGCCCTGCCAAACTGTTTTGCAACTGTGCACAAGCAAATGAATGGGAACCTTCTACTTTTTCTATGGTTGCCTCTTGAGTGTTTTTAAAATTGAAATACAATGCATATGCATTTACGCCTACTTGCATTTCAGGTTGTATGCTGGCCTTTCTGCCATAGCCAAAGGCGAGCCCTACGCTTCCTTGCGCTTGTAAGGGCTGTAGATATACGGGCAAGTTAAGGCTCTTGCCTTTTACAGAGATTTTTGCCAAATGACCTTCTAAAGCTCCCCCTGCGGTATGCCAATTTTCAATGCCTAATTTTTGAGCATCGGAGGGGTGCATCGTTAGGTAGTTGTCCCACGTAGCACGCGTAAGCGGGTCGGGCAACTCTTGCAGCCAAGGGTTGTTGGCTTGTTGCCCATCGCCTAAGGCAGTGCTGGGGTAGAGGGTCAGTTCAAAGGGAAGGCCTACAGCCGATTTGCTGAGTTGCTTGGCTATTTCGTCATAATAACCTGCTTTTATAAAGGTTTTTTCTTCAGACCTGTGGGTAATAGCTGAGTTAGAAAGGGGTGAACTATCTACAAAAGTCCCGTCGTGAAGAGCTTGCTCCCAAGAAATCTCTTTTAAAATATTCACTTCCCAATGCGCTTTGATAAAATCGTAATAACTTTGGTTACTACCTACCCATTGCAGGAAGCAGTCTTGCCATTGTCGGGTATTGAAAAGCGGACGTATGCAAGGTTGCATCAGTCCATAGTGGTTCTGTTTGAAAACTACATCTCCCCACGACTCTAAATAGTGGGGCTGAGGTGCTAAATAGGAGGTTTGCGCGGCAGTCTCATCAGCACGCATCGCAAATGCTACTGAGAAAGGGACTTTTTTTAAGCCTGAGGCAAATTCCTCAGCATTGGGCAATGAGTACAAGGGGTTGAGGTTGTTCAGAAACAATACTCCTACTTCTCCCTTGTGCATTTGGGCAATGAGCATTTCCAAGGCTTCTGGGCTCCCTTTGCGAGTAAGTACAGGTGTTTGGGGTGAGAAAGCCGCACTCTTAAGGTGTTCGTTCAGTCCAAAAGCGAGTATAGGGGCACCGTAGCTTTCTATGCCAGTTAGCACCAAAGCCTGACTACCTGCCTTTTTCACTTCGGCAGCGATAGCTTTTATCTTTTCTTTGACAGAAGAGGAAAGAAGAGGGGCTTCCTGCTCCTCATTCCTAATGGTGTACTGATAGAAATACGCGAAAGCTGCTTTTAGCTGCTGAGGAGTGAGTGCTATGCGCTCATCGGCTTTTGCCCCTGTTAAAGAGGCATTGGCTTCCAGCTGAATATGTCGCGACATTCCATTAGCTTTGCTTGGGATACGCCCTTTGGCATAGCCTGCCTCATAGCCTCCTCCGTTCCAATCGCCTAAAAAGTCTGCTCCAAACGATACAATCAGTTTGGCCTTGCTGAAATCGTAATCGGGCATTGCGCGTAGTCCGTAGCACTCTTCAAAGGCATTGAGGGTTGCTGCTTCAGATATTGTATCGTATTCGACTAACTTAAAGGTAGGAAACTTCTCTTTTAGCAAATCGATTAGGGCATAAGCTGACGGACTTGCGAGTGTCTGGCTCAACAGTACGATTGCTTTGCCTTCGGCTTTTGCTTTTTCTAAGGCAGCCATAGTTTGAGCGTCTAACTTCTTCCAATCTACTTCCTTAGCTCTGTGCTGGTCGTAAAGGCTTAAAACCGATGCTAATACTCTCGCGTTCGCAGAGGCTCCTGCTTTTGCTTCGGGGTTGCGCAATACTGCTATGGGACGGCCTTCGCGAGTCTTGACCAATACGCTGGCAAAGTCAAAGCCATCGGCTATGCAGGTAGCGTAGTAGTTGGCTTCTCCTGCTACGATATTTTCGGGCTGTATTACATACGGAATGGTTTTATGCACCGCTCCTTCGCAACCTGCTAAAGCCGCTGCTGCTGTAGAAAATCCTAAAAACTTCAGGAAATCACGCCGCGATGTAGTTGTATTATGTATAGAGTTGTTAGTCATTTTGCAATTAGTTTAAAAATCTGCCTTAGCAGGGCAGGGTGTGAGGGTATTTTGCACTTAGTAGTGGCATTTTGCACACTCTAACCCCCCCATTTCGGCAACAGTAAGTTTATCTACTTTCAGTTTTTTTGCCAGAGCCTTATGAACCTCTTCGTAGTGCTGTTCGTAAGGACTTTCGGTGTTTACATTGCTCTTTCGGTGGCACTCTACACACCAGCCCATCGTAAGAGGGGCGTGTTGGCGTACTATCTCCATCTCATCTACTGCGCCGTGGCAGGCATAGCAATTTAGGTTTGCTACGGTTACGTGTTGGGCGTGATTGAAATAGGTAAAGTCAGGGAGCTTGTGTATGCGTATCCATTCTACGGGCTGAGAGTTTCCTGTGTATTTGAAGTGCCGTTCGTCCCAACCTACTGCTTGGTAGAGTTTTTTGATTTCTTTTGTATAAAACTCTTTCGTGTAGCCGTTCGCGGTGTCTTCTTCGCCTTCGTATTCTGAGATAGTTTTATGGCAGCCCATACAGACATCTAATGAAGGGATGCCGGCCATAGAAGCACTTCGCGCTCCTGAATGACAGTATTTGCAGTCAATTTGGTTGTCGCCTGCGTGGATTTTGTGTGAGAAGTGAATGGGCTGGATAGGCTCATAGCCTTCGTCGACTCCTATCTGCATTAGGTAGGTGTAAAGGGCGTAGGTGCTGCCGAGAAAGGCAAAGAGTATTGCTATGATGATAAGAATCTTTTTCAATGAATAGAATAATTACTTTGGCATTGTGTTATTGTTTCTCTGGCTTGCGCTTCGCAATAGGAGATCTATTTTTCTTACTTCTTTTTTTGTTTCTTCCCAATCTACATTGGGTATTACGGCATCTGAAAGGGCTATTCGTTGGTCATCAGTCCACTGTTGTGCCATACGGGCACGCACTTGCGCTTCTGAACAATGGTCGCGGGCAATGGTGCGCGCTATGCGTACTGCTTCGGGGGCAGTAACGGTAATGACAAAGTCACAGTCCTTAAAGCTGCCACTTTCAAAGAGGATCGCAGCTTCTTTCAGTACGTAAGGCGATTGCTGCTGTGCTGCCCACTCTTTGAAAAAAAGAGCGAGTGCAGGGTGTACAATGGCGTTCAGCTGTGCGAGCTTGTCGGGGTCAGAGAAGACTATCTGAGCAATGTAGCTGCGGTTGTATTCGCCACCGGCATAAGCTTGTTCTCCAAAAAGCTGAACGATGCGCCTTTTCACTTCCTCATTGGTAGCAATAAGCTTCTTTGCTTGTTCGTCAGAATTGAAAACAGCGATACCTAAATTAGCAAATTCCCGTGCGACGGTGCTTTTGCCACTGCCTATGCCTCCTGTTAGTCCTACTACTTTCATTCGTTGCGTATTAGAAAATCGACACTGTCTTCGGCAAAGAAAGCTACCTTTAGTCGCTTTTTTCGGGTGCTTAGGTGCAGCGGGAGGGTTGTGCCTCCGTTGGCTTCGGCCAAGTTGGCAGTGATGAGGATGTCGTCGGTGGTTAGTGTTTTTAGAATGTTCAGTTCTCCTCTACACAGCACGCTCACTTCGTTGGGGAAAATCTTCACTTGGCTGTTTTTGGGAACGCCTATTACCTGAATAGGTATTTTAAGCACTTGCTCACTGACTTTATCTACAAAGGCTTCTACCTTGATGTGGCGTTCGTTGTATTGTACATAGGGGGTGTTCTTCAGAGTGAATACTTTGCCGAAGTTGTCCTTAGCCACTCTTTCCTGGGAGTACTGAAAGCGCACTTGGCTGAGCGTGTCTATTACTTGGGCACAGCCTGATGCCAAAACGGAGTCGGGGGTGATGCGCAGCTCGGTGAGCTGGTATTCTTTTGGGTATTCTACATTCAGTTGTACCTCTACGGGTACTTTTTTGGTGTGTTTGGCTGCCAAGTACACTTGCAAGGTGTCCGACACGACCCCGCGTATTCTGAAGTTTGAGAGATAGGTGTTGCTCAGTTTTATTTTGCTGCTTTTAGAAAGGCAATAGCGAGATTCGCCGACCTCTTGGAGGTCAGCAAAGTCTAAGGACAAGATAGGGTTCTGGCTGTAGGCTTTCAGCAGAGAGAAACCATTTCCCTCTATTTGCAGTTTGACGGAGTAGTCAAAAGGAGGAACAATCACTTTGTCGGCAGGAGGATGGCTTATTATTACGGGCACCGAAACTTCTCGAATCAGATTCTTAGAAAGGCGCATAGGTGTCCATAGAAAGAGAGATAACAATAAGCATACCAAGAAAGTAAGGGTGCGACTGTCCTTAAAAAAGAGACGAATGCGATACATTGGGATTCTGTTTTGGGTTCAAAATGCTTTTAGGGTACAAAGGTACGAAATAATTGGCAAAGTGGCAAATTGGGAGAAACGCCTGCTTGCCTATGTCTTGTCTGCCATTTCGCAAGCTCGTTGGGCTTCTTCGAAAAGCTGTACGTAGCGTGTGGGTAGGGGGGCTGCAAACTGCTGTTCGTACACCCGCTTCAGTACCTCTAAAGGTTGCAGGTGCTGTAGCGCAAGCTCTGGTAGCCATTGGCTTTCGTCAGAGGAACTATTTGCCTGCTTGTAGCGCACGTCTATACGCGCCAGCCGTACGTGCTTTTGTGCTACGGCTTCTTGTATGCGGTTCTTCAGCTGTGGCTGTGGGGAGTCTAATGCTATTTTGACTTCTAAGAAAGGCGCAGGGAGAGAGGGCTGAACATCGGCGAGCTCGCTAAGAGCGTTCAGGGCTTCTTCGGGGGTGCCGTAATGGTCGGGAATGCTTAATAGCGATGTATGTAGAGGAAGGGCGACAGAACGGATGTCTTGCACTTTGCCTGCTACTAAGGAAAAGCAAACTACCTGATGCGGGTATTGCCTCTCTGCAAATGACAAGGAGAGAGGACTCCCTGAGTAGCGGATATGTTGCTTGTCTGCTACGGTTTGAGCCTTGTGGATATGTCCTAAAGCAATATACTGCAAGGCTTCTGGGAAGTGGCTTGCTTGTACGCTTTCTATTCCGCCTATGATGGGGCGTTCGGCTGTGTCTTCCTCGTTTGTTGCAGCACCAGCGGCGTGTAGGTGTCCCATAGCTATTAAGGGTTTCCCGTTGGCGATGGTTACGGCCTCAGCTGTTAGGGCTTTATAAAAAGCAGCTACCCCTTGTCCGTAGTCGTTGTTGCCCTCTTCTGTTTTTGGGGTGTCACCCAAACGCAAGAAAGGCACAGCGAGGCAGTAGGCAGTTACCTCTTCGTTCTTGTAGAGAGGAATGATGAGGCGCTGATAATCTATCTGCCGGTTGCCCAGGTGTTTTACATAGCCCACCAAGTGGATAGAAGTATCTTCCAGCAAGGGGGTAGGCATTTCTAAGCGGACGGGTGAATCGTGGTTTCCTGCAATTGCGATGATTTGCAAGGAGGGGAAGCGCTGTGTAGCCTGTTGCAGAAACTGGTAGAACTGCCTGATAGAAGATGCTGTAGGCTGTGCAGTATCAAACACATCGCCACTGATGAGCAGTACATCGGTTTTTTCTTTTTCAAGAATCTGCAATAGTTCGTTCAAGAAGAAAGCGTGTTCCTCATAGCGGTCGTATTGGTAAAACGATTGGCCTAAGTGCCAATCTGCTGTATGGAGAAAGTTCATTGTAGAAAGCGAAAAAATAGCAGGCAAAGGTACAAAAAAGACTTAGAAGTTGCAAGCAAAATCGGAGACTACACTGAAGAAGAAGGACAGACTGCAATGTCATTATAAAAGTAATGGGGGTGAATGTAATCGACTGATTACTAATAAAAAGCAGAATAT